>Ga0209382_10002853_pt1 | contig 24603 bp, 25 predicted proteins | sample SoiMetdeltSBSDD5_FD_187599 | JGI IMG/M metagenome (GOLD analysis project Ga0209382, IMG submission 187599) | Bulk soil microbial communities from a Populus tree surrounding site in Tennessee, USA - Soil MetaG P. deltoides SBSDD5 (SPAdes) (version 2) | ecosystem: Environmental > Terrestrial >...
TGGCCGCCGCGACGACGGCATCGATGGCCTGCTGGCTGGAGAACTCCGCGATGTATCCACTCGGGACGCCGTCGCGCTTGTCCGGGTGCGGGAAGTTCACCTTCACGACATCGGCGCCCAGCTCGCTTGCCACCCGCGCCGCGTAATGCACGGCATAGAAGGAGTCTTTGCCGCCCTTGGCCGCGATGGCCTCACCCCTCGGGTACGCCCATACGATCAGCGGCATGCCCAAGTTGCGCGCCTCTTGCCGGATCGCTTGGTACTGGCGGAAATCCTCACGCTCAGCGGGGCTGCCCACATACAGCGTGTAGCCGACGGCGTCGGCACCCAGGCGCACCGCCTCGGCGACGCTCGCGTGCAGGGGCGAGAGCGCGTGCGCGTCGGATGGGATCTCGGTCTTGCCGTTGAGCTTGAGGATCAGAGGCACCTCGCCCGCGTAGTCCCAGTAGAACTTCTCTGCTAGTCCAATTTGGATGGCGATACCGTTGAAGCCGCCCGCGAGCGCAAGCTTGATGATATAGCGGGGGTCGGCGGCGGCCGGGTTGGCGAAAAAGTCGCGCGGGCCGTGCTCGAGACCCTGATCGTAGGGCAGGAAGAGCGCCGTCCCGTTGCGCAGCCCGTGCTGATGCAGGATGCGGTGCAGCCGTGCCTTCTGCCCGGTGGGCAGGCCGCGTTCGGACAGGGTGAGCCGGGTGGTCATGGTGGTTCTCCTTTCGCCTCTCCTTGACCGTGCCGCCGCCGGCACTCCCCGGCCAGGGTCGAAAGTCACGCCGCCACGTGTTGCCCGGCCCAGGTTCTTCGGGGCGTCCGCGCACTAGGATCCGGCTGTGTGGCTTCCGTCGCCGTGGCGCTCGCTTTCGGTGCTGCTGGTCGTGGCGCGCTTCGCCGAGGACCGGTTCGGCGCGGCCGGGTCGCCGGCGGCGATCTCGGCGGCAGGGCTGGCGGACGCGCACGCCGGTGCCCTGACGGCCGCGAGCCTGGCCTCGGCGAGGGTGCTTTCCGTAGGCACGGCCACGGTTGCGGCGCTGAGCGTGCTGGCGGTCAACACCGTGGTGAAGGTGGTCCTGGCCTGGACCGCGGGAGTCCGGCGCATCGCGGGCCGGTACGCCGCCCTCATGATCGTGCCGGTGGCGGCCGTCGCGGTGGCGGCCGGGGCCACGCTCACCCTCGCCTGAAGGTCTCGCCTGAGAGTCTGGCCAGAAGGTCTTTAGTCCCGGTCCGGAAAGGGACATGTGCTCTCCTTCCATCGGCCTGAACGGGAGACGATCAGGGCATGACCGAGGCTTACCTCGAGGTTAAAGATCTTAGCGCCATCGATACGTGGTGGCGGGCGGCCAACTACCTGACAGTCGGCCAGATCTATCTGATGAGCAACCCGCTGCTGCGCGAGCCGCTGGGGCCCGAACACATCAAGCCACGCCTGCTGGGTCACTGGGGGACGAGCCCCGGGCTGAACCTGTTGTGGGCGCACTTGAATCGCGCGATCGTGGCCCGTGACCTGAACATGATGTTCGTGACCGGCCCGGGTCACGGGGGCCCGGCGATCGTGGCGAACACGTGGCTCGAAGGACGCTACAGCGAGCTGTATCCGAGTGTCTCCCGCGACGAGGCGGGCATGGCGCGGCTGTTCCGGCAGTTCTCGTTTCCAGGTGGCATCCCCAGCCATGTGGCCCCGGAGGTTCCGGGATCGATTCACGAGGGCGGGGAGCTGGGTTATTCGCTGATGCACGCGTACGGGGCGGCGATGGACAACCCGGATCTGGTGGTGGCGTGCGTCATCGGCGACGGGGAGGCGGAGACGGGACCGTTGGCGGCCAGCTGGTTCGGCAATGTGTTCCTGAGCCCGATCACCGATGGTGCCGTGCTGCCGATCCTGCACCTGAACGGGTACAAGATTGCCAATCCGACCGTGCTGGCGAGGATTCCGGATGCGGATCTGATGTCGCTACTGTACGGGTATGGTTACCGGCCGATCGAGGTGGCCGGCGACGACCCTGCCACGGTCCACCACGAGCTGGCCAAAGCGCTCGACGACGCGCTGGACGAGATCGCCACGATCCAGCGGCATGCGCGGTCCACATACGACGGTTCCCGCCCTCGCTGGCCGATGATCGTGTTACGCACGCCGAAGGGCTGGACCGGTCCGGGCGAAGGCACGGTGCACGCCCACCAGGTGCCGAAACTTGAAGGGCCGCAACAGCTCGAGGCCTGGATGCGCTCGTACCGGCCGCGGGAGCTGTTCGACGAGCACGGCGTGCCCCAGGTCGACCTGATCCCGGCGCGCCGGATGAGCGCCAACCCGCACGCCAACGGCGGGGAGCTGCTGCGCGACCTGGTGCTGCCCGACATCGAGGGCTTCGGCGTTCCCAAGGGCGAGGCATCGGCGACGACGGTGGCGGGCAGGTGGCTGCGCGATGTTATTGCCGCCAACCCGGACCGGTTCCGGCTTTTCGCGCCGGACGAGGCGGAGTCCAACCGCCTCGGCGCGGTCTTCGAAGTCACCGACCGGGTCTTCACCGCAGGTGCGGAAAAGTCGACCGGTCAGGTCATCGAGGTGCTCTCGGAGCATCTGTGCCAAGGGTTCCTTGAGGGGTACCTGCTGACCGGCCGGCACGGCCTGCTGACAAGCTACGAGGCGTTCATCCACATCGTCGACTCGATGGTCAACCAGCACGCCAAGTGGCTCAAGGTGACCCGTGACATCCCGTGGCGGCGCCCGATCGCCTCGCTCAACTACCTCCTGTCAAGCCACGTGTGGCGGCAGGACCACAACGGCTTCTCGCACCAGGACCCAGGGTTCATCGACCACGTGGTGAACAAGAAGGCCGAGATCGTGCGGGTTTACCTGCCACCGGACGCCAACACCCTGCTGTCCACTTTGGACCACTGCCTGCGCAGCCGTAACTACCTCAACGTCATCGTGGCGGGCAAGCAGCCCGCACCCAGCTGGCTCACCATGCAGGAGGCAAAGCTGCACTGCCGCCGGGGCATCGGAATCTGGGAATGGGCAGGCAGCGACGAGGGCAGCGAACCGGATGTCGTGCTCGCCTGCGCCGGGGACGTGCCGACGCTGGAAACCCTTGCCGCCGCCGACCTGCTGCGCCGGCACCTGCCCGAGCTGAAGGTGCGGGTGGTGAACGTCGTTGACCTGATGCGGTTGCAGCCGCCGAGCGAACACCCGCACGGCATGCCCGACACCCAGTTCGACGCGATCTTCACGCGGGACAGGCAGATCGTGTTCGCGTATCACGGCTATCCGTGGCTGATCCACCGGCTCACCTACCGGCGGACCAACCACGCGAACCTGCATGTGCGCGGATACAAGGAGGAGGGAACGACCACCACGCCCTTCGACATGGTGATGCTCAACGACCTCGACCGCTTCCACCTCGTCATGGACGTCATCGACCGGGTGCCCGGCCTGTCCGTCAAGGCCGCCGGCCTGCGCCAGCAGATGCAAGACGCCCGGCAGCGTGCCCGCGACCACACCCGCACCACCGGCGAGGATCCTCCGGAGATCACGCAATGGTCATGGATGTCTTGACGGGACTGTCGCATGAGGAGGTTGCGGCCCGGCTGGCCGCCGACGGACCCAACGCCGTCGCCAAGCCGCGGCCGCGGCGCCTGATCGCGCGGATCGGCGCTCAGCTGGCCGACCCGTTGGTGACGCTGCTCCTTGCGGCGACCGTGGTGACGCTGGTCCTTCGCGATTGGACAGACACCGCGGTCATCGTGCTGGTAGTGGTGCTCAACACCGCCATCGGGGTTACACAGCAGGTCCGCGCCGACCGGGCCATCGCCGCGCTCGATGACCTGACCGCCCCCACCGCCCGGGTCGTCCGCGACGGAGTCGACCAGACCATTCCAGCCGCTGACCTGGTCCAGGGAGACCATGTCCGGCTCGAGGCGGGCGACATCATCCCCGCCGACATCCTGCTGGAGGAGGCGGTCCGGTGCCAGATCGACGAGGCGGCGCTCACCGGGGAGTCGCTGCCTGTGGCCCGCGGACCGGGCGAGGAGGTTCAGGCGGGCACGGTGATGGTGACCGGCCGTGCCACGGGTGTGGTCACCCGCACCGGCCCGCGCAGCGCCCTGGGCCGCATCGCGACGCTGGTGAGCAAGTCGGGTGGTGGGATCACTCCGCTGCAGCGCCGGCTGGCCCGGCTCGGCCGGGTGCTGGGCGCGGCCATCGTGGTGCTATGCCTGCTGGTCTCCGGAATTGGCGTGGCCATGGGACAGCCGGTGCTGACCATGGCTCTGGTGGCCGTAAGCCTTGTCGTGGCGGCGGTTCCGGAGTCGCTGCCCGCCGTGGTCACGCTCGCGCTCGCGCTGGGTGCGCGCCACATGGCCCGCCACAAGGCCATCCCGCGCAACCTGCACGCGGTCGAAACGCTTGGCTCCGTGACAGTTCTGGCCTCCGACAAGACCGGAACACTTACCGAGGGCCGGATGGCGGTGCGCCGGGCCGCGGCCGGCTCGACCGCGCACACCATCACCGGCACCGGCTACGAGCCCAAGGGCGAGGTCGAACCCGAGCCGACGCCGGGCCTGTTGCGCCTTGCCGAGGCTGCGGTCCTCTGCTCGGACGCCACCATCGATAGTCGAAATTGGACAGCCATCGGCGACCCGATGGAGGCGGCGCTCGTGGCGTTCGCCGCACGCTGCGGTCTGGAGCCGCAAACCATCCGCCGCGCCGCTCCCCGCATCGCCGAGCACCCTTTTGACCAAGCGACAAGACAAATGACAACCATCCATCTGGTACCCGGGGGAAGCTTGACGGTGTGCAAAGGCGCCCCGGAGACGGTGTTGCAGGCACCCATCGTGGATCCCTCGGCACCTGCGACGGTCGCGGCTCGGTCGCACGCCGAGAGGCTGGCCGCTGACGGCATGCGCGTGATAGCCGTCGCCGCCGGGCACTCCCCCGCGCCCGGAAACCCAAGCGCCCCAACCGGCCTGGAGGTACTTGGCGTGGTGGGCATCGGCGACCCGCTGCGCACCGCCGCCACAGGCACGGCCGATTCCTTTGCCGCGGCAGGTATCCGCCTCATCCTCATCACCGGAGACCATCCGGCGACCGCTGCCGCCATCGCCGCCCAGATCGGCATCTGGCAGCCGGGTGAGCCCGTGGGCAGCGGCGAACGCCCCGACCTGGCGCATGAAGCACGCGTGTTCGCCCGCATCCGCCCCGAACAGAAGCTGGACATCATCGCCGCGCTGCAGGAGCGCGGGCATGTCGTGGCGATGACCGGAGACGGGGTCAACGACGCGCCCGCGTTGCGCCGCGCCGACATCGGCGTGGCGATGGGCGGCGGCACCGAGGTCGCCCGGCAGGCCGCCGACCTGGTGCTGGTCGACGACAACCTGGACACGGTGACGGCGGCGATCGCCGAAGGGCGGCGAGTGTACGACAACATCCGCCGCTTCCTTCGCTACGGCCTGTCCGGTGGGCTGGCCGAGATATTGGTGATGCTGATCGGGCCCGCGCTGGGCATGGCTGTCCCGCTGCTGCCGGCCCAGATCCTGTGGGTCAACCTGCTCACCCACGGGCTGCCGGGCGTCGCTCTGGGAGCCGAGCCAGCCGAGCCGGACGTGCTGCGGCGCCAGCCGCGCCCGCCGGATCAGCAGGTGCTCGGTGACGGTCTGTGGCGCCGCATACTCGTCGCCGGTACCCTCCTGACGATTTGCACCTTGAGCGTCGGCACGCTGGCCATGTGGGCCGGCTGGCCATGGCAGAGCATGATCTTTGTGACCCTGGGCCTGTCGCAGCTGGGTGTGGCGCTTGCCGTGCGGGCCTCAGGCTCCGGGCTGCGCAATCCGGGTCTGCTTGCGGCGCTGGCGCTTTCGGCCCTGGCTCAGATCGCGGCGGTGGTGATCGGCCCGCTGCGCGCCCTTCTGGGCACCCAACCGCTGACCCTGATGCAGCTGGGCGTGTGTGCGCTGGCGGCGCTGCTGCCCGGCGGCGGGCTGTGGCTATGGAAGAGGTGGAGGTGGAGGAAATGACGGTTGTCGTTGGCGTGGACGGCTCCGAGTCAAGCCTTGACGCGGTGCGTCTCGCGACGCGTGAAGCGGGATTGGCGCGATCGTCCACTTCGGATAGTGCATGCGTTTGTGTGGCCGCTGTTGCACGTGCCGGTCGGGCCGCCGGAGGGCGGGCCGCCCGAGGCCGGACTGCGCCACGAGGCCGAAAGGCTGATCGAGGAGGCCGCGGCCGTCGCGGCGAAAGAGAATCCCGCCGTGCCGGTGAGCACGGATCTCATCACGGGTGCGCCCGCGCCAGCGCTGCTGCGCGAGGTCCGTACGGCCGAGCTGGTCGTGCTCGGCGACCGCGGGCTGGGCGGGTTTTCCGGCCTGCTGGTGGGATCGGTCGCGGTGCAGGTCGCCGCGCACTCCCCCGTGCCGGTGCTCGTGGCCAAGGGCCGTCTCGCCGAGCAGGGCCTGGTCGTGGTGGGCGTGGACGGTTCGCCCGAGTCCTTGTCCGCCGTGGAGTGCGCCTTCCAGGAGGCCGCGTATCGGAGAGTCGAGTTGGTGGCGGTGCACGGCTGGACCGGAGCGGACGCACAGGGGGCGGAACGGCTGCTGTCCGAGGCGATCGCCGGCCACCGCGAGCGCTTCCCCGACGTAACGGTGCGGCCCGAGGTGATCCATGACCGGCCGGCCCGCGCCCTGGTCAAGCTCAGCGAGGACGCGCAGCTTGTCGTGGTCGGCTCGCGCGGCCCCGGCGGGTTCACCGGCCTGCTGCTCGGCTCGGTCAGCCAGCAGGTCCTGCACCACTCGCGTTGCCCGGTGCTCATCGTGCGGCATCCATGACCTGTGTCACCGCGCCAGCGGGACCTGTGGCCCTGCTTTGTGATCCGGACCCGTGCAACGGTCGAATTATGAGCACCACAGACATCTGGCGGCGTGAAAAGCATTCCGCCGCAACGAGACCGGCGCCTGTGTTCCCGCAGGCCGGTGTCGCCTATCGGCTTTCCGGTGCCCTGGCTGTCGTCTCGGCCGCTGGCGCGATCGTCACCTTCTTCGTGCCACGAATCCTCACCGGGCCCGCCGCGATGAACGGGTCCGCCAGGGGCACTGCCCTTGTCGTGCTCGTCCTGGCGGTCCCGCTTCTCGTGTGGTCGATGTGGGCGGCGTCGCGCGGCAGCGCCAGCGCCGTCATCGCCTGGCTCGGCGCCGTCGCGTACCTGCTCTACAACGGGTTGATGTTCGTGTTCGCCACGCCGTTCAACCGGCTGTTCCTGGTCTACGTGGCGATGCTGTCCCTGTCCATCTGGACCGTCATCGCGCTGCTGCCCCGGATCGACGCCGGCGCGATCGCGCACTGGTCGATGCCGGTACGGACGATCGCCGTCTATGTGTGGGTAATAGTCGCGCTCAACCTGACCGTCTGGCTGGCCGCGATCGTCCCGGCCCTGTTCGCGCAGACCCCGGCCGCGTTGCTCGAGGGTACCGGCCTGACCACCAACCCCGTCTATGTGCAGGATCTGGCGTTCTGGCTGCCGCTGATGGCTGTGGTAGGTGTGTGGCTGTGGCAGCGCCGCCCGTGGGGTTTTCTGATCGCCGGATCGGTGCTGACCATGTGGGTGCTCGAGAGCGCTGGCGTGGCCGTCGACCAGTGGTTCGGCCACTCCGCCGACCCGGCCTCACCGGTCGCGTCCGCGACCATGGTCTGGGTCTTCGCCGCGCTCGCCGTCATCGGCTGCGTGCCGCTGTTCTTCTTCTACCGAAAGGCGGAAAAGCCATGACCAGCCAGCTCTCCCGGGTGGAAGTCACCCTGCGGGGCTCGATTCCTCTGCGCGCCAGGGACTATGCCAGCGAGAAGATGTCGGCGCTGATTCACCTGGCCCCCTCACCGGTCCTGAGCGCGCGGGTCACGCTCACCCGCACCCACCACCGCGCGAGCGACCAGCACGTGATCGCCGAGGCGACCCTGGATGTCAACGGCAGGCCGGTGCGGGCACAGATCGCGGCATCCAGCAGTCACGAGGCCATCGACTTCATGCAGGACCGCTTGCGGCGCAAGCTCAGCCAGCTGGGAAGGCACCCGGCCCGGCTGGGTGGCCGCGACCGCCCGCGCCGTCCTTATTACGAAACGGTGCCGCCGGCGGAGCGGGAAGTGGTGCGGCACAAGGCGTATGAGCCGGAGGTGGCCACGCCGGAGGAGGCCGCGTTCGACATGGAGCTGATGGACTACGACTTCCAGCTGTTCACCGACGCCGAGTCCGGATGGGACAGCATCGTGTACCGCTCGGGCGGCGACGGGTACGGCATCGCCCGCCTGACCGAGCAGCCGAAGCTCACCTTGCGTGCCGCGATCGGCGCGCTGGACGCCACGGACATGACCTACCAGTTCTACTGTGACGCCGACACCGGGCGCGGCAACGTGCTGTACCGCCGCCACGATGGCAACTACGGCCTCATCACGCCGGCGAAATAGCCGATGGGCGCATCCGGATGGATGCGCCCACCAACTCATTGAGTGTCAGTGCGTAAGACTCACCGACGTGTCGCCGGTGACCTGCTGGATGTCCCCGGCGGCCGTGATCAGCAGCCGGTGCCCCAGATCGGTCAGCGCCCGCGCCACGGCAAGCTCGTCGCCGATCTCGGGCACGTCGTAGTTGTGCGGGTTGAGCTTTGCCCGGCCGATCCCGACGAGGCGGTCACCGATTTCGGTGTGCAGCCGGGCCTCCGCGTAGGTGCGCCCGTCCTCCTCGCCGATGAAAACATCGACCCTCCAGATCTTCGCGGCAGTCATGGCTTCCTCCGTCATTCGTCATTGGTCGGTCGGATGGATGACGGCGACCGGCCCGGCCGCGTGGTGGATCAGCGTGCGGCTCACCGATCCGAGCAGCAGGCCGGCGAAGCCGCCGCGTCCCCGGCAGCCGACCACGGTCAGGCCCGCGTGGGCCGACTCCGCGACGAGGCTGTGCTCCGGGTTGAGGCTGTGGATGATACGGATCTCGTACTGCAGCTCAGGATGCTCCTCCAGCGGCAACTCAAGCGCGTCGGTAATCATCCGCTCGGCCCTGTGCCGGGCGATGACGACCGGGTCGGCGGCAGGAGGCTGGTGGAAACCCCAGGGTTCCTCCCAGTAGACGTTGGCCACGACCAGTGGCACCTTGCGTGACAGCGCCTCCTGCACCGCGAACTGCAGGGCGGCGTCCGCGCCCTCGGAGCCGTCGAAACCGACTAGCACCGGCCCGTCCGGGTCGGCTGGCGGGCGGACGACCACGACCGGGCCATGTCCGTACGTGGCCACCTGTGCCGAGACCGAGCCGAGCATGAGGCTGGCGAACCCGCCCATGCCACGCGAGCCGACGACGGTCATCAAAGCGTCTTGAGACTCGTCGATGAGCCGTTCGGCCGCCACGCCGGTCTCCGTGCGCGAATCGATTTTCACGGCCAGGTGGGCGGTTCCGATTGCGTCGACCGCATGCGCCAGCATGTGCTCTGCCGCTTCGCGCAGCCGGTCGTCGGCGCCGGCGTAGCTGCCCGCCACCGCGAGCGGCCCGTAGCCGTAGAACAGCGTCTCGAACACGTGGATGAGAATCAGCGGCGCGCCATGCCGTTCGGCAACCGCCGCGGCGTAATGGGCCGCCACGAGCGCGCCGGACGATCCGTCCACGCCGACAACGATTGGTCTTGTCATAGCTTCAGCCTCGCGCGGGCGGCCTACCCGCAAGTAGAGCCATAGGACCCGGCAGGTGCGGGACCCTCGCCTCTCCAGCCGCGCACTCGCCCGCCCTAGCGTCGAATCGACGCTAGGAGGTAGCGATGAAACGCTGGACCGTGGGCGACGTCATGACCCGTGACGTCGTGCGTGTCGAGGAGGAGACCGGATACCACGAGATCGTGGAGAAACTGGCCGAGCACCGGATCAGCGCCGTGCCTGTGGTCGATCGGGCCGGCCGGGTCGTCGGCGTGGTGACCGAGGCGGATCTGCTGCGCAAGGTGGAGCAGGGCGAGGACCGCAAGCTGTTTGAAAGCCCGACGCGGCGGGCGGCCCGGGTCAAGTCACAGGCCGACCGCGCGGTCGAGCTGATGACGACGCCGCCGATCACCACGGGGACGAGCGCGACCCTGGCCGAGGCGGCCAAACTGCTTGCGGACAACGAAATCAAGCGGCTGCCGGTGGTCGACGCCGACCGCCGCCTGATCGGGATCGTCTCGCGCGCGGACCTGCTCAAGATCTATCTGAGGACGGATGACCAGATCCGGGACGACATCGTCCACGACGTGCTGCGCCAGACGCTGTGGATCGACCCGCGCCCGCTGGAGATCAGGGTCGAGCGTGGCAGGGCGCGGCTCGGCGGTACGGTCGATCGCAGGACGACGGCGATGATGGCGGCCCATCTGTGCACGCTCGTGCCCGGAGTTATCGCCGTCCACAATGGACTGGCCTGGGACATGGACGACACCGAACTGGCAGGCACCGGATACTTCCGCTCGCATCCGTTCAGCACCGAGATCGCGCGTCCGTGACGGTCTCCCGAGCAGCCGCCGCGGCTGCGGCCGTCCGATTCGGACAGTAAACGGAAGCGCTACGCCGCGGGTGAGCAGCGGCCCTCGGATCGACCACCCGAAGCTGGCGTGCGGCGTTGGCCGGGAGGCCCGGGGCAGGGCCGAAAGTCCTTGTGCCGCCGGGCCTGGCGCCCCTTCCCATCGGTTGGCGCGCTTGCGCAGGCTCATTAGTATGACCGAGATTTCGCGCGTAGTCGTTGGCGTCGGCGACATCGAAGACGGCGTACGGCCGCTGGCATGGGCACTGGCCGAGGCGCGCCGCCGCGGAGCCGAACTGCACGCGCTGCGCGCCTGGCACGCCATCGACGCGCCCGGACCGCTGACCGAGAACTGGCATGACCGCCTCGAGCAAGAGGCGAGGGAGACGCTCCTCTCCGCCGTGGATATCGCGACCGGCGGCGTTCCACCGGACTTCAGCCGCCGCCTGTTCACCTGTCAAGGCGACGCCGCCGACGTGCTGCTGCGGTATGCGGACCGCGATGACGACCTGCTGGTACTGGGCACAAGCCGGCACCGGCCGTGGTGGCCCTTCGGGCAGAAGACCGTGCGCAAGTGCGTGCGGAAGGCCGGATGCGCGGTCGTGGTCGTGCCGCAGACCGCGATGGCTCGTTCGATGCCGGTGCACAAGCTGTTACGCGAGCTGCACCACGACCTCACGCGGCTGGAAAGGGCCGGCGCGTGACCGTCCTGGACCACCCGGCCGGCCTGTCCACAAAGGAGGCACAGGCGCGGCTTGCCGACCTCGGCCCGAACAGGTTGCCGGCCGAACGCCGCCCCTGGTTGGGGTTGCTGCTCGTCCGGCAGGTCACCCACCTGTTCGCGCTGCTACTGTGGGCGGCCGCGGCGCTTGCCGCCCTCGCCGGAATGCCCCAGCTGGCCGTGGCGATCGTCATCGTGGTGCTCTTCAACGGCCTGTTCGCCTTCGTGCAGGAGTACCGGGCCGATCGCGCAGTGGACCGGCTGCGCGATCTGCTTCCCGTTGCGGTGAAGGTGATCCGCGACGGTCAGCGGTGCGTGGTGCCCCAGCTTCCACGCCTCTTGCCGATGCGGCTGCAGCCCGAAAGCCCGCCAAATCCGCGACACCGCCGACTGAGACATGCCCAGCTGCGCCGCCAACGAACGAGTCGACCAGTGCGTGGCGTCCTTCGGGGCAGTCTCCAACGTTGCCGTGATCACCGCCTCGACATGCTCATCGGAGACCGTGCGGGGCCGGCCCGGGCGTGGCTCATCGAGCAACCCGTCGAGCCGATCGGCCAGAAACCGCGACCGCCACTTGCGGGCGCTGCCCACCGCCAGCTCGTGCGCGATCGCGGTATTGCCCAGACCATCCGCGGCCGCCAGCACGATCCGCGACCGCATCGCCAACCCATTGGCCGTTGTCGGCCGACGTGACCACGCAAGCAACTGAGCACGCTCGTCCGTAGACAGTGTCACGGCAGCAGCGACTGGAACCGGCATGCACCGAACCCTATCCCACTACACGCGAACTATTGACTCACGACACTAGCGCGTTCTTCCTATAGCGCGACCGCGTCTTTTCCTTCAACGCCTCGGCGATGTCGTCGGCCCAGCCCAGGATCGCGTCCCAGTTGCGGAAGTCTCCTTGTGGGGCGCGCAACGCTGCCGCGATGGCCCGTTCCACAAAGGACAGTTTGGCCCGATCCAGCCTCCCAGCAAAGATCTTGTGTTCACGGGCGGCGGTGCATTCGAACACCTCGGCGATGTCGACCGGCGGCTCCGCGGGCATGGGCGGGTCGCCAATCGGGCCGCTGGAGAACAGCCACACCGGATGCGACAGCAGGAGCAGGCGATTGTCGTGGACATACTGCTTGATCCGCTTCATCCAATGCCCGGCATAGACGGCGCTGCCGATGACGTAGGCGTCGAACTCCACATCGTCGGGTGCCGACGCCGCGTCGGACAGGATGACGTGCAAGCCGTGCTCACGCAACGTTTGGCCGATCGCGAAGCCGATCTCGGCCGTCGAGGCGTGCTTGGATTCCCAGACCACCAAGACGTTCATACATCCAGTTGAGCGCTTGGCGCCAACCACGAGTAAGTGCGCAAAGCCCATCAGAAGGGGTCCTTGGTCCCTGGTGCGTGTGGCCACGCCCGAGAACCGTTGACAGTGGAAGAAAGGGGCGCGCCATGAAGGCCTTATATGTGTCGTCGCGCGATCTTGCCGAGCCCGTGCGCCTTGCCCGGCGGCCGATCACCGAAGTCATGAGCAAACCGGCGGCGATCATCTCCGCCGATGCCGTGCTGGACGAGGCCCTCGTCCGGATGGTCCGCTCCGGCGTGCGGCATCTGGCCGCGGTCGACGAGGCAGGCCGGTGTGTGGGCGTGATCTCTGACCGGGCGATCGCCGCTGCCTGGGCCGCGGACTACTCTTCCCTGTCCCACCAGACCGTCGCCGCCGCGCTCGACCGTGAGCCGGCCATGGTGAGCATGCGTGACGCCGTCGTGGACGCGGCGCGCCTCATGGATACCAGCGGCGCCGACGCGGTCGCGGTCGTGGACGACCACGCCCGCCCGGTGGGTATGGTGACCGGCAGACGCTTCGTCTCGTTGCTGGCCCGCTGATGGACACCGCGATCCGGGCCAGTGGTCTGGCCAAGAGCTAACATCACCGGCCGGCGTTGGCGGACATCGATCTGGAGGTCACGCCGGGGATCGTTTTCGGCTACCGCGGCCTGTGGATGCCCGCGGTTGCCGCGCTGGTCGTGTTGGCGGCCTGGGCCGTCTTCGACCGGCGCGACATCGCGGCCCACTGATGGCGCACTAACCGGGCCTACCGCCGCAACGTGGCAAGCCTGCTGCGGTACTCATCATCGCCGATCTCGCCGCGTGCATAGCGCTGGGCGAGAATATCCTCCGCGCTCGACGCGGTCGATCCTTTTTGGCTGACCGCCTTGTACAGCAGGTATCCGCCACCCAGCAGGAGCGCCCAGAACAACAGGTTCGACACGAGCATCATCGCCATGCCCCAGCCTCCGGGACCGTATCCGTTCCACATCATCGCCTTTCACCCCCTCTCCAAGGAGGCTTCTCCAAGGCGGTTCACCAACCGCAGCTGAGAAGCCGTATAGTGGCGAAACCGTCGTGCTTGGACGGTCGTCAGCACCTCGCAGACCCAGTCCCAATGCAGGGACACGGTGTCGCCGGGATGGATCCTGGCCGCCTGAACGGCCGACAGTGCGACCGTCTCGGTCACTGCCACGCCAGGTGAAAGCCCGTGGTAACCCCAAACCAGCGGCGTCGAACGCACCTCGGCAAGCCCTCCATTGTGGACAGCGAGCACCGTGCCCCAGCGCACCCGGGAGTAGTTCAACTATGGTGACCGTGTTGGCGGTCTCCTCGATGCGCTGGGCGACCCGGTATCGCGTGGGGATCATGACCCGTACCCGTACAGGTCGAGCAGGCGCAGCCGCGTGGCCTGGAGCCGGTCGACGGCCACGCCAACGAATCGCTGCATCAGCTCCATGCCCTGCGCCGGGTCCCCGCGGCAAAGGCGCATCGCCTCGACCCCATTGAACTGGATCGCGTGGACGGTGCGCGCCGCCACCGCGCCGAAATGCCAGCGGTAGGGCGGGAACATCCACGACCAGCCGAGCACCGAGCCTGGATAGATGGTCTCGATGAGCACGTCGCCGCGCCCGGGCACATGCAGGTCCAGGCCGACCTCACCAATGCTGATGAACCAGAAGTGCTCCGCACGCCCGCCCTCCGAGAAAAGACGGTAGCCGGTTGGATAGGTCACCCGGCGGCCCAGCTCCGACAGCCGGTCCAGCCACGGCTCGGGCAGCTCGTCGAGGAACCGATACTCGCCGAGCGACTCACGAATGCTTCTCATCGCCACGCACCTCCTGTGCAGCCTCATGTGCCAAGGCGTTGGTTTCCGTGGTGATGTCGATGCCCACCGGGCACCAGACGATGCACCGTCCACAGCCGACACGCCCGGATTCGCCGAACTGGTCGTGCCAGGTGCTGAGCTTGTGGGTCAGCCACTGGCGATAGCGGCTGCGGGTGCTGGTGCGCACCGGCCCGCCGTGCAGGTAGGAGAAGTCGAGGTCGAAGCAGGAGTCCCAGGTCTGCCACCGCCCGGCGACGTCTCCGGTGAGGTCGGAGGTGTCCTTGACGGTGGTGCAGAAGCAGGTGGGGCAGACCATGGTGCAGTTGCCGCAGGACAGGCAGCGCTGGGCGACATCGTCCCATTGGGCGGCTTCGCGGGTACCCTCCAAAAGGCTCCATAAATCGACAGGCGGCTGTTGCCGGCCCATCCGGCCGGCCGCCTCCTCGACGGCCGTCCTTGCTTGGCTCGCCTCGCCTTCGGTCGCCGCTCGGGGCGAAAGCCGTTGCAGCATCGCCACACCGGCGGGGGTCCGGGCCTCGGCAACGTAACTGTCGCCCGCAAGTTCGGTCAGGCTGAGATCGGCGCCGTCGCCCGCAGCGGGGCCGCCATCGGCCGTGACACAGAAGCACGTCTCACCCGGCTCGGTACAGTCGACCGAGACGATGAAGGTCGCCTCCCGCCGCTTGGCATAGCGCGATCCGGGCGCGCCCAGCACCCGGTCCTGGATGGCGATCGCGCGCAGGTCGCACGGGCGCACACCGAGGAAGGCAAAGCGGCTGTCATCCGGTTCGGCTTCGCTGACAACGAATCCCTCGCGCCGCACCGTCCACAGTGGAACCTGTGGCGGATGCAGAAATCTCTTCCACGACTGCGGCCCGGCTGAGTGTCCAAAAGCGAGGTCGTCGTCGCGGCGGCGCGTCCGGTACGTGCCGGCCTCCAGTGTCACGCCCCAGCCGTGTGGCAAGTCGGCAGCCGAGCCCAGCTCGGTCAGGACGATCGCGTCATCGCGCAGCGCCGGCCCGATCACCGTGTAACCGTCGGCCTTGAGCGCCGCGATCAGCGGCGCCAGGGTGGGCAGCAGGACGGCAATGGTGTGCCTCCTTTCCGGGGTCGGGCCGGTTCGCGGGGTCAGCTCAGCTCTTCTTGATCTTCGTGGGCTGCCCGTTGGTGACCGCGATGGGGATGGTGCGGCGAGTCTGCGTCGGCTCGCCGACCGTCATCGTGATCTCCAGAACCCCGTTGGCGTAGGTGGCGGAGATGGTGTCCTCGTTCGTGCCCGGAGGCAGCGTGACCGTCCGGTGGAAGGTGCCGTAACGGAACTCCGTCCGGCCTTCCTCCTTGGTCTCCTCCAGCCGCGCCGCGCTCAGGCGCAGGAGCCCATCGTCTGTCGTGATGGAAATGTCCTTTGCCGGGTCGATGCCGGGGATCTCGGCCCGCACCACGTACTTGCCGTCCTTCTGGTACTCCTCGATCCGGATCACCGGTTCGACGAACGGAAACCAGGACAGGTCCGCCAGGTCGTGCAGCATAAGCGTGCCGCGTTTGCGGGTGAGCAACATGTCTAATTCACCTCCTTTCTCATAGTCCGGTGGCAGCGGCTACGACGGTGTCGTCGTAGCGGAAGGCGAGCTTGTCTACGACCCTGACCACGCCGGGCACGGTATTGATGACGTAGACCGCAGTCTCTGCCGTGGATTTGCGGTCCACTAACCCGGTGAGGGTGACAACCCCATCCGCGACATCGACTTCCACCTCGAGCGGGTCGATCCACAGCATCTGCCGCAACACGTTCTCGATGATGTCCTCGCGCACCTCGTGGTCGGGGCGCAGGTACAGCGCAAGCAGGTCGCTTCGCGCCACGATGCCGACCAGGTGGCCCAGCTCGTCAACCACCGGCAGGCGCTTGACGTGCTCGCTGTCGAGCAGCTTGGCCGCGTTGGTCAGCGACGATCCGGGTTGGACGGTGACGGCGGGCTCGGTCATCAGCTCAGCTGCGGTGCCGGCGTGTGCCTTTGCTCGCTTTGCTTTCTTGGTACCCCATTCGAACAACCGTGCTTCGGCGTCGCCTCCGGTGAATTCGATCTTGTTCAACAGGTCTGCTTCGGAAACCACGCCGAGCACGCGGCGGAAGTCGTCGATCACGGGTACGGCGCTCACCTTGTGCTGGGCAAGGAGATTCACGATCTCGCGATAGGGGGTGTCGGGGCCGACGGTGATGACCTCACGGGTCATCACGTCCTGGACGGTCCATTGCTTCATTGCCTGTCCTCTCTTTGCGACTAGATGAGTACCCGTTCGGCGTACTGCGGCACGGCCGCGCACCAGCCCAGCTCGGTGTGGATGCGGTGGGCCAACGCCTTGCTGGCCTCCGGTTCGCCGTGCACGACATAGCAGGTCTGCGGTTGCCTCGGCGCGGTGCGCAGCCAGGACAGCACGTCGTCGGAGTCGGCGTGCGCCGAGAACTCGGTGATGCCCACCACCTCAGCGCGCACCGGCACGTAACCGCCGAACATCTTCAGCGAGGTCGCACCGTCCACAAGCGACCGGCCCCGGGTGCCGGGCACCTGGTAGCCGGGTAGCAGGATCAGGTGCCGCGGGTCCGGTGCCATGTGTGCCAGGTGGTGCACGACCCGTCCGCCGGTGGCCATCCCGGAGGCGGAGATGATGATGCATGGCGGGTGCGCGCCGTTGAGCCGCTTGGACTCCTCCCGGCTGTGCACCAGGTGCAGCTCGCCCGGGTCGAACGGATCCGAGGGCAGGTCCCGCACCCGTGCCCGGATGTCGCGGCCGCCCTCGCGGACCGCCTCGCGGTAGACCTCAAGCGCCGCAAGCGCCATCGGACTGTCCACATAGATCGGTACCCGCGGCACGTCACCAGTGCGCATCAGCTCTCTCAGTGTCATCAGCACGACGGGAGTCCGGTCGATGGCGAAGGCGGGGATCAGCACGCTGCCGCCGCGCGCCAAGGCACGCCGGATCGGCACCGCGATGTCGTCCGCCCGGCGCGGCCCATGCACCTCATCGCCATACGTGGACTCGATGATGACGAAGTCAGCCTCGGGCAACGGGTCGGGCGGGTTGAGCAATGGATGGCTACCCCGGCCCAGATCGCCTGAGAAGGCCACGGTCCTCTCCCCTACCCGGAACTCCAATGTGGACGATCCCAGTATGTGCCCCGCCCGGTGCGCCCGCACCGACATGTCGGCGGTCAGCTGCGCGGAAGCGCCGTGCTCGAGGTCGCGAAACAGCGAGATTGCCTTCTCCGAGTCGGCGGTGTCGAACAGCGGCAGCGGCGGACGGTGCTTGCTGTATCCACGCACGGCTGCGTATTCGGCGTCCTCCTCCTGCAGGTGCGCGGCGTCGCGCAGCACGATCGCGGCCAAGCTGGCCGTCCACGGCGAGCAGTAGACCGGTCCGGAGTATCCACGCCGCACCAGCCGCGGTAGCCATCCGCAGTGGTCGAGATGGGCATGGGTGAGGACCACGGCGTTGATCTCGTGCGCCGGCACGGGGAAGGCCGCCCAGTTGCGGTGGCGCAGCTCGCGGTCGCCCTGGTACATGCCGCAGTCGACAAGCACCTTGCCGCCTGGCGTCCCGAGCAGAAACTTGCTGCCGGTCACCGTCCCGGCCGCGCCAAGGAAGCGAAGCTCTTGCACACCTTCAGTCCATCCCCTGGTGGGCGGCGAGGTTAGGTCCCCACGACCCGAAGCGGACGGGTCCAAAGGCCCTGAAACGATCGGGCCACGCGGCCTAGTGTCGGGATGAGCCGGCCGACTGGTTGCGCGCGGGTGAGGCGATGTCGGCGTGCTGGCTGGCCGCCACCGAGCCAGCACAACCAGGCCCGCCCGCACACCCCACGGCTGCCCGCCAAGCAACTCATCGAAATCTCTGAGGCGCCGTAACGGTATGCACATGTGATCCCCTAACCGAGTGCGGCTTAGGGCATTAGCATCTAGCCATGGCCGAACAGCAACAGCGGACGTCCCTCGGGCTGACCCCGCTGTCACGCGTGCGCCTCGACGAGCTGCTGCAGGAGCTGCTGGACCGGGTGGCCGAGGTGATGGCCAGCCGGGAGCGGCTGCGCAGCTTGCTCGACGCGGTGGTGGGCATTGGTAGTGACCTCGAGTTGAGAGCCACACTTGAGCGCATCGTGGTGGCGTCGTGCCACCTGGTCGGAGCGCGATACGGCGCCCTCGGCGTGGTCGGTGGGGACCGCAGGCTGGTTGAGTTCATCACCTACGGCATCGATGCACGCACCCACGCGGCGATCGGCGACCTGCCGACCGGCAAAGGCGTGCTCGGCGTGCTGATCGCCGACCCGCGTCCGGTGCGCCTGCCCGACATCACCCAGCACCCGCAGTCGGCCGGCTTCCCGCCTCACCATCCGCCCATGCACAGCTTTCTTGGGGTGCCGGTGCGCATCCGCGACCAGGTCTTCGGCAACCTCTACCTGACCGAGAAGCAGGGCGCGCCGGAGTTCACCGAAGACGACGAGGAGATCGTCACCGCGCTGGCCGCCGCGGCCGGTGCCGCCATCGAGAACGCCCGCCTGTATGAGCTTGCCAAGCGGCGGCAGGACTGGCTGGCCGCCACCGCCGAGATCATCACCACCCTGTCCGGTCAGGTCCATCTGGACCAGGCCCTGGCACTGGTGGCCCGACGCGCCCGCCAGGTCGCCGACGCCGCGCTCGTGATGGTCCTGCTGCACGACGAGGCCGCGGGGGCGCTGACCGTCGACAGCATTGACGCCGCCGCGCCGATCGAAGGCCTGGCCGGGCAACGGTTCGAGGTCGCCGGCACCGCGTTCGAGCCGGTCCTGGCGGCCCACGAACCGATGTCACTGGAGCACGTTGGCAAGGCCGCGCCGTGGCCGGTGGCGCTGCCGGCGATGCGCGCCGTGGTCGCGCCGTTCGCCGCCGCGCAGGGTTTGCTGGTGGTCGCCTACAAGGGACAGGCGCGTGGCGAGGATGAACTGTTGCTGCTCAACGCTTTCGCGGCCCAGGCCGGTCTGGCGATCGAGCGGGCCCGGTCCCAGGAGGACCGCGAGCAGCTGCTCGTGCTCTCCGACCGGGAGCGCATCGCCCGGGACCTGCACGACGTGGTGATCCAGCGCCTGTTCGCCACCGGCCTGCAACTGCAGACGGTCGCGGGAATGGCGCAAAAGCCAGAGGCCGCCGCCCGGATCAACGCCTCGGTGGACGAGCTCGACACGACGATCCGCGACATCCGCGGCGCGATCTTCCAGCTACGGGCGACGGGCGAGAAGTCGTTGCGTGGGGAGCTGCGCCAGCTGGCCGACACGGCGGCCGAATCGCTGGGTTTCAAACCGGTTCTGGTGCTCGATGGCCCGGTTGACAGCGCGGTGCCCAACGAGATCCGCAGTGACCTGCTGGCGGTGGTGCGGGAAGCACTGTCCAATGTGGTGCGTCACGCGGCGGCGAGCCGGGTGGAAGTGCGGGTACACGCCCAACCGGACCGGGTCACGGTCACAGTCACCGACGACGGGTGCGGCGGCGCGGCGGAACGGGGCGGCCTGCGCAATCTGCGAGAGCGCGCGGAGAAGCTGGACGGCCGGTTCTCCGTCGCCGCGGTGGCTCCCACCGGTACCCAAGTCATCTGGGATGTTCGTCTTGCAGCTTGACGGCCAGGATCGCCGCCTGCGTGCGCCGCTCGAGGCCCAGCTTGGCCAGCAGCTTGGAGACGTAGTTTTTGACCGTCTTCTCGGCGAGGAGCATTTGCTCGGCGATCTGCCGGTTGGTCAGCCCGTCGGCCACATATCCAAGGATCTTGCGTTCCCGGTCGGTGAGGGACTTGAGCTCATCCGGTAGCTGCTGCGGGTTGCGGATATGCTCGAACACCCGTTGCGTGACCGCGGGGTCCAAGAGGGACTGTCCGGCCGCAACCCGGCGCACCCCGTCGACGAGGTCGGTGCCGCGGATCCGCTTGAGTACATAGCCCGCCGCACCGGCCATGATGGCGGCGAACAGCGCCTCATCGTCCTCGTAAGAGGTCAGGATCAGCCCTTGAATGGAGGGATCCACCGACCGGATCTCACGACACACATCGATGCCGTTGCCGTCGGGCAGGCGGGCGTCCAGCACGGCCACGTCCGGCCGCAGCGCCGGAGCTTGGCCGATCGCCTCCTGCGCCGAGGCCGACTCGCCGACCACCTCGATGTCGCCCTCGGCCTCCAGCAGCTCGCGCAGACCGCGCCGGACCACCTCGTGGTCGTCGAGCAGAAAGACTTTGATCACTACCTCAGTTTGCGCGGCCCATCAGCTGCTCAGGTAGGGACTTAAGGCCCTGAACAGCACCACTCGGGTGGGCGCACCGTAAAGGTATGCATGTACTTCGGGAAAGCGCCGAGGCAGCGCTGACCGCGCCATCGATATTCAACACCCAGCCCTGGCGCTGGCAGGTTGCCGGTGACGTGCTGCGGCTGTGGGCCGACCGCGAGCGGCAGCTGCTGGTCGCCGACCCCGAGTGCAGGATGCTGACCATCAGCTGCGGCGTGGCCCTGCATCACGCCGGGGTCGCGCTTGCCGCTGCGGGCCACCAGCCAGCCATCCAGCGGCTGCCCGACCCGGGCGACCCCGACCTGCTCGCGCAGGTGCGCATCGCCGGTCCGCATAAACCCACAGGCAGCGAGGTGCGGCTGCGGGAAGCGATCCGGCTGCGGCATACCGACCGTCGGGCTTTTCATGAGGGGGTACCCAGTGAGGCCGCGACTGCGCTGATAGAGGCCGCTGAATCACAGCATGCCCACCTGCACCTGATCCGCCGCCACGAGATTTCCGTGCTCGCCCTGGCCGCGGCGCAGGCAGGAGCGCTTCAGCTGGCCGATCCTGAATACCGCAAGGAGCTGATCCGCTGGACCCACCGTCCACAGTGGAGCAGCGACGGCGTGCCCACCGCCACGGCGGTTGAGCCGTCGCCCCGCGCCGTGCCGGTGCGCGACTTCGTCCCGTTCGGCGGCGAGCACGGCATGCCTGCCGGCCCGCACACCGATGCCGGCGCGCAATACGCGGTCGTGTTCACCGACGAGGACAACCCGCTGGCGTGGCTTCAGGCCGGCGAGGCCCTCTCGGCCGTACTGCTGACCGCGACCTGCCTCGGGCTGGGCACCTCACCCATCAGCGACGTCACCGAGCTGACCGTCACCCGGGAGCAATTGCGCCACCTTCTGGCCGATATCGGCATGCCGCAGCTGGCCGTCCGGATCGGACAGTGCCCGCCCGGCTTACCTGCGTCCACGCCGCGCCGCGCCCCTAGCGAAGTGATCTACCCGTGAAGGAGGCCGCCGTGACCGACACGCCACCGACCGACACGCCACCGGTCGTCGCAGGCGTTGACGGTTCGCCATCAAGCCTCGCCGCCGCCGAATACGCCGCCGCGCTTGCCGTGCGCCGCCACGCGCCGTTGCATCTGATACACGCCTGTCTGCCCACGTACTACAGCTATCACCTGAGCGATCTGTCCCTTGCGGGCCAGGCGCCTAGCGCGGAAATCGACGCCGCCCTGCAAGCGCTGGCAGACTGCTTGCGCCAGGCGCAGCCGGGGCTGGCCGCCATCGAGGCTCGGCAGATCCATGCCGACCCCGCACCTGCCCTCATTGAACAGTCCCGCATGGCGCAAGCAACTGTGGTCGGCTGCCGCGGTGCCGGCGGCTTCGCCGAACTGCTGCTCGGCTCGGTGTCCTCGCAGCTGGCCGCGCATGGCCACGGCCCGGTCATCGTCGTCCGGCCACCCATCGGTGACCACATCATCGAACCCGGGCCGGAGCAGCCGCCACCGCCACCCCGCCCGCTCGGGCCGGTCATGGTCGGCTACGACGGCTCGCCCGCGGCCGAGTACGCGCTCGAGTTCGCCGCCGCCGAGGCCGCCGGCCGCCACACGAACCTGATAGTGGCCCACGTCTATCCCACCGGCGAGGACGTCGCCTGGCAGCTACTGCACGAGGCGAAAAAGCGTTGGGCCGCAACATCCCCCGGGTTCACCATCGATCTTCGCCCCATCTGCAGCCAAAACCCTGACCAGGCGCTTGTCGAAGCGTCGCGCGACGCCGCGCTGACGGTCGTCGGCAGCCGCGGCCGGGGAGGCTTCGCCGGACTGCTGCTCGGCTCGGTGAGCCGGACACTGGTCCACCACGCCTACGGCCCAGTCGCCGTGACCCACCCCCAGGAGGGATTGTCATGACCACCCTGCTCACCCGGCCGACATCGCAGTCGGCCCCGACCCCGCAAAAGAGCAACACCACGCGGGACGCCGCACGCTACGTCTTCGCCGCCGTCCGGATCGGACTCGGCTGGATCTTCCTGTGGGCGTTCCTGGACAAGACCTTCGGCCTTGGCTACAGCACCCCGGCCGCCAACGCCTGGATCGACGGCGGCCACCCCACGGCCGGATTCCTCGGCCGCTCGGCCAAGGGCCCGTTCACCGACATTTGGCACAACGCCGCAGGTACCTGGTGGGCGGACTGGCTGTTCATGCTCGGCCTGGCCGGGCTCGGCATCGCCCTGATCCTCGGCATCGGCATGCGCATCGCCGCCGTTGCGGGGGCGGTGCTCTACGTGCTCATGTGGACGGTCGTGCTGCCGCCCACCACCAACCCGTTCCTCGACGACCACCTCATCAGCGCCGCCGTGCTCGTCGGACTCGCTCTCATCAATGCCGGCGACACCTTCGGCCTTGGCCGCTGGTGGGCAGGGACCGGGCTAGTGCGTCGTCTGCGCTGGCTGCGCTAGCCCAATCGTGGGTGGGGCGCAGGCCCCACCCACGCAAACGAAGGAGTACCTAATGAAAGCGCTTGTGTACCAAGGAAACGGCATCAAGGAGTGGACTACCGTCCCTGACCCGCAGCTGCGTGACACCACCGACGCCATCATCCGCGTTGACGCGGTCACCATCTGCGGCACCGATCTGCACATCCTTAAAGGCGATGTGCCAACCGTGACACCCGGCCGCATTCTCGGCCACGAGGCCGTCGGCACGATCGTCGAAGTGGGCGCGGCCGTGACCACGGTGCGCCCCGGAGACCGCGTCCTGGCCTCGTGCATCTCCGCGTGCGGACGCTGCAGCTACTGCCGCACCGGCCACTATGGCCAATGTCGCGGCGGCGGCGGCTGGATCCTCGGACACCTCGTCGACGGCGTCCAAGCCGAGTTCGCCCGCATCCCCTTCGCCGACATGTCCACCCACCTGCTGCCCGGCAGCGTCACCGACGAACAAGCCGTGCTGCTGGCCGACATCCTTCCCACCTCGTACGAGGTCGGCGTGCTCAACGGACAGGTCAAACCCGGTGACGTGGTCGTGATCGTCGGGGCGGGCCCGATCGGGCTGGCCGCGATCATCGGCGCGAAGTTCTACTCGCCGTCGCACATCATCGCCGTCGACTACGCCGCGAGCCGCCTGGAGGCGGCCAAACATCTGGGCGCCGATGCCACGGCCCAACCCGGAGCCGAGGTGAGCGAGATGGTCGCCGCGATGACCGGCGAACTGGGCGCGGACGTCGTCATGGAGGCCGTCGGCACACCCGAGTCCTTCGAGCTGTGCACCACACTGGTGCGCCCCGGCGGTCACGTTGCCAACATCGGCGTGCACGGCAAGCCGGCCACCCTGCACCTGGAAGACCTGTGGATCCGCAACGTCACCATCACCACCGGCCTGGTCGACACCTACACCACGCCGACGCTGTTGCGCATGCTCGCCAATGGACAGGTCCCCGCCAACAACATGATCACCCACCGGTTCCGCCTCGACGAGATCCTCGACGCCTACGACGTCTTCTCCCGCCCAGCCGAAACCGGCGCGCTCAAGGTCCTACTCACCCGGTGACATCTGCCCTATGAACGGTTGCGGTGCATGCGCCGCAACCGTTTCATAGATGTGTGTCGTGCGGCGCCATCCCGGCTTGTGGTTTCGTGTAGGCACCAACCGAGGTCGAGCAGTGCTGGGAACACGAGTCGACGATCCGGTAGTAGATGTTGCCTGATCAGCCGCCGACCGGGACGTGGCCGAGCTCGTGCCACAGATCGCTCAGGCTCGGATAGGGCTTGTCCGGCAGGCCATGCAGGACGGCGATGACCTCGGGCCGGGCGTGGCTGCCGGCGGCATAGGCGAGCATCCGGTCGCGGGTGGCAGGCCCGGCGGAGAATGCGGCCTCGACGTGTGCGGCCAGTTCGGTGCGTGTGACGGTCACCAGGTTGCTCCTGTTCGCGATGCTGTGGATGGGT
>Ga0209382_10002854_pt1 | contig 24598 bp, 29 predicted proteins | sample SoiMetdeltSBSDD5_FD_187599 | JGI IMG/M metagenome (GOLD analysis project Ga0209382, IMG submission 187599) | Bulk soil microbial communities from a Populus tree surrounding site in Tennessee, USA - Soil MetaG P. deltoides SBSDD5 (SPAdes) (version 2) | ecosystem: Environmental > Terrestrial >...
CAAGGTAGCGCAGCATGTGGTCGTCACCGACCTTGCCCGTTGTCTTGAGTACCTTGCCGGCAGGGCAGACATAGACGTTGCGCTCCCGGTCAAACGTGAAGTCACTGCGTGAGAAGGTGCCGTCCTCTCTTGTCCCAGACCGGAATTTGCGGCTCGGCCTAGCGGATGCTGGCCAGGATTGGCACACCGACATGTCATATAATCGCGTGATCGCACTCGCGAATGTGCTGCACGCAATACAAGTCCCACGCGACGAATTGGGTCGTCCGCTTGGTAGCACACACTTTGCCGATATGCACTCCGCCTACGATGATCTGCCCGCGGAAATGAAGGCGCGGCTGAAGGACGCCACCGCTGTGCATGACTTCAACAAGTTTTGGGAGATGATGCGCCGGGACAAGGGCAGCAGGCGTCCTCCGCTGACGCGGCAGCAGAGGGCGGCGAAGCCGCCGGTCTCCCATCCAGTCTTCCTCACCCATCCGGTGACCGGACGCAAAGTGCTCTATGCCGACCCCGGCTACACGGTGCAGATCAACGATATGGATGCAGTGGAAAGTGAAGAAATCCTCTCCTTCCTGTTCGTCCACCAACTGCAACCGAAGTACCGCTACGAGCAGCAGTGGAGCGAAGGCGACCTGATAATGTGGGACAATATCGGTACGCTGCACAACGCCATCGCTGACTATGGGCCACACCAGCCACGGCTCATGCAGCGCTGCCAAGTGATGGCGGACTGGATCTTCCAGCATCCGGTCAAGCGCGTTGCGTAGAGTCACCGAAAATTGCGATGGGCAGCGAGTTCATACAATTCCATTGCCTGCCGGCAGTCCCTGGGATCAGTCGGGCCGCGCGCCGGAGAACTTGACCACCTTCGCCCACTTCTCGGTTTCTTCGACGATGAATATTCCCAGCTCGGCCGGCGAGCCGCGGAACATCGTCGTGCCCAGATCAGCAAGCCGCGCCTGTATCTTGGCGTCCGCAAGAACGGCGTCGACCTCCTTGTTGAGGCGGCCGATGATCTCCGCGGGCGTATTCTTGCGCAAGCCCATGACAAAGCCGTGGCGAAACACTGCGCCGGAGTGATCGAGAACGATTGCGTCGGTCTTGCCAGGCGCCGGACGCAGCACCCGACCTATCATCTGCCGATACAGCCCCATCATTTTCGTCGGCCGCGCCAGGATGCAGCAACCGATGGCGGGCAGGTCCCAACCTTCCGTTAGGACCATGCAGTTCGACACGACATCGATCGCGCCGGACGCGAGTCGCGCCAGGCTGGCGTCGCGTTCCGGCTTCGGCGTCGAGCCGTCGATATGCTCGGCACGCACGCCGGAGCGAACAAATTCGTCGCGGATGTGGACGGAATGACTGACGGAGCATGCGAACGCGACGGTGCGCCTGCGCTCGCCGAAACGGTGCCAATGCAGAATGATGTCGCCGACCAATTTCGGCTTGTCCATGCGATCCGCAAGCTCGGTCTCGGCGTAATCGCCGTGACGGACGCGCACGCCGGTCAGGTCCGGATCGATTGGAGCAAAGACCTTCGTCCGGACCAGCCAGCCATCCTTGATCAGGTCCGCCACCTGCGGCGACTCGATCAAACGTTCAAAAATGCCGCCAAGTCCGCGACCGTCACCACGGCATGGCGTTGCGGTCAGCCCCAGCAGCACCGCGTCGGGATATCCCGCGATGATCTCGCGGTAGGTGAACGCCGGGGTGTGATGGCCTTCGTCGACGATCAAAAGATCGGCGGGCGGCGGCGCGCTTTTGCAGGATCGCCGCCACAGCGTTTGGATACTGGCGACCTGCACGTTCTCAAGTGGACGCGGCTGAAAGCCGCTTTGGATGATGCCGTGCGGGACGCCGTAGGCGAACAGCTTTTGACTGGTCTGCGCAATGATCTCCCGCCGATGCGCCAGGACCAGCACGCGCTTTCGATTGCGAGCCGCATCGCGGATGATGTTCGACGCAACGATGGTCTTGCCGCCGCCGGTCGGCATCACGGCAAGGATGCGCCGGTCGCCGGCTGCGACGCGGGAATGAAATTCCTCGACCAAGTCGGCCTGGTAGTCGCGCAGATCGGGAGATCCGCTCATGCGGATCGCCCGGGCGGCCCGTCATGTGGCGCCAGTAGCCGGTAGCCGCGCCTGCCACGTGCATCCGAGATGCGGAAGCCGGTTGGTCGCAGCGCTTCGTTGATCTGATGAACGTGGACCTTGAGCGTGGCTTGCTTGATCGGCAGGCCGAATTCGCTCAACAGCGTGGCGCTATCGATGCCGTCTCGACCGGCCCGGCGAACGATCTCGAAAATGCGAAGCTTCAGGCGCGGCAGGTAAACGCCGGGGCCGGTCGCCAATGCCCTGCCGCATGCGCAGCGCGCCGTCATCGGGCAGGCCTCCCGGATCGCGAACGCGGGAAGCGCATGCCGGCGCTGGCGGCCGAGCGGATCGTACGAAGCACGGCCGACATGCCGTCATCGCCAATGAGCCCATTGGCATGGCAAGCCTCGATCAACCCGTCGACGACCGTCTGCTCGGCGATCTCGTTACCGGCCACAAGCTGATGCAGCCGGAAGGCAACGCGATTGAGCTCAACGTTGCGGCAGCCGGGGATAGCGTCACGTAATCGTACGATTTCGGCATCGAGAGCGGCACGGCCATAGGCGCCGGTCCGATCCGGAGCACGCGGCGCCACCGTGACGGCGGCACGCTCGGCGATGCTGTCCGGTCGCTTGCGCGCAGATCGTACGATCCACTCGGGCGCGGTCGCGATTTCGTACGATCCATCACCATCGGCCCAGGCATAGGTCCGACCGGACGGATGCATCGATGGCGCCAGCACGACATAGGCGAGATCGCACCTGACATCGATTGCGGTCGCGATCCGGCCGACGCTGCTCTGAATCGGCCCCGTGTAACGGAAGAGAAGGTGTCGACCGCCGCCGCCGGTCAGTGCGGTCCGCGTTGCTGGCAACGGCCCGTGCTCGGCTTCCAACCGCGCCAGGTTGGCTTCGCCCTCGGCGCCGTCGATGTCGAGCACCCAGAAGCCGGACACGGGGCCGGTCGGGCTCGCGACGTTGCGATCTGGAATGCGCCAGCGACGCCGAATGGTTTCGGGATTCAGCGTCGCATCGTGAAACCCGCGCGGCGTCGCTGGCACCTTGCCACGCGGCACGACCGGGAAGACCGGCCAACCACCCGTGGCGTATCCGAGCGCAGCATCCAGCAAAGCCGACAACGCAGCCTCCGACCAGGAGGCGCGCTTGCGGAGGCAGCCGAGCGAAGGTATTGAAGCGGGGCGGACCAGTCACCCGCATTACGACTCTTCGGCCGGCGCGCTCCAACGCGCCGGCTTTGCATTATTCACACGTCGAGCCGGGAGTCGTCTCCGGTCAGAAAAAATCTTTGAAGGTAGATGGATCGTACGAAAACGGGCCTATGCGGCCTCCAACGGGATCGCCGGCATGGACGCTTCAAGAGCGCCCGCCACCTTGTCGCGGTTCCAGTAGATGCGGCTGATCTCTTGTTCCTTGATCTTGATGCCCCTGCGCTTCATCGCCAGGGCGACGAAGTAGGCGGCCGACGGCTCGACGGTCGACGCGCTCCGGGTCGGCGCCAGGCCGGTCCCTTCGGCCACGCGCTGCACCACTAGCGGCAGCCAGATGTTGCGCATCAGATTCTGGACCACGTGACGGCCCTGTGGATATGGCAGGAAGGGGCGCAACGACACCCGAACGTCGTACGCCTTCACCTGGACTAGAAGCTCGTTGTAGCGACCTTGATCCTTCATCTCCCCAGTGTAGCGCCGGAGCGCCCGGTCGGCAGCCGGATGGCCGGCATCGGCCCACGCGATCATGACGGCGGCGTCAATCGACCGGCGATGAACCAAACACTGGAGAAAAAACGCCTCCATCGTCGCCCAGCTTGACGCGGACGTGACGCGGTCGGCGGCGTTGTCGATCTCCTGGCAGACGATGTCGATCACCCTCTCGGTGTCGGCGGGCGCGACCTCAGTGCGGCGCATCGGCATCTCCCTGGCGATCTCGCATAACAGTGATTCCGGAATCCCGTTGAACCCAGCGCGTGCGCCGGCCTATTTCTTCGCGTTGGCTTGCTGATGCTTGTCCCGCAGCCGCTGTTGGTGCTCGACTAGGCTGCTTTCGTACCAACCCTCCGGCACGTCCAGCGGCGGGAACTCGCCGCTCCTTTGTTTCCGCCATAGCTTGGTGCGACTGTAGCCAAAGGTGGCGGCAGCCTCTGGGCGTTTCACAACTCGTTGCAGTTTGTTTGTGAGCATGGTGGTCGCCTTTGAAACTGGGGGCGACCCCCTGAATAGCCCTGCAACGTAAAAGTCGTTGTAAATCTGCCTTCGATTGACCAGCGTGCGGGCAGGCGCCACTGCCGATGGCGGATGCGCGAGCAGATCGTTCCAGCCGCCTTCGCCGCGGTGCATCGCCGCGTCGCATTGCCGGCCGGCAGCGGCCAGGGGGATAAATTAGCCTACAGTTAGCACCGCGGGCAGCAGGCTTGAACTAAGCCCGTGAAATGTTTACGTAAAATACCGCTTTACAAAATTAGCGCAGCGAAGTCCGGGGAGCGGCGGCGGCGAGGGCCCCCGGATGTCGCTTCGCTCCATCCGGGCTACGCGCTCAAACGTCCTCGAGCCGCACCCCGCATCCTGCGCGCAGGCTGGCGCGTGCCTGCTCGACATGACGGAGAAATCGCGGGTCGTTCTCGAGACGGTAGTCGAACCAATCCTCCTCGGTTTCGAAGCCGATCAGCACGCCTGCCGGTTTGCCGTGGCGCGTGATGACGATCTCGCGCGCTGCGGCCTCCCGCAGGAAGCGGGAGAGGTCGTCCTTGATCTCCGACAGCGGGACTTCCTTCATTTCCGACTTGCGAGTGCGGCGAGCCATGCCTCGGCCTCCGATTTGGCCACGATCGCCAGTGTGTAGCCAGCGTGTAGCCCGGATTGAGCGTCAGCGAAATCCGGGGTCCCCGGCGCGGCTGTCCCCCGGGTTCGCTCCGCTCACCCGGGCTACGGGCCGAGACCGCGCGTGTAGCGCGTAGCCCGGATGAGCGTCAGCGAAATCCGGGATCCGCGGCGAGGTTGTCCCCCGGGTTCGCTGCGCGAATCCGGGCTACGGGCTGACCGGCTCCGGTGCGCGGAGCGCGCGGCAGATTGCCGGTGAAACCACCTGCCTGAATGGCGGACGTCGAAGGCGCAAAATCATCGGGGCTGCTGCGAGCAGCAGCAACATCGCAAGGCGGCAAACGAGATGCCCCGCCGTTGAGCGGCGGCTTGGTCCTCAACCGTGGCTGCCGCGACCTACAGCAGGAAGTCGGGATTGGTCACGGCGATGAAATGGTTCAGCGCGTCGATGTCGCCGGTGCCGAGCACGGCGAACTCAGCGTTGCCAACGCCACCTTCGCGGATGACCAGTTCGGGGTCCGGTTGCGGCTTGACGGTGGTGTTCCAGAACGCCTGCGTGTCATCGTTGATATTCTGGCGGTCAGCGAGCTCGTGCGCCGCGTTGAACTGCAGCAGGTTGTCGTATGCCTGCGAGTCGAGGTCGATACTGGCGCCCTGCTTGCCCTTGATGATGAGCGTGTCGCCGTCGAACGATGCTGACTGCCCGCCTCCGAGCGATACCTTGGCTTCGTGTGCCATGTTGAGATCCTCGTCGGGTGAGTATTTTTTCTAGCGTGCAAACGCGATTCCGCGTGTGAGGTAGCTCACATTCGCCGTGCGATTGTCACCGCCGCCCGGCAGCCGCGCCGCCGGATCGGTCTTGCGATGCGGCCGCAGCAATGCGAACGCCAAGCTGGCGGAGCATCCCGGCGAGGCTGTCCCCCGGGCTTCGCTGCGCTCACCCCGGGCTACGGGCCGAGACCGCGCGTGTAGCCCGGATTGAGCGTCAGCGAAATCCGGGATCCCTGGAGAGGCTGTCCCCCGGGCTTCGCTGCGCTCACCCCGGGCTACGGGCTGAGACCGCGCGAAGCGAGGGCGGGTGAGGGGCACGCTGGCGCGCGCCTGCGCGCGTGCAACGACGGCGGGCGCCATAATTAGGCTTCATTGTCGACGACGATTGCGGGCGTGATCGCGCGGGTCAGCGCGGTCGCTGGCGGCAGGCGGGCCCGGCCTGCCGGAACCCTCGAACGGGAGGCTCGCGGCGCCAGTGTTGCCGCCGAGCAGGGCTGCGTAAACCGACAGCGGGGTTGCCGGGCGCCGTTGCGCGCTCGGCTTTTTCGGGCGCAAGCCGCGCGGGCCCAATCGGCCTTGCGGCCGCGCGCCAAGCACGACAATCGTGGTCCGGCGAGGGGCGCGCCGGCCGCGGCAGAATCCACGCTTCAGAAGGGGAGCCCCATGCGAACAATCTTGACTGCTGCGGCCGTCCTTGCCGCGCTCACCGTGGCGCCGGTCGGCGCCGCCGCGCAGGAGCGCGCCGCCGGTGCCGCGGTCGGCGCCTTGTCGGGCGCGCTGGTGCTGGGGCCGGTGGGCGCGGTCGCCGGCGCGGCGGTCGGCTATGCGGTCGGCCCGTCGGTCGCGAACACCTGGCGCGGGTCGCAATCGAAGCCGCCGGCAAACGTCAAAGCGGCGCGGGGTGCTCCCGATCCCAACGGCAAAGTGGCGGCGCGGCCGGGCGGAGCGCGCACCGCTACGCCGCTGCCGGCGCCGGCGCCACTGGCGCGGGCCGCCGCGGCGCCACCGGCCGAGCCCACGCGCGCCGCCGCCACGCCCGCTCCCGAACCGCCCGCGGCCGCGCCTGCGACGCCGGCGGTTCAACCGGCGAGCAGCGGCGCCCCGGTGCCGGCCGCGCAGGGCTTCGACTGAGCTCAAGGCGCCGGCACCGTCGCGAGCCGTCAGGCTACAGTGCCGCTTCTGCACTGCTTCGTCGCTTCGCAACTAGGAAGAAGCGGTGGGGAAACGACTCGCAATGACGGAGGCGGATGGGTGTCGGCCGCCCCACGCCGTCATCCTGAGGTGCCCGAGCGAAGCGAGGGCCTCGAAGGATGCTGCTCTGCCGTGCAGCTTCTATGTTGTGCGTCCTTCGAGGCTCGCCCGACTTCGTCGGGCGAGCGCCTCAGGATGACGAGTCAGAAAAAGGCATTGCCCCCCACAACACCGTCATTCTGATCGGGGTGAGGGATTGCCCAAGTTTCATCCAGGTGGATCGGCCGCAGGCCGGTGCGCAACTCGCAATGACGGGGGGATCGGCCGCGGACGGCCGGAGCGCGCCGGCTAGAAGGCCGATGCGGCCATTACCTGCGAAGCCGGTGGGGCCGCCGGGGCGGTAAACGAGAACAACCGCGGCCCGCGCCCAGGCGGCAGCACGACGACGGGCGTTCCGATCTTGACGCGATTGAAGAGATCGATTGCATCCTCGTTGGTCATGCGGATGCAGCCGGACGAGATCGCGCGACCGATATACTCCGGCTGATTGGTGCCGTGGATGCGAAACAGGGTGTCCTTGTTGTCCTGATAGAGGTAGAGCGCCCGCGCGCCCAGCGGATTGTGGGCCCCCGGCTTCACATAATCCGGAATATTGGCGAGCCGCTGCTTGATCTCCTGCGTCGGCACCCAGGCCGGCCATTCCTGCATGCGCCCGATCGTGGCGACGCCCGACCAGGCGAGCGCCTCCTCCCCGACCGTGACGCCGTAGCGAAGGGCCTTGCCCTCGGGCAGGACATAGTAGAGGTACCGATCGTCGCTCTCGACCACGATGGTCCCGGGCGCCTCCTTGCGATGATAATCGACGAGGTGCCGCTGATAGGGGACGGGAACAGGCGTGTGGGCATGCGGCGCGTTGGTCAGGAACTCGCGATCCCGCGGCGTCCAGTTCGCGGTCGTCGACGCATCGAGCCTTGCCGACGGATCGTGGCGCGCGGTTACGCAGCCGCCGAGCGAAAGCGCGGCCAAGCCTGCGAGCGCCAAGGCGAACGAGCGCACTGCTACTGCCTCCCCGTGCACGACCTAACAACTATGGTTGCCCCGCGTCGTCAAGCCGCCGGAGCTTGATCGAGCGCAACGCCGCCGAGGCGGCTTTCGGTTCGGCTGCCGGCGCTTCGAGACTTTTCGCCGGTTTGCCGCGTGTTTCGATGCTCCGCGGCCTAGCCGTGGCAGCAATGTCACGGTCGCGGAATTTATCGACAAGGCCCGGCTTCGAGGCCGCATTCCCGGCTCCGATGCGGAAGCAGCCCGCAACGATCCAATGCGCGTGCCGTTGCGCAGTGCCGCGCGTTGGATTTGCGCGCTTCGGGTTCAACAGGGACGTGCGAATCATTTGCGCTTCCGGGGTCCCTTGGATTTCCGAAGTTCGCATGAGAGTGTTTCGAAAATGTTTGCGGGCCTTCCGAACCGGGACACCGGCGCAGAAACAGCCTACTCTCGGGCGAGTGGGTGTTTCATTCACTTGAGCGAGGCACAACAACCGGTGCCGAATGCACGGGTGGCGCCGCCGGCGGTGGCGCGCCCCGAAAGCTCAAACGAACGGGAACCGCAAGCACGGGCGCGCCTGAGCCCGGCGAGGGATCATCATGAAAGCATCGATCATCGCCGTGGTGCTGCTGGCACTGACCGCGCCGGCATCCTTGGCGCAGGAGCTTTCCGTCGAAGAACGGATGTGCATCACCAGTGCCGTCGGCAAGCTGCCGCCGGTCGCCGCGCCCAGTATCGAGGGAAGCCGCGTCACCGAGAGGCGCGTCGTCGAGCAACCGTCGTCGCAGGGGCGGCGCAGCCCGAGCCAATACCCCGTGTACCGCATCAAGCTCGAAATCGACGTCAGCGTAGCCGGGCAACGGTCGACCTATCTCTTCAACTGTATCCAGAGCGGGCAAGCGACATTGGTCCAACCATTGGGCATGCGCTAAGGAGCAAACCTGCCCGCGCGGAACATGCGGCCCCCATCAATCTCCTCGTGCGGTCACGTAAGTCGGGCACGGCCTCGTGCTCCTGTGGGCTATCGCGTTCTCACATCTCGCTCGTGATTGTCGGGTGAGAGGCGCGGTCATGTAAGGCGGGCACGGCCTCGTGCTCCCTCCCCCCTTGCGGGGGAGGGTTGGGGAGGGGGGTTATTCGCAGACTTCAGAGAGTGCGGCGTACCCCCCTCCCTGTCCCTCCCCGCAAGGGGGGAGGGGCCGCTGGAGCGACGCCTCCGCGCGAGCCAACGCGCAAATTTGAGCTCAGCGCACAGTTGGGTGAATCCGATGACCCCTTGCGGGGGAGGGTTGGGGAGGGGGGTATTCGCAGGCTCAGAGAGTGCGGCGCACCCCCTCCCTGTCCCTCCCCCGCAAGGGGGGAGGGAACGCTGGAGCGGCGGTTTTGCGCGAACCGAAGCGCAATTTTGAGCTCGGCGCACGGATGGGTGAATCCGATGGTCCCTTGCGGGGGAGGGCGGGGGCGGGGAGAGGTGGAGCGGCGGCGCGGCTGGGCACCATCATCCGAATGCGCTCTAATGATTCGACAGCAACGCGATGTGCTCTAGCCTGATGGTGCGGACGGCCGTCGTCCCCGAGGAAGTCGAGGTCCCGTCAGGCTGCGCGCGCCGCGAGATCTTGGCGGCTCCTGGCTAAGGAGCATCGCAAGCGGCACGGGAAGCTTTTGGGGGTTGCGGTTGCCTCGCCTCGTAGTCGTTTCCAACCGGGTCGCCGTACCCGATCGCGCCGACAAGGGGGCCGCGGGAGGGCTGGCCGTTGCCTTGAGCGAGGCCTTCCAGCGCTACGAGGGGCTTTGGTTCGGTTGGAGCGGCAAGGTGGCTTCGCCGCCTGCCTTGCGGCCGCGGATCGTCGATGGGGCCCGCGTGAAATATGCCCTCATGGATGTGACCCCGCTCGATCGACAGGAATACTACAGCGGCTTCGCCAACCGGGCGCTGTGGCCAACGATGCACTACCGCGTGGGGCTCTCCGATTTCTCGCGCGCGGACTACGCCGGCTATCGACGCGTGAACCGCACGTTCGCGCGCGCGCTCGCACCGCTGACCCGTCCCGACGATCTGATCTGGGTTCACGATTACCATCTCATTCCGCTCGCGGAGGAGCTGCGCGCTCTCGGTCTCACCAATCCGATCGGGTACTTTCACCACATCCCCTGGCCGGCTCCCGAGGTGCTGGCAACCTTGCCGGGAACACAGGAGCTGCTGCGCTCCATCGCCCATCACGACCTCGTGGGAATGCAGACCGAGCGCGACGTCGACAATCTCGAGCGCAGCCTCGCTCAGGAGCTCGGCGCCACCGGCAACGAGCGGGGTACGCCGGCGGTGGGTGAGCGCCACAGCCGCATCCGCGCCTTTCCGATCGGCATCGACGTCGACGAAATCGAGAAGAGCGTCACACGGTCGAGGTCCAGCCGGCTGGTTCGCCAGACCATTGCCAGCCTCGGCGCGCGCAAGCTCATCATCGGCGTCGATCGCCTCGACTACTCGAAGGGCATCCCGCAGCGAATGGAAGCGTACGAGCGCTTTCTTGCCGACAACACCGATCAGCGCGGGCGTGTCACCTACCTGCAGATCGCGCCGACCAGCCGCATCGAGGTGCCCGAATACGCGGCCGTAAGCCGTTCCGTGAATGAAGCTCTCGGCCGGATAAACGGCCTGCATGGGGAGCCGGGCTGGGTGCCCATCCACTACCTGACCAGCGCCTATCCGCGCTCGGTCCTGGCCGGACTTTACCGGCTGGCGTCGATCGGGCTGGTCACACCGATGCGGGACGGGATGAACCTCGTTGCGAAGGAATACGTGGCCGCGCAGGACCCCGCCAATCCCGGCGTATTGATTCTTTCGAAGTTTGCCGGCGCCGCGCAACAGCTCTCGGCAGCGCTGATCGTCAATCCCAACGACAAGGTCGAAGTCGCCGAAGCGATCCGCGATGCGCTGCACATGGGACAAGCGGAGCGCTTCGCGCGGTGGCAAAGCATGATGGGGCCGCTGCGGGAGCGCGACGTTTCGTGGTGGGCGGCCGCCTTCCTCAAAGAATTGGCCCTGACGGCGTAGTGGAGGCTTCAAGCTTCGAGCGGCGAGGCCCATCGTCGTTGCGAGCGAAGCGAAGCAATCCGGACGGCGATGCCGTTTCTGGATTGCTCTGACGGGCGCGACGCCGCCCTAATCTCTTCTCCGATGCTGGCTCTCGCGTTCACACATCTCCGCTCGTGAATGTCAGTGAGAGGCGTAAAGCGGGCACGGCCTCATGCTCCCTCCCCCCTTGCGGGGGAGGGTCGGGGAGGGGGGTGTTCGCGAATTCAGAATCGGCGACGCCCCCCTCCCTGTCCCTCCCCCGCAAGGGGGGAGGGAACGCTGGAGCGACGCCTCCGCGCGAGCAAGCAAAAAACGCGATGTAAGCTCGGGGGCCGAGATGTGTGAACGCGATTATTGCGAGCGCAGGAGAGCCCTCATTGCGAGCGAAGCGAAGCAATCCAGGCTGCAGTGCGGTAAAGAACGCGCGCGCGCCGGGGACGATGCGCCTTCAAAAACGGTGGCGCGCATAAGGCACAGGGATGATGTAGCGGTTGCGATTTCGCCGATCGCCCTGACCACGGTCGCCGACAATCGCCGACAAACGATAAAGAAAAACGGCCCGCTGGGGGGCAAGCGCCGCGGGCCGCAGGAGTAGTCACAATGTGCTCGGAGACTGAGCGCTCACAACATACCAGCTCGGCGAGAGCGCGCCAAGCTAATGGTTACCTGTTGGTTAACGGCACGGTCGCATCGCGCGTCGAGCTTGCGATCGTCGAGCAGCGCAAAAATAACCTGCTCGCGGACTGCCACGACCGACCAGTCGCGCTCGGCCGCGTCGCGCCAAAGTTTCGGCGACATGCCGCCAGGCGCCCCGTGCGGCCACCGGGTAGGGCCCTGCACACTCCCCGCAAGGAGGACTGGGAGAGTGTGCAGGGGCAATCGGCGATCAGATATTGCTATTGTTTCCCTGCTGGATGAGCTGTGCCACGGCACCGCCAAGAGCCACGCCAATCTGCGTGGCAACTACGTTAAGCTGCAACACACTATTGCCGAAGTCGAAAAACCCGCCAGATACGGCGTCCAGCTCCGCACCGGTCAGCTCATGCATTTCGGTGATTTCACGCACGGTATTCATGACTACCTCCTTTATTAGCCGATGGATCGGCAATCCCCAGGGTGAGTGGTAAACGGAAGCTTAATCAACCGATTTTGTGAGTTATGGTTAATGACCGAACACACATCGCGGACGAATGGTGCGCTACGTCGTGGTGTAGCGGATTGTGCAGTGTTCAGCCGGCCTTGGGTCCCTCAGGTACTTGCACCACACTTACCTCGATACTGCCATCTTCGACCCGCTTCAGCAGCAGGTCCGCCGCTCTCCCGTCGTCAAGGCCGAGAGCAGCGACGGCGGTGTCGTTCACAACCTTGTTCCGCGCCAAATCCATGTACCGCCGAAACTCGAACGGTACGAACTCCTGCTTAACTCGGTATGTCGCTTGCATGACAAGCGTGTCCGCCGCGAGCTGACGGCCGTCAGCAGCAAACGTGTGGAGAGCGGGACGCTGCTCAACGAATACTCGCGTCACCTCGCCCTCCATGTTGTCCACAACATGCCGGTCGCAAGCCATGATCGCCCACCGCGTGACCACATCGTCGGTTAATTTGGTGCCGTCAGGGAGATAAAGCTGTGAATTATCAGGCGGCATCTCGGGGAACAGCACCTTTGCCCGGATCCGAACAAATGAACGATCGGTCAGGTCGACGCCGGGTGCGACGCACCAGTTAAACTGGTCCACTTCCTCAAGCGTCAGGCACCCGATGCCGAAGCTGTCGGCCTTTTGCAGGGCCGTCTCCGTGAAGCCCCGCGGAGACACGATGATTCCGCGGTTGATACCCGTGCGCTGGCATTTGGTATGGAATGCCTCCACCTCGGGCGCACCGATCCGACGCGAGCGGTCGCGGCACTCGCACGCGACCATTAGCTCGTGCTGCGGATGCGTAAACGTCACCACCACATCGTGCTCGCAAAGACGATTGGTGTCCTTGTCTCGCAGCCGCTTCGGAGCCTCGATGCGAACTTTCGCGCCCCGCGCGACCGCCGCTTCTAGGCTATGTACCAGCCTGTGAAGGGCCGTGACTTGTTTCGGCATCTGCGATGTTCCGCTCTTTCGTGAAATGCCCAGCTCCCACCGCCAATTGGAAACGCAGTGGGGCCTGCCGAGTTGCCAGCGGTTCCTGTAGTCGGCGCATCAACGTTGATCAGCGGTCCAAGCCGTGTCGCCATGGCGCAAAGGCTCCCGCCTGCTGGCCGCCGCGACGCTGGCAACGACGGCGACGGCGCAGCTCGGCAACCGGCTAAGCCCCCCTATTTCATGTCGCGCAAATCGACAAAGGCGGAGGCTTGGCACCGCTCTTCATGCGCGAACACCGCCGCAAGGTCACGCGTGTCGATGCGCTCGCCGCAAATCAGGCAATCGATGAAATGCTCGCGCCGGTCGGCAGGCGCGCCGCGAATCCGCTCATATGGGAAAAGTAGCACAGTCATTTGCCAATCCGGTCCAGGTCGATCACGCCGCCACAATGAGGGCGAGTGTCCGCCACCGCTCATGAATGCCATGAACAGCGCCGGTGTTCCGCGCTGTCAGTCCGAGCGGCGCTTTAGGTGAACTGGCGCGCGCGGGCCTCATCGAGCGCCCGCTCGATCAGGTGCGCGGGATTTGCGTGGCGCCAATCAACAGCGGGGTGACTATCCGGCTGGTGCTGATCGGCGTTCCTGGTGACCTCGGATTGTTGGAGCCACGACTGCGCCAAGTTCAACATGGTCTCCTGCTCGTCAGGGTCGGAGCATTCGACTGCCATCAAGATGCATTCGGCGGCGCGACGAAGATGATGTTCCGTGTCAACACGCATGGATGGCCTCCTACCCAGACCACATCGCACGACGGGTCACGTGAGGTTCCGGTGGACATGATACATCATAAGCGACCGCGGGTCACCCCGATGCTGGCTTGCGATTGGCCGCTCGGAGCGGTCCGGGCCCTCCATAGCCGGAGGCCTGGATAAGGCGATTTAGGAGCGGAAGCCCATCACGTGACGCAGCCCGACGCCCGATGGGATCCAACGCATTTAACCATAATTCGCAACATGCGCTGATGAAGGCAACATCAACCAATGCTCGTAGCAGTTGCCGATTTTGCATCGGTGGCATGGCACCGCGCCTATGCCGCGGTCATGTAACATTGTTGCCGAGCGTTCCGATTTACCGGGCGTTCACTCTGAACGCGACAATCAATGGCTTTTTGATTCAAAAGCGCACAGTTTCGCGCGGCTCGGTTTGGCGATCGGGTCCCGGAACGAATCGCTTCTCTGCGCGACGGGCAGACCGAGGACACTATCCGCTTCTTGAACTCGGCACCAAGCGCGTGCCCGAGACGTGGAGTGCTCTATGTCAGAGGCCGAAGAGTATATCCAGAACGCCGATATCGGCGCCGCCGGCGCCGAAACAACCAAGTCGGAAGGTGATCGGACGCTTTGGCTGCGCCTGAGCGAGGCATGGCGAGACCTCGCCACGATGTATACCCAGAACGCACAAAGCTGCGTCACCTGCGCTGAAAACACGAAGTCCGAAGATGACCGGACGATTTGGCTTCGCATGAGCTGCGCATGGCGAGACCTCGCCACGATCGCGGAACAACGGGCGTCCACAATTCATCAAAGCGAAGCCGCCGCTGCTTAGAATGGCCATGTTGGTTGTCATCGCGCGTTTTGTCGCCGTGACGTGCTGGCGCTGATGGCGCACCCGCCGGCACCAAGCTTGAGATGCGCCCGCGCCGTTCGTGCTCGGAAAGGGAACTCCGATGAAGAAGCTGACCCTAGTTCTTTCTGCCGCGACCGCGCTGATCTCAGCGCCCGCGCTCGCAGCCGACGTCGGCCGAGCGCCGCCCAGTGCCCCGCTCATCGCGCCCGTGCCGTTCTTTAGCTGGACCGGCTTCTACATCGGTATCCAGGGCGGCAGCGTCTTTGGCGACCTGGACTGGAACTACGCAACGGCTGGCGGGGTGAACCTCGTACCCCCGGTGACCGCCAACCAACTCACAAGCGGTTGGCTGATCGGTGGTACAGCCGGCGCGAATTTCCAGACCGGCAGCTGGGTATTCGGTATCGAGGGTGACTATGCCTGGGCAGACGTGACAGGCAGTGCCGCTTGCCCGAATCTGAACTTCAGCTGTCAGTCGCGGCTGGAAACGTTTGGCACGGCACGCGGCCGCGTCGGCTGGAGCTGGGGCCCGGGCATGATCTACGGTACCGGTGGCGCCGCCTTCGGCGATCAGCACATCCGGACCGTTAACCTGGCGGGGGTCGGCGTTCCACCGACCGGCACGACCATCAACGGCTCCTCCAACTTTGCGGTGGGCTGGACTGCGGGCGCCGGCATGGAGTTCGCGTTCCTCGGGAACTGGTCGGCCAAAGTCGAGGCCCTGTTCTTTGACCTCGGTACGAACAACTTCACTATCGACTCTCCCGCCGATCAGTCGGTCAACGCCTCCCACTCGGGTGTGGTCGTGCGCGGCGGCGTCAACTATCGCTTCAACTGGGGAGGCCCGGTGGTCGCGCGCTACTGAACTCGGCCGTTCGCCTGGAAAGCCTTTCGGCAGCCTGTTGGAGAGTGCGTGTCGCAAGGCTCGGCATGCGATCATGCGGGAGAAGGTGCGCCGGCTGGCTGCGGGTGACTGTCCCGCAAGCATGACCGGACTGGCGCGTGTCGTGGGGGAGGGGAACGCGCGATTAGCGCGGTCACCGGAAAGAAAAGGGCCGCGACGGCGGCCCAAGGAAATGGCATGCGCCAATGATCAGAAGCGGCCGTGTTCTTCATTGTTCATGAGCGAGCCCCGCCCTCTGCCACCGCCGCGCCCGTCGAACCCCGAGCCTTGCCCGCCTCCCCAAGCCTTCCCAACATCATTTGGCGGCGCCCCACCCGAAACGTTGTCCACTTCGGATTCGGTAAGCAGTATTGGAGAAACGACGAGAGCCTCGTCCTCTGCCGCAGTTGTCATTGATGTTTTCATCGCGCTTCCCTTACATATGGCAGAATTACCACGACACTGAACCTTAATGGCCATCGCTTGGAGGCCGCAAACTACAAGTGCCCTTATGGTTAACGTCGTGGGATCAACCCGCGGGCCGCGCGGGCTGGGCGCTGCCATGCCATGGAGGTACGGCCGGCCGGTGGCGCGGGGTTGAAGGCCACGCCCTTAACAGTTCCACAACGAATGCTGCTCGACCATGCTCGACAGGCGGGTCCCACATTGGCCTCCCCAGCCTGAACGGCCCGTCCGCGCCGGCCGGCTGCCTGCACCGCCGGCCGGCGCTCGATGACCGCGGCGTCCTTGCGGGCTCATTGGCATGGAAGGTCGCTTAGCCGTGCCACGCGCCGGTCGGCGGGAACGCGCGAGCGGGGGCTGAAATCGGGCTTTTGGAGACAGTTGAAAGAAGCGCGTCAGCGGCCGTCTCGGTCGCTCAGCATCCGTTTTCCCCGTCCAGTTCGATAACGCCGCGATGGGTTTGAACGCATTAACCATAATTCGCAAAAGCGTTTGATTAAGCCGTCATTTACCAATCACTATGGAACTTGCCGACCTAACGGCTAATAATGGAGGTGGTCATGATCACGGCGCGTGAAGTCACCGAAGTGCCCATGCATGAGCTGAGCGGTGTGGACCTGGACGCCGTGTCCGGAGGGTTTCTTGACTTCGGGAATATTGTCATACAGCCCAACATCGGTGTGCAAATCGGTTTGTCACTCTTCAGCCTCGCCAGCATCCAGCAGCTTCTGGGTCAGGGAAACAATAGCAGTATCTAATATCGCAATTGGGTCCGCTGCCTCCTCCTTCATCCGCGGCGGGCTCAGCGGTTGGCGAAGGCAGGATCATGCGCTGCGCTGCGCTCCTGGAGCCGCGCTCCTGGAGTCGGCATGTGCTGGTAAGGCAAGCAGCGAGCTTGTCAGGGATCACGAGGACATTCTTCGGCTCGAGCCGACGCGGCGGGCCAAGAGGTGACTAGCCGATATCAACCTTGGGGACATGGACCCCAAGATAGTCTGCCCGGCCGCCCACCCTTCACTAACCGAGAGTAGGAGTCCCGGCGTCGGTCGCGCTACCCCTCCGCTCCGAAGCTCACGTTCGTCGCCTCATGCATGAGCAATCGGACTTGGTTCGCCGTCGCCGCAAAGAGCTAGAGCACCGGTGTGCGGCACTCAATGGCAAGGTCAGGGAAGAAGTTATTAACTGCAAATGAAAACTGTTTCGTTTGGATGCGGCGGTAGCAAGGTTTCAGGCCCGGTCGAGGTGGTAGATTGCGGATGAGCAGAAACGTGGGCATAGGCCGTAAAGTCTTGCAGGAAGCGGTCCGCGGGCGGGGGGGCGATGGCGGCAAGGCAAGAATGGTTGCCAACCCGCGCGGTTGCGATTGCGGGCGCAGCAATTTTGGCTATGGTCGGCCAAGCCGCAGCCGACACATTGCGCAGCGCGCTCAGCCGGGCCTACCAGGTCAACCCACAGCTTAATTCTCAGCGCTCGATCGTCCGCCAGACCGATGAGGCCGTGCCGCAGGCGCTCTCGGGCTATCGTCCGCAGGTCAAGGTTACCGGCGGCGTGGGCAATCGGTTCGACGCGCAGCAGGCGGGCAGCAGCCCAGCGATAGCTAACAAATATACCTATTGGACGGCGCCCCGCGCGGTCGGCGTCACCGCGCAGCAGACGTTGTACAACGGCTCCCAGACCGCCAACCAAACGCGCGCGGCCGAAAGCAAAGTGCTCGGCGCGCGCGAGATCTTGCGCGTGATCGAACAGACGGTGCTGCTCGATGCCGCCGCCACCTATATGGACGTGCTGCGCGATGCCGCCCTCCTGGAAGTCGAGCGCGGCAACGTGCAGGTGCTTGAGGAAACTTTGCGGCAGACGCGCCGTCGCTTCAAGCTTGGCGAAGTCACCCATACCGACGTCGCCCAGGCGGAGGCCCAACTCGCTGCAGGCCGATCCCAGCTGCTCGGCGCCGAATCCAATCTCACCACATCAAGAGCCGCGTATCGCCGGGTGATTGGATCGAACCCGGGGCATCTGGAGCCGGGCTCGCCGGTCGACGATCTCTCGCCGCGCACGTTGGCGGCTGCGATCGACGCCGGGACAACTGCCAATCCATCGGTGAAGGCGGCGATGTACGGCGTCGACGTGGCGCAGCTGCAGGTCAAGATCTCGGAGGGCGCGCTCTATCCGACCGTGGCCCTACAAGCGAACATGGAGCGGGCGCACGACGTCAGCGGCCTGGTATCTGAGCAGTCCTCCGCCTCCGTGCTCATCGGGGTGACCATCCCACTCTACCAGGGCGGTGCCGAGTACTCGGCGATCCGCCAATCAAAAGAGGCGCTGGGACAACGCCGGCTCGACCTCGCCAGCACGCGCGATGAGGCGCGCGCCGCCGTCGTCAAGGTCTGGGGTCTGCTCCAGGCCGCGAAGGCGCAGATCCAAGCCGCACAGGAGCAGGTGAGGGCTTCAGAGGTGGCGCTCAAAGGGGTTCGGATGGAGGCACGCCTGGGCCTCCGCACCACCCTTGACGTGCTCAACGCCCAGCAGGCTTTGGTCAACGCCCAGGTAAACCTGCTGGTCACGCAGCGCGATCGCGTCGTCGCTTCATATAAACTGCTGTCCGCCGTAGGCCGGCTCTCACCGCTGACGTTGGGGCTGCCGACCTCCATCTATGACCCTTCGATCCATTACCATCAGGTCCGCGATGCCTGGGTGGGCGTTCGCACGCCCGACGGCCGGTAGCTCAGCAGGTTAATTTCATGTCTCAAGGCCTATAAGGGATGCTCTCAGGTGACTCATCGGCCCGCATTGTTCCGACAGGAAGCCGTCGATTTTCAGCGGCACAATCGCGAATGGGGTCACGTCGCCCTCCTCCAGCCACTCTCAATCAAGGTCATGACTTACTTCATTGCCCTGGCCATCGCATGCATCATGAGCTTTCTCTTTGTTGAACAATATTCGCGGAAGGAAACCGTTGTGGGCTATCTGACCCCGACGTCCGGCACTTCGAAGGTCTTTGTGCCCCAACTAGGCACCATTAGAGAGATTCACATCAAGGAAGGCCAGCAGGTACCCGAAGGTCAGCCCCTCTTGACCATTGACACGGACCAAATCGCGGCGAACGGGCTGGACGTCAATGCCGCCATACTCGACACGCTGAGGTCCCAGAAAGACCTGCTTCGCGGGCAAATAACAGCGGAGGAACAACGCACCAAATCAGAGCACGAGCGTCTGACCGCTCTACTCGATGGCCTAAAGCTCGAGGTATCTCAGCTCGACGCGCAATTAAAAATTCAGGTTGAGCGCATCCGAGTAGAAGAAGAGTTCGTCGCATCTGCCACCGCGCTCAGAAAGGAAGGCTACATGGCGGACGCCGACTTCAAACGTCGGCAAGTGGCCTTTCTCGAGCAAAAGCAGAATTTGAACTCGCTCAATCAGCAGCTGGCGGCGCGCCAGAACCAGCTGACCGAGACCCACTATTCCCTGCAGCAGCTGCCAACCGTCATGGCAGGCAAGATACAAGGCCTCCGCAGTGAACTTGCGACAACTGAGCAACGCATCACGGAGGTCAGTGGCCGCCGCGCTTACGTCATCCGAGCTCCGGCCGGCGGACGCATCTCGACATTGCAGGCGACCGTCGGCCAGTTTGCGGACCCACGGCGCCTGCAGATGGAAATCGTTCCGAGCGACAGCGTGCTGCAAGCCGAGCTATTTGTCCCGACCCGGGCCATAGGTTTCGTGCAGCCGGGACAGGAGGTCCGAATCCTGTACGAGGCTTTCCCGTATCAGCAGTTCGGCACCTATAGCGGCAGGGTGATCAGTATCTCGCAGACGATCCTGACTAAGTCCGATACCTTTGGGCCGATTGAGCTCAAGGAGCCCGCCTATAGGATAACGGCTACGCTCGACCGGCCGGACATCGACGCCTATGGCAAAAAGATACCACTTCAGGCTGGCATGCTCCTGCGAGCCGACATCATACTCGAGAAGCGCTCGTTGATCAGTTGGCTCCTCGATCCGCTGCTAAGCGTCAGGATGTAATCATGGCCAGCCTGTTGAATTTTGGAGGCCGTGGCTATCTCCCGGTGATCCGTCAGACGGAAGCGGCTGAATGCGGGCTGGCCTGCCTGGCCATGATCAGCTCCTATCACGGGCACCGCATTGATCTTAATACCCTTCGCCGCCAGCACCCGATATCGCTGAAGGGGGTCACACTCAGGGCCCTCATTCAGGTGGCGAGCCAGATGCACTTCACGTGCCGTCCCCTGCGCTTCGAAATGGCCGATCTCAGGCGGCTGCAGCTGCCGACCATAGTACACTGGGACATGAATCATTTTGTGGTTCTGAAGTCCGTCACCAGACGAGGCATCGTGATTCATGATCCTGCTTCAGGTAAGCGGTACTTTCCAATTTCAGAAGCGGCGAAGCATCTGACCGGTGTTGCGCTCGAGCTATCGCCATCAGAAAGCTTTCTCCCAAAGGACGAAAGGGCACGGCTCCCGTTTTCGACGTTTTGGACGCAGCTGCGCGGCAGCACTTCCGCGCTCGTCCAAATTTTGATCCTATCGCTTGTTCTTGAATTATTTGTCATTGCAAGCCCTTTTTACCTGCAACTCGCGGTGGATGAGGTGATTGCCAGGGGTGATGTTGACCTTCTGATTGTCCTGGCTCTCGGCTTTGGCCTCCTCACTGCAATCAAGGTTTGCTCAAACGCCATTCGCTCGTTGATCATACTGATTGTGCAGAATGTCTTGCACTTTCAAATTGGCGCTCGTGTGTTCCATCATCTGGTGAGGCTTCCCATCGCGTATTTCGAAAAGCGGCACATCGGCGACATCCTCTCGCGCTTTACCTCCATCGAGCCAATCCGCAACGCGCTTGCTGAAGGCGTGATTGCGGCCGTAATCGACGGAGTAATGGCCATCGCCACTCTGACGATGATTTTCATCTACAGCACTCAGCTCGCGCTCGTGGTCTTGGCGGCTCTGGTGCTCTACGCGGTCATCCGCCTCGCGCTCTACCGATGGCTTCGAGAACGCAGCTTGGCTGCGATCGAAACAAAAGCGCAAGAGAACTCGATGTTTATCGAGACCGTGCGGGCGATTCAAAGCCTCAAGATCTTCAACCGCGAAAGCGATCGTGAAGCCCAGTGGCTCAATCGCTATACCGACGTGGTGAGCGCGAATGTGCGGCTCGGTCGCGCAAGGATAGCGTTTACAACCATCAACGATGCCCTGTTTGCTCTGGAAAACATCGTAACGATCTATCTCGCGACCAGATTGGCACTGAGCAACCACCTGACCATCGGGATGATTTTCGCTTTTATGAGCTACAAACAGCATTTCACGGAAAAGGCCGTCCAGTTGGTCGAAAAGGCGCTAGACTTCCGCATTCTTGAACTGCACCTTGAACGTTTGGCTGACATTGCGCTCAGCCCTCTTGAACGCGGGCACGATCAGATACTGGCCTATACGCGCGAGATCCATGGTCGAATTGAGCTTCGAAACGTATTCTTCCGTTATGCCGAGGCGGAGCCTTTTGTTCTCGAAGATATCAGCTTCATCATTGAGCCAGGGGAGTTTGTTACCATTATGGGTCCCTCCGGCGGGGGCAAGACGACGCTCATCAAGATCATGCTGGGGTTGTTGGAGCCGACCAGCGGCGAGGTGCTGATCGACGGCATCCCGCTTTCAGCCATCGGGCTCAGAGCCTATCGCCAACACGTCGGCGCAGTGATGCAGGAGGATCAGCTCCTGTCGGGCTCGATCGCGGATAACATTTCTTTCTTCGATTCCTCCTTTGATCAGGAACGGATGATCCAGTGCGCGCAGTTGGCTGGAATTCATGAGGAGATCATGGCGATGCCGATGACCTACAATAGCCTGATTGGGGACATGGGCAGCTCGCTGTCCGGAGGACAGAAGCAGCGAGTGCTCCTCGCGCGAGCACTATACCGACTGCCGCGGATCCTCTTCTTGGACGAGGGCACGGCGCATTTGGACGTCGACAACGAAAGACATATCAATGAAAGCCTGAAGAATCTGCGGATGACGCGTGTTAGCGTGGCTCACCGGCCGGAGATAAGCAGCGGCGCAGATCGGATCTTGCGGATTGCAAAGACCCTCGCGCGGCCGGCGCATGGACCCGCAGTGATTGCGATTGCGAAACTGGAGGAGCGGGTGCCGTCTCCGGTTTGAATGGCAAATCCGGACCGGTGATGCGGCCGCAAATCAAGGATTCTTTTTTTTCGTTGATCCCGCAGTCCCCCGAATCTGAACGCGGACCGGTTTCGCATGAGCGGCCGATCCGGCAGCCGGATCGACCGATCCGACGTTGAACCGCCACAGCTGCGCTCGGTTGGACAGCAAGGGTAGTCTGCGCGGACGACGGAATAGTGATCTCGGCGACCTTAACCTTAACGAAGGGTAGTCGTTGTGCAGATGCGCTACATCGCCCAAAAAAGGTCGCTGGGGAGTGAGATGCGGCACTTGAGGAGGAAAGCCATGGAAGGGTTGATCGCCTTAACCGACGCCGAGCTTGCCGCTGTTGCGGGCGGGGAGTCGCTGTCCATCTTCATCTTCAACAACAGTTTCAACAACATCAGCGACAGCATGCTGATTTTCAACAGCGACCTGGTTAACAGCTTGAACACCAATAGTTTCAACAGCGGCAGTTTCAATACCGGCAGCTACAACAGTCCGTGGAGCTATATAAAGGGTCTTACGGGTTCAATGGCCTGATAGCGCGTTTGCCGGTCGGGAAACAACCTCGCGGGCATCTTCAACTTCAGCGTTGCATTCCATGCTTCCGTCTCGTGCTCTCGTCGGATTGTGCGGCAGCCACCACGTCAGGCCGTAACCCCGCAATACTTGCGGTACTCGACGCGTCGGTGGTTACCTCGTGATGCAACCCGGCCTCGATTGGGCGAGGCCGGCGGGACGCTGCAGATGGCTACACGGCAGGTCGCGCCGGCTACCATCCGGCGCGGGGCCGTGGCTGGCGGCGAGCTTGAGGACGTTCCGGCATGCCGCCGGCAGCAAGCCCGGGGCACTCGAAAAATCATCGCGGAACCGCGGGTTTCCGGTAAAGCGGATTCTCCACCTAGACCCGGCCTTTGGGCGGAGATGTTCACGACGCTCAGCGTGAACCGGCGCACGCGCGATGCCAGCGTTGGCACTTTCCCTCTGCTGAGCTCCCAGGGACGGCGACGCCAGGAACCACGACGTGTTCAGAACTCATTAACCATAATTTGAAAAAGGGGTTGCTCAAATGGAAATTTACCAATCACCATAGAAGTTGCCGACTTGTCGGCCCATAAAAGGAGGTTGTCATGAGTACCGCGTATGAAATCGCTGAGATGCCCATGCATGAGCTGACCGGCGCAGAACTGGACGTCGTGTCTGGGGGTATCTTCGACTTCCTGAATACCGTCACACAGGTTAACGTCGTGGGTGTCCAGTTTGGTGCGGCGGTCTTGGGTGCCGTCACTCAGGTCATCCAGCAGGGAAACAACAGCAATATCTGATCGTGGATTGCCCCTGCACACTCACCTCAGTCTGCCTTGCGGGGAAGTGTGCGGGGCTCCACCCGGTCCCGCACGACGCGCGAGGGTCTCGATCGCGCGCCGCTTTCGCGATGGCCGCTTAGGCTTCGTTTGCCGGTGAGTCGGGAAAAAGGGCCTCCGGCCTTGCCGAGCCCTAAACCCTGGCCCACGAGGGTGAAGGCAGCTTGGTCTCGGGAAGCGTCGCGCGCGCGAAACGTTCTCGGCCGCTGCCACCGATAGAGCCGGCCGCTCCCGCTAGAGCGGATTTTCAACAATTCTGCCTCCCGTCGTTGACGGTTTCGTGCATGAGTTGGCGCGCTAAGGTTCACGCCGCCATGATGCTGCACGAGCCGAGGCCAATAAGGCCAAGGGCGCGTAAGCTTGATTCATGGCCCGCGAGGTGTTCAAAAGTCATTAACCATGATTCGCAAAACTGGTTGATTAACCCTTCATTTACCACTCACCATCGGCTTGCCGACCTCTCGGCTAATAAAGGAGGTAGTCATGAATACCGTGCGTGAAGTCACCGAAATGCCCATGTATGAGCTGACCGGTGCGGAACTGGACGCTGTGTCTGGCGGGTTTTTCGATTTCGGCAATACTGTCTTCCAGCTTAACGCGATTGGCGCGCAGATTGGCCTGGCTATTGGTGGCGCCGTCACACAGGTCATCCAGCAGGGAAACAACAGCAATATCTGATCGTGGTTTGCGCCTGCACACTCACCGCAGTCCGTCTTGCCGGGAAGTGTGCCGGGCTCCACCTGATCCCGCACGGCGGCGATGTCGCTGATGCTGGACGCCTTGGGCCGCCTCGCGCGGCCCCTTCTGTTTCAGATTGCCGCAAAAGGCGCGGCCTGGGCCGCGCCGCGCGCCGCTGACCGCACCACAGGCGGTGGCGCATGGTCGAAAGGATGGGCGGCGCGTCGACCGGCGGGCAGCCGCTGAGGCTTGTGTCCGGGCCGGACAGATTGTGGTTGGCGCGCCCGAGAGGATTCGAACCTCTGACCTCTGCCTTCGGAGAGTGAC
>Ga0209382_10002856_pt1 | contig 24584 bp, 25 predicted proteins | sample SoiMetdeltSBSDD5_FD_187599 | JGI IMG/M metagenome (GOLD analysis project Ga0209382, IMG submission 187599) | Bulk soil microbial communities from a Populus tree surrounding site in Tennessee, USA - Soil MetaG P. deltoides SBSDD5 (SPAdes) (version 2) | ecosystem: Environmental > Terrestrial >...
GTAGTGCCGAATCGGGTCGGCGTCGAACGCGTCGGTGAAGCCCGGCTCGTCCGGTCCGAGGTGCGGCACCATCGTGTTGACCATCTGCGGCGGCAGCAACATCGACATCGTCGCCCGCTCCGCCTGGTCGCGCTCGAGATCGGCGAAGAAGCGCTCGTCGAGACCGTCGCCCACGAGGGCGCGCAGCTGCTTGATGTTCTTGACGCAGTGCGCGCGCTGCCACTGGACCGACGCCCACTCCTCGGCGGTCACGTCGCGCCATCCCGGGTATCGGGTCCAGTCCGGCTCGACGAGCTCGTTGCGGCGGTACGCGTACGGCTGGTCAGTCGTCATGTCAGGGGTCCTCGCAGGTCGGTTGTACTACGGCCTACTCCATGCCAGAGTACGAAAGAGTCTGCAGCGAGTCCAATACGCTGCCGCAAAATCTCCATCGTACACCCGGGTTCGCCAGGAGGAATTACGTTGTCGGAGCGAATCGCCCACTCACCGGTGGGGTCGCATCGCGTGCTGGATCCGGTCGGCGTGCTGCCGCAGGCGGCACACCGGCTCGATACGCGCGCCGAGCTCTGGCCGGACGAGACGCGCATCCGGGTCGAACGGCTCAACCTCGACGCGGCCAGTTATCGCCAGCTCGAACACAAGCATGCGGGCGACGGCGACGCCGTGCGGGCCGAGGTCCTCGACATCGTGCACACCCGCGGCAAGATGCACAATCCGGAGACCGGCTCCGGCGGCATGCTGATCGGGACGGTCGACGAGGTCGGCCCCCAGTCCAAGCTCGGGCTCGCCGTCGGCGACCGGGTGGCGACGCTCGTGTCCCTCACGCTGACCCCGCTGGTGATCGAGGACGAGCTCGCCCGATGGGACGGCCGCAGCGAGCAGGTGCCCGCCGAGGGCTACGCGATTCTGTTCGGGCGCAGCATCGCGGCCCGGCTGCCCGACGACCTGCCGACCGAGCTCGCGCTGGCCGTCATGGACGTCTGCGGGGCACCGGCGCTGACCCGCCGGATCGTGAGCGGCTACTCCGACCCGACGGTCTGCGTCATCGGCGCCGCCGGCAAGAGCGGATCGCTCGCCTTGGCGGGTGCGCGGGCGGCTGGCGCCGGACGGCTGATCGGTGTCGTTCCAACCCCGTCGGAGGCGGCGGCGCTCTCCGATGCCGGCCTCGCCGACGCCGTGGCGATCGCCGACGCCCGTGACCCGGTGGCCCTGTCGGCAGCCGTGCTCGACGCCGGGGGACCGGCCGACGTCACGGTCGTCTGCGTCGACGTGCCCGGCTGCGAGGGCGGCACGATCCTGTCGACCGCCGATGGCGGCACGGTCATCTTCTTCTCGATGGCGACGTCGTTCAGCGCCGCGGCACTCGGCGCGGAGGGACTCGCGGCCGACGTCACCATGCTGCTCGGCAACGGCTACGCGCCCGGTCACGCCGACGCGGCCCTGGATCTGCTGCGCGACAACACCGGCGTACGGCGGCTCTTCGACGCCCGCATGACCGCGGAGAGGAAGATAGAGCCATGAGCACGACGCTTCGCGCCGAGATTGCGCGTCATCCCCACCGTCCGGTGAAGACGCGCAATCTCGGCGCTAGAGGGTGGGGCAGACGCGCAATCTCGGTGCGAGGGGACGGGGGATAGAGCCATGACCGTGCAACCGAAGCTCGGGCTCGATCCCGCCGTTGTCAGCAAGGCACGGGAGCTGGCGCGTACGGCCGGCCGGCCCATCGTCGACCTGGCGCACCAGCACACGACCGTCTCGGTCGAGCGGGCGACCCTGCGACTGGCGGGCCTGTCCGGCGCCGACCCGGACGGCACGCCATGGGCCAACCGGCTGGTCGACGCCGTCCGGGGTGACGCCGGCCTCGAGCACGGCATCGCGCTTCCCGTCTGGGACGCCCTGCTCCGCGGCGACGCGGCCGACCTCCACGAGCTGGCGACCAAGGCCGCCGTCGGCTCGGCGCGCTTTCGCGTCCCAGAGGGCGCCGAGGCCGACCGCGCCAAAGCGGCTGCCGCCAAGGTCGTCGGCGCCGGCATCGCCCGCATGGACCAGCGCCGGGTCGAGCGGGAGCACCTGATCGAAACGGTCGGCGACGCTCCTCGTACGCCGTGGATCTACCTCATCGTCGCGACCGGCGACATCTACGAGGACATCCCGCAGGCCCAGGCCGCCGCCCGGGCGGGCGCCGACGTGATCGCGGTGATCCGCTCCACTGGACAATCGCTGCTCGACTTCGTCCCCGAGGGCGCGACCCGGGAGGGCTTCGCCGGCACGTACGCCACGCAGGAGAACTTCCGGCTGATGCGGGCGGCCCTCGACGAGACGAGCAAGGAGCTCGGCCGCTACATCCGGCTGACCAACTACGCGTCCGGACTCTGTATGCCCGAGATCGCTGCCCTGGCCGGGCTCGAGCGGCTCGACATGATGCTCAACGACTCGATGTACGGCATCCTCTTCCGCGACATCAACCCGGTACGCACGTTCGTCGACCAGCGCTTCAGCCGTCAGGTGCACGCCCGGGCCGGCATCATCATCAACACCGGCGAGGACAACTACCTCACGACCGCCGACGCCGTCGAGGCAGCCCACACCGTGACGGTCAGCCAACTGCTCAACGAGTACTTCGCCAGGGAGGCCGGTCTCGAGGACTGGCAGCTCGGCCTCGGGCATGCGTTCGAGATCGACCCGGACGTCCCCGAGAGCTTTCGGCTCGAGATGGCACACGCGATGCTCGCCCGCGAGCTGTTCCCCGACGCCCCGCTGAAGTGGATGCCGCCGACCCGGCACATGACCGGCGATGTGTTCCGCGGTCATCTGCTCGACGGCTTCTTCAACCTGGTCGGGGCGCTCACCGGGCAGGGCATCCTGCTCGTCGGCATGATGACCGAGGCCGTCGTCACGCCGTGGCTGTCCGACCGCGACCTGGCGCTGCAGAACGTGCGCTACGTGATGAACGCCGTCGGCGACATGCACGAGGACTTCCAGCCGGCTCCGGACGGTTTCGTCGCCAGGCGGGCCGCCCAGGTGCTCGACGAGAGCATCGACCTGCTCGACCAGATCATCGCCCACGACAACGGTCTGCTGGACGCGATCGCCGACGGCACCTTCGGACTGATGAAGCGTCCCGCCGACGGCGGTCGCGGTCTCGACGGCGTGGTCCGCAAGTCAGACACCTACTACAACCCCGCCACCGAGCTACTCGAGGAGGGCGCACGATGACAGCGACTCAGACCGAGCAGCACATCGTGCGGCCGTACGGCGACACGACCGGCGACGGCATGGTGCAACTGTCGTTCACCCTGCCGATCCCGCACGACCGGGTGGCCGAGGGCGGCGCTGCGCAGCTCGCCAAGAAGATGGGCCTCGACCCCGCGTTGGTCGTGCACGCCAAGCCGATGGGGCCGGACTTCACGTTCTTCGTGGTCTACGGCCGGGTCAACCATCTCGTCGACCTCTCGAAGGTCCAAGTCGTCGAGCGCGACTTCCCGCTGCTCACTCCCCAGGAGGTCAACCTCGCCATCCGCGAGGGGCTGGGCCGCCGCCTGACGATCGTCGGCGGCTGCATCGGCACCGACGCCCACACCGTCGGCATCGACGCGATCCTCAACATCAAGGGGTTCGCGGGGGAGAAAGGGCTCGAGTACTACCGGGAGCTTCGCGTCGTCAATCTCGGAGCCCAGATCTCCGTCCCCGATTTGGTCGCGAAGTCGCAGGAGCACGACGCCGACGCCATCCTGGTGTCTCAGGTGGTGACGCAACGCGACGCGCATCTGCTCAACACCAAGGAGATGTCAGCCGCGTTCCGCGAGGCCTATCCCGACGCGACCAGGCCGCTGCTCATCGTCGGCGGGCCGCGGTTCGACGAGACGATGGCCGACGAGCTCGGCGTGGATCGGGTCTTCGTCCGCGGCACGACGCCCGGCGAGGTGGCAAGCTATCTGGTCCATGCCCTCGTGACCAGCCGGAGCCGCTCCTCATGACGACCGACACCGACGCCGACCCGCGACTGGGCCTCGTCGTGACGCATCGTCGCTACGTGCCGTACGCCCACGCCCACTACGGCGGCAACCTCGTCGACGGCGCGTACATCCTGGGTCTGTTCGGCGACGTCGCGACCGAGGTCTGCATCCGTACCGATGGCGACGAGGGACTGTTCGCGTCGTACAGCGACGTGCAGTTCCTGGCGCCGCTGCGCGCCGGCGACATGGTCGAGGCGTCGGCCACGGTGACCCGGGTGGGTCGGCGAAGCCGCGCCCTCAGCTTCGAGGCCCGAGTGGTCTGCCGAAGCCGTCCGGAGGTGTCGGAATCGGCTGCCGACGTGGTCGACCCGCCGCTGGTGGTCGCCACCGCGGTCGGCACGGTGGTCGTCCCCTCGGTCGACTAGCACCCCACCTCGGCGCGTCGTGTCGCGACACGCCGCACGGGGCAAAGAACCTACGGAAAACTTGCGGCTAATCAGAGCCTGGGTGACCTGCACAGATGCCACAAATGCCCAGGTCAGCTCGACGGTTGACAGCCTGCGAGGAGCTAGGCAGGCTCAATAGGTCCATCATGTGAGCCGGCGTCTCGGGCCGGCGTCCGAGTGGCCGCGCGACGTGGGTCCGGATCCAGACCTCACCTCTCGCGGCGGACCGGGTCGTGTCCCGCGACAACGGGGTGGCACAAGCGCAGAGCCCGCCGCCTGTTAGACAACGGCTGGGGGCCCGCGGCCAGCGGGTCGTCGGCTGGTCCGAGGGGCGCGGGCTCTGCGCTGTTTCTCGCCTCCGGGTAGCGTTGCCTCAACCATTCGCCCACCCGGGAAGCTTCGTGCCCTACTACCTGCGCCTACTGGCCGCCGCGGTCTGCGGAGTCGCGGTCTACGCCGGATTCCCGCCGCACAACTGGATCTGGCTGCTCGGCCTCGGCCTGGTCGGGCTCGTCTACCTGCTCGAGGACCCGTCGCCGAAGGCGGCCGCCGGCGTCGGCTTCGCCTTCGGACTCGGTTTCATGGGGACCCTGCTGGTGTGGCTGTCGGTCCTAGGACCGGACGTCTGGCTGCTCGTCGCGATCGCCTCGGCCGGCTTCTACGCCCTGTTCGGCTGGGCCTACGCCCGTACTCGCGAGCTGCCGGCCCGGCTGCTGTGGGCGACCGCCCTGTGGGTCGGCATCGAGTACCTGCGCAGCGAGATCCCCTTCGGTGGGTTCCCTTGGGGTCGACTGGCGTTCGCCACAGCCGACACGCCGCTGGTGTCGTTCAACCGCTGGATCGGCGTGCCGGCCACGAGTGGCGTGATCTTCCTCGGCTGCTGCGCGCTGGGAATCGCGATCCATCGCGGCCTCGGGCGGCGGCTCGCCTACGCCGTGGCCGTTCCCGTCGGCATCGTCGTCTGCGGTGCGGTGCTCCCGACCGGACTCGCCTCGGCCACCGGCACCGCCTCGGTCGCGGCCGTGCAAGGCGACGTGCCGGGCACCGGCGCCGAGAGCCTCGGGGAGCGGCACGAAGTGACCACCAACCATGCCGAGGCGACGGTCGAGTACGCCGAGCGGATCGACAGCGGTGAGGAGCCGCGGCCGGACGTCGTCATCTGGCCGGAGAACTCCACCGACGTCGACCCGTTCAACAACCCCGACATCTACGGCTCGATCGACACCGCGGTCCAGGCGGTCGGCGTGCCGACTCTGATCGGCGCGATCGTCGACGGCCCGGCGGAGGGCGAGGCGCAAAACGTCGGCCTGGTATGGGATCCCGAGGAGGGTCCGCTGCCGGAGCGGTACGTCAAGCGTCACCTGGTCCCGTTCGGCGAGTACATCCCGCTGCGCGACCAGATCGCGCCACTGGTGTCCCGGCTCGACCAGATCGCCCGCGACATGCAGCCGGGTGACGATCCGGGTCTGCTGCAGGTCGGGCCGGCCCTCGTCGGCACGATGATGTGCTTCGACGTCGCCTACGACGACACGGTCGCCGACAACGCGTCGAACGGCGCGGAGCTGATAGTCGTCCAGACCAACAACGCGACCTACTACGGCACGGCGCAGCCCGAGCAGCAGTGGGGCATCGAGCAAGTACGCGCGGTCGAGACCGGACGTGACGTGGTGGTGGCGTCGGTCAACGGCATCAGCGGCTTCGTGTCGGCCGACGGTGAGGTGCTGCAGCGCACGCACAGCCGCGTCCAGCAGGTGCTCGTCCAGGAAGTCGAGCTCGCCGACGGCGTGACCTGGGGAGTTCGGTTCGGTGCCTGGATCGAGAAGGGGCTCGCGCTGCTCGGCCTCGGCGCCGTCGTCGCGACGTACGTGATCCGCCGGCGCCGCGGCGACCAGAACGCGGGCGACCGTACGTCGCGATCCGGCGAATCCGAGCCCGGGGAGTCGGATGAGACGTCCGAGCCAGAGGCGCCCGCCGTCGCCGGCGAGACGAGATGACCGCGGACGCTGACTCGCGACGCGATCTGCTCGTCGTCGTTCCCACCTATAACGAGCACGACAACCTCGCCGACCTGGTCCAGCGAATCCGGGCGTCGGAGCCGGAGGCGGACGTCCTCGTCGTCGACGACGCGTCGCCGGACGGCACCGGCAAGCTCGCCGACGCAATCGCCCGCAACGACCCTCATATCCATGTCCTGCATCGACTCGGGAAGCAGGGCCTCGGTGTGGCCTACGTCGCGGGCTACGGCTGGGGGATCGAACGGGGCTACCAGCGCTTCGTCCAGATGGATGCCGACGGCTCGCACCGGCCCGAGCAGATTCCCGCGTTGCTCGAGGGGCTGTCCGACGCCGACCTCGTGATCGGCTCCCGCTGGGTACCCGGTGGCGGCATCGTCAACTGGCCGCGGCACCGCGAGTGGCTGTCCCGCGGCGGCAACATCTACACGCGGTGGATGCTCGGCATCCCGATCCGGGACGCGACCGGCGGCTTCCGCGCCTTCCGGCGCCAGACCCTCGACGGCCTGGCGCTCGGAGAGGTGGCGTCACAGGGGTATTGCTTCCAGGTCGACCTGGCGCGCCGGGCCGTCCGCGGCGGCTTCCGCGTGGTCGAGGTGCCGATCAGCTTCGTCGAGCGCCGCTACGGCGACTCCAAGATGAGCGGCGGGATCGTCGCGGAGGCATTGTGGCGGGTCACCGCGTGGGGCGTGAGTCGACGGCTCCGCCAGATCCGTGACGTACGCTGGCGGCAGCGGCGTTCATGACGGCCATCGGCCCGCGCCGTATCCAGCTGGAGGTGTGAGAGATGCGCGCTCGCTGGCTGCTGGTCGCGTTCTTGCTGATGCCGGTGATCGAGATCGCGGTCATCATCCAGGTCGGTCAGCAGATCGGCACGGCCTGGACCGTGGCGCTGCTGCTCGGCATGGGCGTCCTCGGCGCCTGGGTCGTCAAGCGAGAAGGCCGGCGGGCCTGGCTCGACCTGCAGGGCGCGATCGAGAACGGGCAGCCCCCCGCCCGCGAACTGGTCGACTCCGCACTGATCCTGGTCGGAGGCACGCTGATGCTGACGCCGGGATTCGTCACCGACATCTTCGGATTCCTGCTGGTGCTGCCGTTCACCCGGCCGTTCGTGCGACGCATCGCCCAAGTCTGGCTCGCCAAGCGAGCGACGACCTACATCATCGGCACGACCGACCGACCGGGTGGCGGTCCGCCGCGCACCGTTGTGCCCGGTGAGATCGTCGACGACTGATCGACGCTCGGGTCAGGCGCTGCGCTTGCTCCGCTTGCTGCGCTTGTGCAGGTGCTCCGGGCCGATCTCGCCGGTCCGCAGCAGCTCGAGCCGCTCGGAGAGGATCTCCTCCAGCTCGGGGATCGAACGCCGCTCGCGCAGCATGTCCCAATGTGTGCGCGCCGGGCGCTCGGGCTTGGCCTCGGGCTCGACACCGTCGACCTGAAGCGCGACGCTCCCGCAACGTGGGCACTCCCACTCGGCCGGAACGACAGCGTCGTCGGCCATCACGATCACGAAGTGGTGTCCACGTGGACAGTCGTAGCTGATCTCCTGTCGAGGAGCCATCTCAACGCCACGCTCGTCCTCGAAGCTCTGTGCTCCCAACCGCGCGCCACGAAGTACACGTTCCGCCATGGCTGCCCCTCCAGAAGTAGTGCGTACGCCGTGTCCTAACTCAGGGTCGCCACCGACCCCGCATAGTGGTCAACGTAGTGGGTCCACATGAGATTCCCCTGAGAGCGAGATTTCTCGGCCGCCACTCGCCCCACCGAGTGACGGGCGAGGGCCGAGTGGGTCAGACGAGAGTCGGGGCGCGGTTGCCAGCCTCGGCGATACCGCGGCGGGTGTCGACGCGCCACAGCAGCACCAGCCCGACGGCGAAGAACCCGATGAGCGCGAAGGTCGCCGGCCGGTAGGAGTCGGTCCACTGGTGGACCAGCCCGAACACCAGCGTCCCCAGCCAGCTCGTCCCGCGCTCGCAGGCCTGGTAGAGGCTGAAGTACTCCGCCTCGCGACCCTTGGGGATGAGCTGGCTGTAAAGCGACCGGCTCAAGGCCTGCGTGCCGCCGAGCACCAGCCCGATCAGCACGGCGAGCGCCAGGAACGGCACGATCTCCTCACGCGGCAGGAAGTAGCCGATCGTGACCACGAGCATCCACACGCCGAGCCCGGCCAGGATCGTCTTGCGACTGCCGTACGACCCGGCGAGCCGCCCGAACAGCAGCGCGCCGAAGAACGCGACGAACTGCACGAGGACGATGGTCGCGATCAGTACGGCCGTCTCGAAGCCGAGCTCCTTCTCGCCGTACGTCGACGCCGTCACGATGACCGTCTGGATGCCGTCGTTGTAGAAGAGGTACGCGAGCAGGAACGTCAGCGTCATCGGGTACGACCGCAGATGTCGCAGTGTGTCCAGCAACTGCCCGAAGCTCTGCCGGCCGAGCCCACCGGACTCGGGCACTGGCGCGACTGGGGGCCGATCACGCAGACCCCGATAGGGGATCCAGGTGAACGCCGCCCACCAGACGGCGGCACTGAGCAGGGACAGCCGGACCGCCATGCCTTCGGACAGGCCGAGCGAGTCGTGCAAGGACACGACCGCCAGGTTGATGCTCAGCAGCAACGTTCCGGCGAAGTAGCCGAGCGCCCAGCCGCGCGACGAGACCGTGTCGCGCTCGTCGGGCGTGGCGACCTCGCACAGGATCGCGTCATAGACGACCAGGCTGGCGCCCAAGCACATGTTCGCGATCAGCAGCAGAACGGCGCCGAGCTGCCAGTTGGAGCCGGTGACGAAGAACATCCCGCCGGCGGCGAGGCTCCCGGCCCAGGCGAAGCCCGCCATCAGCCGCTTCTTGGCGCCGGAGCGATCCGCGATCGCGCCGACGATCGGCAGCAGGACCGCCGACATGATCGTCGCGACCGTGACGACGTAGAAGACCAGCGACCCGGCCGACACGCTCAGTCCGAGGACGCGCAGGTCGGTGTGGCAGGGGTTGTCGTCGCTCACGCCGGGACCGCAGGCCGCCCGCTCCGCCACGGCCGTCAGGTACGGCGCGAAGAGCACGGTCGCCACGACCGTGACGTACGCCGAGTTGGCCCAGTCGTAGAAGTACCAGGCGCGTTGCTCGCGACGGCGTTGCTCCGCCGTGTCGTACGCCGATTCGACCTGGCTCATTCGGACGCGCCGTTCCAGCTGTCACGGGCGACGAGGACGTCTCGCAAGGTGTCGATCTGGTCGGTCATGATGCCGTCGACACCGAGGTCGAGCAGGGCGGTCATCTCGTCGGCTGAGTTGACCGTCCAGACATGCACCTGCAATCCGTGTCGATGCGCTTCGCGGACGAACCGCCGAGTCGTGACGGTCACCGGACCGGCGCGCTGCGGCACCTGGATGCAGACGGCTCCACCCTCTACGGCGTGCCACCGTAGGGCGGGCAGGGGAGATCGCATGGCGGCGACCTCGGCCGTGCCCATCGAGGTCGCGACGCGTGGTCCGAGTCGTCGGCGCAATCGGCGGATCCGCCTGGTGGAGAAGGCCGCGATGCAGACCCGGTCGTGCGACTTGGTCCGCTCGATCAGCCGGACCACGGCGTCGACGGCGGAGTCCTCCTTGACGTCGATGTTGAACCGGGCCTCCGGCAGCTCCTCGAACAGCTCGGCGAGGGTCGGGATCGGCTCGCGACCGCCGATCCGGGCGCGGCTGACGTCGCTCGAGCTCAGCTCGGCGATCCGGCCGGCGCCGTCGGTGACCCGGTCGAGGGTCCGGTCGTGGAAGGCGTACACGACGCCGTCCCGCGTGGCATGGACGTCGGTCTCGAGGTAGCGATATCCGAGCTCGACGGCGTTGGCGAAGGCCATGAGCGAGTTCTCGAGGTCGACGTTCGGTCCGTACAACGCCCCACCGCGGTGCGCTATCGGCAACGGCAGTGGGTGGTCGAAGTACGGCATCTCAGTGATGTGGATCACGCCGCCAGTATGTCCGCGCCACAGCCGCACACCGGACACTGGCCGCGACCGGCGCGCCGAAGGCGGTGGGATAACGTGGCCCCGTGGAGTCGATGACGTGCCCGAAATGCCAATCAGAGATGCAAGAACAGTCCCGTGCTGGCGTCAGCTTCGCCCAGTGCTCGAAGTGTGACGGCATCTTCCTCGACCGCTCCGACCGCTTCGAGCTGATCGAGCAGGAGAACGAGTGGCACACCACCCGCGCTCCAGGCACCGCACCGCTTCCACGCATCACCCCCGACATGGCGGCACCGCCGACGACCCAGCCGCAGCGTCACACGCGATCGTTCCTCGACGCGCTGTTCGGCTAGCGTCGACGGCCAGCCGAACAGCGCGCTTCGCCCGCGTGAACGGTTGCCTCAGCGATATTCGGGGTTCTCGAAATCGAACCGCGCACCCGCGTCCCAGGCAGCCCGCTGGTTACCGTACGCCGGGATCCCTCCGTTGCGCTTGACCATCGCCGCCAGGTGCATGACGTTCCAGGTCATGAACGTGGTGTTGCGGTTCGTGAACTCGTTCTCCGGCCCACCCGACGCGGGATCGAGGTACGACGGACCCGGTCCGGCCTCACCGATCCAGCCGGCATCGGCCTGCGGCGGGATCACGTACCCGATGTGCTGCAGGCTGTAGAGGATGTTCTGGGCGCAGTGCTTGATGCCGTCCTCGTTGCCCGTGACGAGAGCGCCGCCGACCCGGCCGTAGTAGACCCACTGGCCCTGATCGTTGAGGTCGCCGGAGTGGGCGTACAGGCGCTCGATGATCCGTTTGGTGACGCTGGCGTTGTCGCCGAGCCAGATCGGGCCCGCGACCACCAGGATGTCGGCGGCCAGCACCCGTGGGAAGATTTCGGGCCACTCGTCGGTGTCCCAGCCGCGCTGTGTCATGTCCGGCCAGACGCCGGTGGCGATGTCGTGGTCGATCGCCCGGATCACCTCCACCGACACCCCCTGCTTGCGCATGATGTTGGCGCTGATGTCGATGATGCCCTGCGTATGGCTGAGTTCCGGCGACTTCTTCAGCGTGCAGTTGAAGAAGAGCGCCGAGAGGTCGTTGAAGTCGTACGCGTCGTCGCTGGCGTCGGCCATAGCCACACTCCTCGGCCCCGAGACGGTGACGGTCATCCAGGATCGTGCAGGGCGACCGTGCCGGAGTCGAGAGTCCTTCGGCACATGTCACGAGATCGTTCGCGGCCCGGCGGCCGCCTGATCTGCATGGCTCGTCCGCACCTTGCATGGGATGGGGGCCATGCAGAGTGAGCGGATACCACGAGAACGTGGGTGGTATCGCAATGGCGACGCGACCCGGCTGGCTCAGATGTCGCGGAAGGTCTCGATCTGCGCGCCGAGGGCGTTGAGCCGATCCGCCAGGTCTTCGTAGCCCCGGTGGATCACGTAGACGCTCCGCAGCACCGACGTGCCCTTGGCGGCCAGCATGGCGAGCAGGATCACGACCGCCGGACGCAACGCCGGTGGGCACATCAGCTCGGTGCCGCGCCACCGGGTCGGGCCCTCGATCAGCACCCGGTGCGGGTCGAGGAGCTTGACCGTGGCGCCGAGCTTGTTGAGCTCGGTGAGGTAGATCGCCCGGTTCTCGTAGACCCAGTCGTGCAGCATCGTCGCGCCGTTGGCAGTCGCCGCGATCACCGCGAAGAACGGCAGGTTGTCGATGTTGAGACCCGGGAACGGCATCGGGTGGATCTTGTCGATGGGGGAGTGCAGCACCGACGGATGGGTCGTGATGTCGACCAGGCGAGTACGGCCGTTGGCCGCGAGATATTCGTCCGTCCGGTCGTAGGAGAAGCCCATCTCCTCGAGCAACGCGAGCTCGATCTCCATGAACTCGATCGGCACCCGGCGGATCGTGATCTCCGAGTCGGTGACGATCGCCGCCGCGACCAGACTCATCGCCTCGATCGGATCCTCGCTCGGGGCGTACTCCACGTCGACGTCGATCGACTGCTTGCCCCGGACGGTCAGGGTCGTCGTGCCGATGCCGTCGACCTCGACGCCGAACTCGTTCAGGAAGAAGCAGAGGTCTTGGACCATGTAGTTGGAGCTGGCATTGCGGATGACGGTCTGGCCGTCGTGCAACGCGGCCGCCATGAGCGCGTTCTCGGTCACGGTGTCGCCGCGTTCGGTGAGGACGATCGCTCGCGTCGGACCGGCGTTGCGGTCAACGTACGCGTGGTAGAAGCCCTCGGTGGCCTTGACCTCGAGACCGAACCGGCGCAGCGCCGTCATGTGCGGCTCGACGGTACGGGTGCCGAGGTCGCAGCCGCCGGCGTAGGGCAGGCTGAACGACTCGTGGCGGTGCAGCAGCGGCCCGAGGAACATGATGATGCTGCGGGTCCGGCGCGCCGCCTCGACGTCCATCTCGTCGAGCTTCAGCTCGGCCGGCGGGACGATCTCGAGATCGCCGTCGTCGCCGAGCCAGCGGGTCCGGACACCCATGGAGTTGAGCACCTCGAGCAGGCGGTTGACCTCCTCGATGCGGGCGACCCGGCGCAGCGTGGTGCGGCCCTTGTTGAGCAACGACGCGGCGAGCAGGGCGACGCCGGCGTTCTTGCTCGACTTGATGTCGATCGACCCGGACAGCCGCGTGCCGCCGGCGACCCGCAGGTGCATGGGCCCGGGCACGCCGAGCGAGACGATCTCGGAGTCGAGGGCCTCACCGATGCGCGCCAGCATCTCCAGGCTGAGATTCTGATGACCGCGTTCGATCCGGTTGACCGCGCTCTGGCTGGTTCCTAAGACCTCGGCGAGCTCGGATTGAGTCCACCCCCGGTGCTTCCGGGCATCGCGAATCAGGTTCCCGATCCGACTCAGGTAGTCCTCGGCGTGCTCGGCCACAGATCCTCCTCCTCGCTGAATCACGGTCGCTCACCCTATCTCATATCTGAGATAGCTCTACTCAGGGTTCACACGTGTCGTTGAGAAGACGCGTCGGCGCGCCAATCCGTTGCCTCCGGCCGATCTCGCCGCGCGGGTCGAATGTGTCGGACCGCGCGAGACGGGGCATATAGCCGACGACAGCGTATTCCCCCACAAGGAGAGCCCATGACAGGCTCAGGAGAGGCGGGGACTCCTGGCCGCCATGCTCGAGGAGGCTCGTCGATGCCGCACATCCCACGCCGCTGGCTCGCCCTCGCGGCCACTCCGTCCCTGATTCTCGTCGGCGCGTTCGTCGTCGAACAGCCGGCCGTCGCCGAGTCGGGGGAGTACGTCGCCCTGGGCGACTCCTACGCCTCCGGGCTCGGCACCCGCGAGTACGACCCGGGCAGTGGAGCCTGCAAGCGGTCGCCACACGCGTACGCGGCCATCGACGCGGCGCGGATCGGCGCGACCCTGACCTTCGTCGCCTGCAGCGGGGCCCAGGTCAGCGACGTGGTCGACAAGCAGATCGGTGAACTCGACGCCGCCACGTCCTGGGTCACGGTCCAGGTCGGTGGCAACGACGCCGGCTTCTCCGACGTGATCACCGAGTGCGCGCTGCCCGCATGGGCCTCCGACTGCCGGGCCGCGGTCGCCGAGGCGCAAGACATCATCAACAACGTCCTCCCGGACCGGCTCACCGGTCTCTACGGCGAGATCTCGGCCCGATCGCCGGTGGCGCAGGTCGTGGTCGTCGGCTATCCGCGGCTGTTCAACGGCGAGGACTGCAACGCCGGCACCTTCTTCAGCCCGGAGGACCAGCGGATCCTCAACGAGACCGCGGACCTGCTCAGCTCCACCATCGGCGGCGTCGCGGGCGACCACGGCTTCGCCTTCGTCGATCCGATCCTGGCCTTCGTCGGGCACGCGGTCTGCGACAACCCGGAGTGGATCAACGGCCTGTCGAACCCGATCGACGAGTCCTATCACCCGAACCGCGACGGTCAGCTGGGCTACGCCGACCTGGTCGACGACTACCTCTGACGTGGGGCGTCGGCGCGACCGCCACTCGGTTACCACGTTCTCGTGGTATCGCAACAGGTGGCCGCACTCGTCGAGGACGAAGCAGCGGCGCCGTGGGCTCATGTTTCCGGCAGGAGTAACCGGCCGGAGGCTCACGGCGCCGCTGCGATGAGCGGGTCAGGACTGCGGTGTCGGGAAGACCACCGGGCTGCGATGGCCGTCGCCGTCGACCGCGCGTACGCCGAAGAACGCGTTGTCCTTGGACAGGTCCACGCTGACCTGAGTCGCCGTGCCGACATCGATCACGTGGGTCCAGTCGTCCTCAAGCGTGGGCCGCCACACCACCTCGTAGCGGGTGCCGGACTCGGGATTGGCGTCCCACGTCAGATCGGTGTTGTTGGTCAGCGCGGCAGTGAGGATCCGGGCGTTCTTCGGTGTGCCAGGACCGTTCGCCAGTGACCAGAGCGTCGCGGCGTTCACGCGAGCGACCCGGGCGATGTAGTCGAAGTCGCAGAACTCCGGCAGGTCGCCGAACTGAACGCCGTTCTCCACCCGAACGTCTTGGTGTTGGTGGGCGAAGTCCTCGTGGGGTTCGGTGAACCGGGCGGCCGGGTAGCCGCGCTCCAGGAACGGGATCTGGTCGCCGCCGCGCAGGTATCGGTCGCGCCGATAGACGACCTGGACGTCCATCCCGGTCTGCTGGTTGTCGGCGACCTCGGTGACGAATCTGGCGAGCTGCCGGGCCGGCGAGTCCTTCTCGCCTCCGACGGCACGGCGGATGTTGGCTTCAGCCGGACTCTCGTCGGTGGGCACGCCCTCGGCGAACAGCCGGAGGCTGCGGCGGTCGCGGGTGCCGTCGTCGGCGGTGGAGCTGCCCACGATGTCGTTGGTGAACATGCCCTGCACATCGGTGCCGGCGTCGAGGAAGGTCTGCGCCATGTGTGCAGAACCGAAGAGCCCTTGCTCCTCACCGGCCACTGCGGCGAACACGATGGTCACCTCGGGCTCGAACTCGGCCATCACACGGGCGAGCTCCATCGACACCGCGACGCCCGAGGCGTCGTCATCGGCGCCGGGGGAGTCGTCGGTGAAGTTCATGACGTCGGTGACCCGGGAGTCGTAGTGGCCTGAGACCACGTAGACCCGCTCCGCCTGCGCCGATCCGCGTAGCGTCGCGATGACGTTGGTGATCCGGGTGGGAGTCGGGATGCGCGGGGCTGGCTCCTGGATGTACGACTGCAACTCGACCGTCATCCGCCCGTTCGAGGGTGCGGCGTACTCCTGCAGGGTCGCGAGGATCCAGTCCCGGGCGGCGCCGATGCCACGCTCCGGGTCGTCCTGGGACGACAGGGTGTGGCGGGTACCGAAGGACGCGAGGGTACGGACGTTCGCCTCGATGCGGCGCCGGTCGATCGCGGCGAGGATGCGGCGTAGGTCGGCATCCGGCGGTTGTGGCCGGTTGGCCCTGCCAGGGCCGACCGGCCACCTCTCACTGTTGTCGAGACCCGCGGCCCCAGCGGGCGAAAGCAACCACCCCCGCCGACGACCCCGGCGCCAACCGAGGCGGAACCGGCCAGGAAGACGCGCCGGGATGGGGACGATGCGGATGATGTGGACGATGTGGACGTTGCGGGCTGACGTTTGTTGTCCATTCAACCGTCATACGCTCGGCCGGACCGCCATTGCAATGGCCCAGTCGCGACTACCAGTTCGCCTCGGCGGGCCGCGGCGGCAACGGCACCGTCGGTGGATGGATGACGTACGCGACGCCACCCGAGTGCGGGATCCACGCATTCTCGAACTGCCCCCGGTCATAGGTGAACCGCACCTCGTCGTTGGACGGGATCAGATGCGAAGCCGGGTCGTTGACGACGACGTCACCGCTGTCATCGAAGCCCACGATCACCATCAGATGCCCGTTGGTGCCATACCCGGCGCCGTCGAGTTCGCCCTTCTTGAACGACATCGACACGACGAGCGGGATGCCGGCCTTGATGAACTGCTCCGCCTCGGTGAGCGAGCGCAGCCGGGTCACGAAGCCCTCGAGACCGAACGTCGCCGCATAGGCGGTGTTGTACGGCCAGTTGCCGGCGCCGTCGTAGAGATAGTCGTAGACGTAGCGGGCGGCGTGGTCGACCTGCGGGTCGTCGAATGCGGGATCGACCCATGCGGTGTCCTCGTCCGTCGGGCCCATGCCCCAGAAGTCGAGCACCATCGCGGTCGACGTCGGGCTGCACCACGCCTCGCCGCCGCCGTCCCACTGCGGGTACTCGCCGATGTGGATCTCCTGGGAGTACGTCGGAACCTCGTCGAGAACGGTGCCCCAGGCGCCACCGGACGGGCTCACGGGCACCTTCTTGTTGTCTGGCAGGTTCGACGCCATCGCGCCGACACTTCGGACCGACGGGGTGTCGCCGGTGCCGGCCAGCCGGTACAGATCGACCCGAAGCTGGTAGTCGGCGAAGGTGTGGTCGTTGACCGTCGCCAGCGTGTCGACGAGCACCGTGGCCAGTTCGTCGCGCTGACCGGAGACCGACGTGCGATGCAGGTGCTGGTCGCCGGCCGTCCAACGCCCGAGGACGTACCACTTGGAGGTCTCCCCGGTCTCGGCGGTCCCGCGGACATTGACCTCGATCCACGAATCGCCAGGCGTCGAGGCGTTCCACGACGCAATCAGCTCGGTGTAGTCGAAGTCGGGTGTGACGACCGGAGAGGTCCAGGTGCCGTAGTCGTAGGTCTTGGCGCTCCCGTCACCGAAGGGATCGGTGTAGCTGCGCTGACCTATCGGGGTTGTGAGCTGGAGGCCGTTCGCAGTGGCGACCGTCCCATCGAAGCTGCCGGTCACGAACTCGGCCGCCGAGTCGTAGTCCTCATAAACGATGTGTCGCGGCGGTGGGTCGCCCTTCTTGGCGGCCGACGGGACCGCACCGGTGGTGGGCGAGGTCGGTGCGATCAACACCGCACTGACGACACCCGCCAAGACGACGGCAAGCCTGGACATCCTGCGCATGGGACCCCTCCCTAGGCCGACTTCAGCACAGACCTAATCACGCCGGACATGTCGGCGCTAGTGATCGGACAGGTCAATTTATGGGTCGAGTTCGGATCGGCTCAGGGATTCGCGGCGTCGTAGGCGTCCCTTACGGTGCGCGGGATGGCGCCGCGGGGCGGCACCCTGTGGCCGTTGGCCGCGGCCCAAGCGCGAATCGTCGACGTGGTCGCGGCCACCTTGGTCCGCTTCACCGGCCGTCCGGACGGCGTCAGGGGCTGCGCGGCGGCGATGAACTCCTGGAGCGACGCGCGCAATGCCGCCTGCTCCGAGCTGGTCAGGTCGATCTCGTACTCGTCCCCGTCGAGCGCGAATCGCAGCGTCGGCTCGCGTTCGCCCTCGATGGTGTCTCCGGACAGGTCGGAGACGTACTCGATGATCTCCCGTCTGGCCACGAGTCCTCCGTCGTTCGTTCCTGCCTGACGTTTCTGAGCCTACGGCCCGGGCCGACGCGACCGGTGGCGCCGTGCCGTGTCGACGGCGACTGCGATCATGGCGTCCGTGGCGACCCTGGAGATCCTGCACTGGAACGACGTTCACGGCCGCTGGTCGGGGCTGGCGCGGCTCAGCGCCCGGGCCCGGACGATCCGGGAGTCCGCCCGGCATCCGGTCATCCTGCTCGACGCCGGCGACGTCGAGGAGGGCAGCGTACGGCTGTCCGCGCTGACCAAGGGAGTCGCGGGCTGGCGGCTGCTCGGGGCGGCCGGAGTCGACGCCGCCGTCGTCGGCAACGGCGGGATGCTGCGCTACGGCATCGACGTGCTGCCCGACTACGCCAAGGGGCTCGGCTCGTCACCCTTGGTCTGCGACGTCGAGCTCCATGGCCGACCGCCACGCGGCACGGCTCGGTCGCGACTGGTCCGGGCCGGCGACCTGACAGTCGGCGTGATCGGTGCGACGGACTACTACCCGCAGTACGACATCTTCGGGCTGTCCGAGCGGGGCCGGGTCACCGCCGTACGCGCCGAGGCCGATCTCCTTCGCCGGCACGGTGCCGAGGTGATCGTGCTGCTGAGCCACTGCTCGCTCAACGCGGACCGGGCGATCTCGTGGGCGCTGCGCGGCAAGGTGGATCTCATCGTCGGCGGCCACAGCCACGACGTGCTCGACGAGGGCGACTTCACGCAGGGCATCCCGATCGTCCAGGCCGGCTGCTACGGCGAGCGGCTGGGCCGGGTGGCGGTCGACGTGAGCCCGGACAAGGAGGTCTCCGTCCTCGACGTCCGTCACGACGAGGTCGGCAACGACTGGCCCGCCGATCAGCGGGTGCTTGACGAGCTGGAGGCCTGTGAGCGGGACCTGGACGCCTGGCTGGACGAGCCGGTGGGCAAGCTCGAGGAGCCGGTCGATTGGAACGAGCTCCACGACAGCGGCATCGCGAGACTGACGGCACAGGCGCTGCTCGCGACGCATCCGGGCGACGTCGGCGTCCTTGTGGCGGGCCACTGCACGGGCGGCCTGCCGGTGGGCATGGTGACCCGTGGCGACCTCTGGGCGGCGACCTCGTCACCGGGCAACGCGGCGACCGCGACGATGGCCGGCGCCGCCCTCCGCGCGATGGTCCGCAAGGGAACGTCGGAGTCCTACGCCACGACCGTGCCGCGCACGTTCCGCGGCCGACCGTACGGCGCCTTGCATCTGGCCAGCGCCGAGCTGCGCGCCGACGAGCTCGTCGTCGGCGACGCACCGGTGCAAGACGACCGGCGCTATCAGGTGACAGGTTCCGACCTCGAACTGTCGATCTACGGGCTCCTCGTCGAGGTCGAGCCCGACGACCTCGTCGTCCATGCGCCGGCGATCCTGCCCGAGTTGCTGGAGGACTATCTCCGCGAGCAGCACCCACCCGGCGCCTAGTCGCCGTCGGTCGAGGCGGCCAGTCGTTCGACAGTGCGGACGAGAAGCTTCGCCCGGCTCTGCGGGCTGCGTGCCTTGAGCAACGGCAGGATCAGGCTGTAACGATCGGACCGTCCGAGGCGCTCGAAGGCGGCGCGGGCGCGCGCGTCGTCAGCCAGCGCCGCCGCGAGGTCGGGTGGCGTCTGCGCCGTGCGCTGCGACTCGTACGCCGCGTCCCACCGGCCGTCGGCCTTGGCGGCGTCGATCTCGGCGAGGCCGGCCGGTCGCATCCGTCCGGCGGCTAGCAGCGCCTCGGCCTTGGCGACGTTGATCTTCGACCACGAGCTCGTCGGCCGCCGGCGCGAGTAACGCTGGAGGAAGGACACCGCGTCGAGGGACCGGCGCTGACCGTCGATCCAGCCGAAGCACAGCGCGCCGTCCAGCGCGTCGCCGATCGGGATGGTGTCGATCCCCGAGCCCTTCTTGGCGATCCGGAGCCACGCCTCGGATTGTGCTTCGTGGTGCGCGGCCAGCCAGGCCTCCCACCGGGCGCCGTCGGGGAAGTCGAGGACGTCCACGCCAGGCAGGGTAGCCGCGTCAGTCGGCCGGCGTACGAGCTCCGCGTGGTGTGTACGCCGCCAGGATGGTCGCCGAGATGGCGCGGGGGGCGTCCCGCGCCGAGAGCCGGCCCGCGTTGATCTCGGCGGCCGCGCCGTGGATCACGTTGTGCGCGACCGAGACGAGCCATGACACCGGCAGATCGGACCTGAACACGCCGGCATCCTGGCCCCGTCGGATGAGCTTGCCGAGTCGACGGGCGGGCTTGTCGTGCAGCGTACGAATCCGCTCCGGCGACAGCGAGTCCTGGGCGGCGATCAGCAGGTTTCGGGATCGCGCGACCAGCTGCCAGCTCGAGTGGATGAGCCGATCGAGCGCGGCCCGGGGATCGCCGGACAGGTCGACGTCGGCGAGCTGCTCCTCGCCCTGGTCGATCGCCCGGCGCATGGCGGCCTCGATGAGCTCCTCCCGGGACGCGAAGTGCCCGTAGAGCGTCACCCGGCCGACCCCGGCCGCTTCGGCGATCGCTGCCACACTCACAGTGGGATCGTCGCCGAGGAGTTCGACCGAGGCGTCGAGGATCTTGGCGATGTTGCGCCGGGCGTCGGCCCGCCGCCCGGCTGTCGTCGACTCCGTCATCACTCTCTAACTCGAACAGGAATGTTTAGGTTAGTCTAGCGGTTGTAACCCGAACACAACTGTTCAAGTTACATCTGACGCGAGATGGAGCGACCATGACCGAGCAGACATCGACGACCGAGCCGACGGGCTGGCTGCGCCGCAGGTGGTGGCTGCTCGGCGTCTTGGGAGTCGCCCAACTCATGCTGATCCTCGACGTGACCGTCGTGGCGATCGCGCTGCCGAACATCGGGGAGGACCTCGGCCTGGAGCGCGAGGCGCTCACCTGGGTGGTCAGCGGATACACCCTCGCCTTCGGCGGCCTGCTGCTGCTCGGCGGCCGGATCGTCGATCTGGTGGGCTCCCGTCCCGTGGTGCTCACCGGCCTCGCCGTCTTCACCGCCGCGTCCCTGGTGACTGGACTCGCCGACTCGGGCGAGTTGCTCCTCGCTGGGCGGGTCGCCCAAGGAGTCGGTGCCGCGATGCTGTCGCCGGCGGCGCTGTCGCTGGTGGTGACGACATTCGAGGGCGACGAGCGAAACAAGGCGCTGGGGATCTGGTCGGCCCTGGGAGGTGGGGGAGCGGCCCTCGGAGTTCTCCTGGGCGGCATCCTGACGGCCGGCCCCGGCTGGTCGTGGATCTTCTACGTCAACGTCCCGATCGGCGCCGCGGTGATCATCGCGGTAACCGTGATGCTGCCGTCCCACAGCCGGTCGTACGGCGGTCAGCGGCTCGACCTCCCGGGCGCGGTCCTGGTCATCGCGGCGACCGGCACCCTGATCTACGCGCTGATCGACGCCGGTGACCGCGGCTGGCTCGCCGCCGGCACGTTGGCGCTGCTCGGCGTGGCGGCCGTGTTGTACGCGGCGTTCTTCGGCTGGCTGCGGTCGACGCGGACGCCGCTCATGGACGTCGGGCTCCTGCTGCGCCGCCCGGTCGCGTCCGGCACCTTCATGGTTCTCGTGGCGACCGCCCTGATGATCGCGGTGTTCTTCCTCGGGTCGTTCTATCTGCAGCATCACGAGAACTACGGCCCACTGCGTACCGGCCTGCTGTTCCTGCCCGTCGCGGTGGCGACGATGGTCGGCGCCAATGCCGCCGGCCGGGTGATCGGGCGGACCGGACCCCGGGCCCTCGCCTTCGTGGGCCTTCTCGTGGCGGCCGCCGGTCTCGCCGTTCCCGCCATGGCCTCCGACCCGACCGCCGTCGTCATCGGCGTGGCCGTCGGCGGCGCGGGCACGGGCGCGATCTTCGTCGTCGCGTCCGCGACGGCGCTGGGTCAGGTCGCGCCGGAGGAGGCCGGCCTCGCCTCGGGCATCGTCAGCACCTTCCACGAGTTCGGCGCGTCCCTCGGCGCGGCAGTGAGCTCGAGCGTGGCAGCTGCTGGAATCACCGCCAGCAGCCTGTCCGGGATCCAGCGCGGCTTCACGGTCGCGGCCGTCACGGCGGTCGTGGCCAGCGTGGTCGGGCTGGTCGCGCTGCCCCCACGGCAGGTCGCCGACGCCGAGCCAGGCGACGCGTCCGATCCGACCGGCGAGGCGGAACAATCCCTCGAGCGGTCCTGACGACAGCGACATCCGCCGTGGCCGCGGGTCGCCGGCAGCACCTGCCGCGACCCGTGGCACGGCGTCCTCCCACACCGACGCTCGGGCCAGATTGCTGCAGCGGTCGGTGCTTCGTGGCGCGCTAGCCTGCCAGCGTGACTGCGTCGTACGTCGAACGCTCGCCCTGGGCGGCGTTGGCCGGTGCGGTACGCACTGTCTGGATTCAGCGCACAGGACAGACAGCGTACGTGCAGCGGCACGTTCCCACCGGTGGGGTCGAGATGCACTTCCCGATCGGTGGCCGGCCGCAGCTGGTCGGACCACTGACCGGTCCCAACGTCGAGCTCATCCCGCCGCACACGACACTCGTGGGCGTGCGATTCCTCCCGGGGATGGCGCCGCCGTTGCCGACCATCCTCGACGACCTGGTGGACGAGCGGCTGAGCCTCGAGGCGCTCTGGGGCAACTCGGCGAGCCGGCTCGGCGAGGAGATCGCCGGCGCGGCCGGACCCGAGACGGCGCTCGATCTCGTCCAGGGCCAGCTCCTGCGGATGTACCGGAGCGCGGGTGTCGATCCGCTGATCCGGGAGGCAGCTCGACTGCTGATGCCGTGGCACCCCGTCGAGATCGGCAGCCTGGCCAGCCATCTGGCGATCTCGACCAGCCAGCTGCGTCGACGCTGTCTCCACACGGTCGGCGTCGGGCCGAAGACGCTCCAGAGAACGTTGCGATTCCAGGGCTTCCTCGCCCTGGCGCAGGCCGGCGCGGCACCAAGCGGCCGCCGGGGCGCGGACGGACTGGCCGGCCTGGCCGTCGACGTGGGCTACGCCGACCAGGCGCACCTCAGTCGCGAATGCCTGCGCCTCACCGGGCTCAGCCCCAAGGAGCTGCTCGGCGGCACAGTCGACCAGTGCGCCTGCGGCCACGACCACTCCGCGTCCTACCGACCGTTCCTGGCCACACGCAGCCGCCCGCCGCTGCGGCCTTGAGGTGGCAACGGTCGGCCACAGCTCGCCCGGTCAGCGAACCGTTGCCGCCGCCCGCGCCCGTTCGTACCGCTTCTGGTCTCGTCGTCGAAGCGTGGCCGGCAGGGTCAGTGTCAGGGCGATCGCGATGCCGATCAGGGCGCCGACGGCGTTGGCGAGGAGGTCTCGGTCGTCCGGGACGCGGCCCGGAATCTGATGCTGTGCGGTCTCGATCACCGCGGTCATCGCGAACGAGGCGATCGCCGCCAGCCACCATCCGCCAGCGCCGAAGAGCAGGAGCATGAACATGCCGACCGGCACGAAGAGGGCGATGTTCGCCAGGAACTCCAGCTGGTCGTAGTCGAGCGACTGCGCGTATCCGCGCCGGTGCAGCCCGTCGAGTACGCGCTGGATGAACTGCTGCTGGTCGGGTCCGATGGGCTGCGGCGTGAGTGTGAGCCAGGCGACGAAGACGAGGTAGCCGCCGGTGATCACGCTCAGGAACGGATGGCGATGGAGCATTCATCCAGTCTGCGGGGTCGACGAAACAGATCGACGACCCCTCACCGTGCGCATCCGACTCAACAACGTAGAGCGATACCACAACATGGTACGACTCGCAGGAGGGAGTTCCGATGTCGGTGACAGCAAGCGAGGCGCGACGGAACCTCTTCCCGCTGATCGAGAAGGTCAACAACGACCGGATTCCCGTCGAGATCACCTCGCGGCGAGGCAACGCGGTTCTGCTGTCGGCAGAGGAGTATGCGTCCCTGGAGGAGACTGCGTATTTGCTGCGGGTGCCCGCGAACGCCAAGCGCCTCATCGAGAGCCTGCAGCAAGCTCGTGTCGGTGACCGCCACGAACATGAGCTTGCGGAGTGCGGCTGGGACGACTACAAGCACTGGCTCAAGGCAGACCGGCAGACACTCAAGCGGATCAACCGGCAGACACTCAAGCGGATCGACCGCCTCATCGATGACGCTCTGAGAGACCCAACGGACGGGATCGGGAAGCCGGAGCCACTCAAGCACTTGCTCACCGGTGCTTGGTCGCGACGAATCACCGACGAACACCGGTTGGTCTACCTCGTTGACGGCGACGACCTAGTCGTACTCCAGGCTCGATTCCACTACAACAAGTGACTGGCGCCGGCGGCGCTGGGCATCTCCGACGCGGCGTGGCACGATCTTGCAGGTGAGCAGCCGACCCGCCGTGGAGCAGCACCTGCGCGACCTCGCGCTGCTGCGCCGGGTCCGGGACCGGATCGACCGCGAGTACGCGCAGCCGCTCGACGTCGAGGCGCTGGCTCGCGGGGTGAACGTGTCGGCCGGGCATCTCAGTCGGCAGTTCCGGATCGCCTACGGCGAATCGCCGTACAGCTACCTGATGACCCGGCGGATCGAGCGGGCGATGGCGCTGTTGCGTCGCGGCGACCTGAGTGTCACCGAGGTCTGTTTCGAGGTCGGCTGCTCCTCGCTGGGCACCTTCAGCACGCGTTTCACCGAGCTCGTCGGCATGCCACCCAGCACCTACAAGCGCGAGGCGGCACGGGCGACGGCGGGGATGCCGCCGTGCGTGGCGAAACAGGTGACGCGACCGATCAGGAATCGAGAAGCATCGGTCAGCGAGCCGCAACTAGCGTGACCGCCATGGACATCACGATCAACGCGAGCTTCCTCCCACACGACGACCCGGACGCCTCCGTGGCGT
>Ga0209382_10002857_pt1 | contig 24581 bp, 24 predicted proteins | sample SoiMetdeltSBSDD5_FD_187599 | JGI IMG/M metagenome (GOLD analysis project Ga0209382, IMG submission 187599) | Bulk soil microbial communities from a Populus tree surrounding site in Tennessee, USA - Soil MetaG P. deltoides SBSDD5 (SPAdes) (version 2) | ecosystem: Environmental > Terrestrial >...
CCGCGCCGGGCACGGTGAGGTCGAAGACGTCCTCGTGGCCGACGGGGTCGATGGCGACGATGCGGTCCCAGTCCACGTCGGTGCGCGACGGCTCGCCGTCACGCTCGCTGGCGACCGTTTCCGCGTAATCGCGCAGCGACGGCGGGATGTGCTCGGCCACCGCGAGGAAGTCGTGCGGGCTGAGCTCACTGACCCGTGCCCAGCCGCGGTGGGAGAACAACCGGTGCTCCTGCGTGGCTCGGATCGAGCGGCCGGACGCGAGCCGGATCAGCCGCACGCTGCGTCGCCCCACACGCCAGACCCGCTCGCTCTTCGCGGTCACGATGGCCCCGCGCGGCGACATCGCGAGGACTTCGGGCGCCGTCTCGACGAGCTCGCCGATCGGGACGCGGCGCCCGTCCGCCAGGACCACGAGCGTGTCGCCGGTGACGCACTCACGCAGGTCCGACAGCTGCGGCCGGAAATCGCGCTGCGCCCGCGACTCCACCGCGCGCGAGAGCTGGGACAAGGCGACCACCGGTATGTTGAGCTCCTTGGCCAGGGCTTTGAGGGAGCGCGAGATCTCGGAGATCTCCTGCTGGCGATTGTCGAGCGCGGCCCGGCCGCGCATCAGCTGCAGGTAGTCAATCACGAGCAGATCGAGCCCATGCTCCGCCTTCATGCGACGGGCCTTGGCGCGCGCCTCCAGCACGGTGAGGCCGGGGCTGTCGTCGATGAAGATCTTCGCCTCGGAAAGGCGACCGGCGGCTGCGGTGAGCCGGTGCCAATCGGAGGAAGAAAGAAACCCGGTACGCACGGCCTGCGAGTCCACCTTGGCCTCCGAGCACAGCATGCGCTGCACCAGCTGCTGTGCGGACATTTCCAGGCTCAACACCAGCGCGGTGCCGCGCAGATTGACGCCGACGTGTTGCACGATGTTGAGCGCGAACGCGGTGTTGTGAGTGACGACGTGGTCATCGGTGATGTAGAGCGCCGAGGGATGCGTGACCGCGATGCACTGCGTCTCGGTGACGCGCGTGGGCTCGACGGAGACGACCATCGGCCGCCGCGGCGGGCGCGGCGCCAGCGTCCGGATCAGCTTGGATGACACGGTGACGAGCGCTTTCGGCTCGGCATAGTCGATCGTGCACACATACGGGGCGCGCGGCGATTGCCGCCTCACCGCGCACCAGGCGCCGATCGAGCGCGCCAACGCCGCCACGGCGCGGGCCAGTCGTGGGCTGTCGAGGCTCAGGCGCAGGGTCCCGCTCACCTCGATCACCCCGGCCGCGTCCAGCAGGCCGCGCAGCAGCTCCACCCGCACCTTGCGCCGCGCGTCCATATAGATGTCGGGCACGTACCGCTGCACCGGTCGATGTCCCAAAGCCGCAGTCGGCGCAGCGTATCGATGATGGCGGACGCGGTCGCGCCATCGGCGTGCTCGGCCACCCGAGCCAGCAGCTCGGGGTCGTCGGTCCAGAAGCGCAGGGCGCCACCGGAGAGCTGTCCGGCGCCGAGCACCGCGCCGAGCAGCCAGGGGTCCACCGGCAACGGCTCGGCGTGCCCCTCGTCGCCCGACGGCGAGTCGATCCAGAGACTCGAGCGGTAGTGCTTGCGCGTGAGTAGCGTCGCGAGCTGCGCCGTGGTCAGCACGCGGGGCTCCGGCCACGCGCGGTGATGGATCCGCCACAGGTGCTCAGCACAGCATTCGGTCGCACGCCCGTCGGAGAACGCGACGCGATAGACCTGCCGCCGTCCCTGTGGGAACACGCCGCGCACGCGCGACTCGGCGCCGTCGACCGACGCGAGCGCGTCGCCGGCGCGCAGGTCGCCCATCCGCGCCCACCCCGTCGGCGTCTTGACGCGCGCATCGAGCGGCTGCGCCTTTCCCATGCTCGGGCGGCCGGCGATGATGATGAAGTCGGAGGGCTGGAAGCCCGAGGTCTCGAGGTCGAGCTTCTCGAAGCCGGTGGCGACGCCGGTGACGTGCTCCTTGCGCTCGTAGAGACGCTCGATGTACTCGAACGTGTTCTTGAGGATCTTGCCGACGGGCAGCGCGCTGCCCTCCAGCCGCCGCTCGGCCAGGCTGAAGATGCGCTTCTCGGCGTCGTCGACGAGCGCCTGCACGTCCTCCTTGGCGTCGAAGGCCTGGCCGATGATGTGCGTGGAGGTCTGGATCAGCTCGCGCAGCACCGCCATGTCGCGCACGATGGCCGAGTACGAGCCGAGGTGGGCCGCGATCGAGGCCTCTTCCATGAGGAGCGCGATGGCGGCGGGGCCGCCGACGAATTGCAGCTGATCCGTGCGGCGCAGCTCCTCGCTCAGCGTCAGCGAGTCCACCGGCGCGCCGCGGTCGAACAAGCTGAGCATCGCCTGGAAGATCGCGCGATGCGCTTCGGTGTAGAAGTCGGAGGGCCGCAGCAGCTCGACGACACGCGGCAGCGCTTCGCGGCCTTCGAGGAGAACGGCGCCGAGGACCGCGCGCTCGGCGTCGAGATTGTGCGGCGGAATTCGTGTCGGAACTTCCAGCGGGCTCATCGCGCGATGATCCTCGTGCGCGGCGCGCGACTTCGTCAAGAAATTTGTGTATCTGTGGATGATTTCGTGGACAGCCTGTTGATAGCTCATCGCTGCATGTGCACGCGCGGTGGACATCACGTGGATGAAAGCAACGGCCCCGAGAACCGTGACGATTCTCGGGGCCGTGATGCACGCCGCGCGCGGCGTGTGGCGCGCTATTCGCGGACGACGGAGACTTTCAGCTGCGCGACGACGTCGGAATGCAGACGAATGGGCACGACGCTCTCGCCGAGCGTCTTGATGGGCTCGTCGAGCTGCACGCGCTTGCGCTCCACCTTCAGCCCGTGCTTGTCGAGGAACTCGACGAGGTCCTGCGACGTGACGGAGCCAAAGAGCTTGCCCTCTTCCGACGCCTGACGTCGCTCCTCATAGGCGAGCGCCTCGATCTTCTCGCGCAGCGTCTCGGCGTCGCCTTTGATGCGGTCGGCTTTGGCGTTTGCCTGCTTCTTGATGTGCTCGAGGTTCTTGAGGTTGCCCGCGGTCGCGCTCAGCGCGAGCTTCTTCGGAATGAGAAAGTTGCGCGCATACCCATCGGACACGTCGCGGACCTCACCGCGGCGACCGAGCTTCTGCACGTCGTCCAGCAGGATGATTTTCATGGCTCGTTCCTAGTCGGTCGAGACGTACGGCAGCAGCGCGACGGTCCGCGCGCGCTTGATCGCGTGCGTGAGCTGTCGCTGATGCCGCGCGCAGCTGCCGGAGATGCGGCGCGGAATGATCTTGCCGCGCTCGGTGACGAAGCTACGCAGACGCCGGACGTCCTTGTAGTCGACGAGGTCGACCTTGTCCGCGCAGAACTTACAGATCTTCCGCCGGCCGAACCGGCGGCGCTTGACGGGTTTCGCTGCGGGCGGAATGGCGCTCCTCCTTTAACCGTTAGAACGGCACGTCGTCGTCGCCGCCGCCGCCGGCGTGCGCGGTCTCTTCGGCGAACGCCGGGGCCGCCGCCACCGGAGCGCCAGCGCCGGCGCCCTTGGTGCGGCTCATGAACTGCACACGCTCGGCGACGACCTCCGTGACTGTGCGCTTCTGCCCGTCCTTGCCTTCCCAGTCGCGCGTCTGCAGGCGCCCCTCGACGAAGATGCCGCTGCCCTTGTCGAGGTATTCGCCGCACGACTCGGCCTGCTTGCCCCAGACGACGACGGTCAGGAAGCACGCCTCTTCACGCTTCTCGCCTGACTGCGTCGTGTAGTTGCGATTCACGGCGAGCCGCAGATCGGCCACCGCGGTGCCGCTGGGCGTATACCGCAGCTCAGGGGGACGGGTCAGGTTGCCGATCAGCAGCACTTTGTTGAGGCTCGCCATCAAACGACCTCCTCGAGGACCTTGCTGTCCCCGCCGGGGGTTTCTTGCGCCTTTCTCGAGCGAGCCCTCTTGCTCTGTCGCGGCACCCGCGTCGACAGAAAGCGCAGGACGTTTTCGTTCAGCCGGAGCTGCCGCTCGAGCTCCTTCACCATGGACGGCTCGGCCTTGGCCTCGAAGACCGCGTACGTGCCCTCGCGCTGCTTGCGCATGTCGTACGCGAGCCGGCGCTTGCCCCAGTTGTCGACCTTGTCGATCTCGATGCCGAGCGACTTCGCTTGCTCACCGACCTGCGTGAGCAGCGCGGCAACTTCCTCGTCGGTCGGCTTGGGATCGACGATCACGAGTATTTCGTACGGTCGCAGTGCACTCACCTCCCGGGAATTCCTGGGTCCGAAGCGCTAACGATAACAAACATCACCAGGGCTCACAAGGTCAATGCCCGGAAATAGATACGGCCCGGGCCGTTTCCGACCCGGGCCGTGCGCCCACGCATCGCGTGGACTGAAGCGTGCTGCCTAGTACATGTCTCCGTGCGGCATCGACGGCGCCGCCGCAGGCTTGTCCTCGGGAATGTCCGTGATCAACGCTTCCGTGGTCAGCAGGAGCGAGGCGATCGACGCCGCGTTCTGCAGCGCCACGCGCTCGACCTTGGCCGGATCGATGATGCCGGCCTGCAGCATGTCCACGTACTCCACGGTGTCGGCGTCGAAGCCGCGCGTGGCGACCGTCTCGGCCTTCACCTTCTCGACGATCACGCTGCCCTCGAGGCCGGCGTTCTCGACGATCTGACGGATGGGCTCCTCGAGCGCCCGCTTGACGATGCGAGCCCCCACGGCCTCGTCCCCCTCGAGCTTCTTGAGGTTGTCGATGGCCTTCGACGCGCGCAGCAGCGCAACGCCGCCACCCGGGACGATGCCTTCCTCCACCGCGGCGCGGGTCGCGTTGAGCGCGTCCTCGACGCGGGCCTTCTTCTCCTTCATCGCTGTCTCGGTCGCGGCGCCGACCTTGATCACCGCCACGCCGCCGGCCAGCTTGGCCAGCCGCTCCTGCAGCTTCTCGCGGTCGTAGTCGCTCGTCGTCTCCTCGATCTGGGCGCGGATCTGCTTGATGCGGCCCTCGATCGCGGATGACTTGCCCGCACCCTCGACGATGGTGGTGTTGTCCTTGTCGACGACCACCTTCTTGGCGCGGCCGAGATCCTCGAGCTTGATGTTCTCGAGCTTGATGCCGAGATCCTCGGTGATGGCCTTGCCACCGGTGAGGATCGCGATGTCCTCGAGCATCGCCTTGCGGCGGTCACCGAAGCCCGGCGCCTTGACGGCGCACGTGTGCAGCGTGCCGCGCAGCTTGTTCACGACGAGGGTGGCCAGCGCCTCGCCCTCGACGTCCTCGGCGATGATGAGGAACGGCTTGCCGGAGCGCGCCACCTGCTCGAGCAGCGGCAGCATGTCCTTCATCACGCTGATCTTCTTCTCGTGGATGAGGACGAGGGCGTCCTCGAGGACGACCTCCATGCGCTCGGCGTCGGTCACGAAGTAGGGCGACAGATAGCCGCGGTCGAACTGCATGCCCTCGACCACGTCCAGCACGGTGTCGGCCGACTTCGACTCCTCGACCGTGATGACGCCGTCCTTGCCCACCTTCTCCATCGCCTCGGCGATCAGGTTGCCGATGGTCTTGTCATTGTTGCTCGCGATGGTGGCGACCTGCGCGATCTCCTTCTTGTCCTTGGTCGACTTGCTGAGCTTCTTCAACTCGTCGGTCACCGCTTCGACGGCTGCCTCGATACCGCGCTTGAGGCCCATCGGGTTGGCGCCGGCCGTGACGTTCTTCAGGCCCTCGCGAAAGATCGACTGGGCGAGCACGGTGGCGGTGGTCGTACCGTCGCCCGCAATGTCCGAGGTCTTGGAGGCGACCTCCTTGAGCATCTGAGCGCCCATGTCCTCGTAGGGATCCTTCAGCTCGATCTCCTTGGCGACGGTGACGCCGTCCTTGGTGATCGTCGGGCTGCCGAACTTCTTATCGATGACGACGTTGCGGCCCTTCGGCCCGAGCGTAGCGGCGACGGCCGACGCCATGACGTTGATGCCTTTGAGCAGGCTCGCCCGAGCCTCCTCATCGAACTTCAGCTGCTTCGGCATAGATCGTGTGCCTCCCTGGAAATATGTTGGTGATCGCTACTCGAGAATGGCGAGGACGTCCTCTTCGCGGAGGATCAGGTAGTCGTCCCCATCGATCTTCACTTCGTTACCGGAGTACTTGCCGAATAGGATGCGGTCGCCTGACTTGACGTCCAAGGCCACGCGCTTGCCGTCGTCGAGGATCTTGCCGTTGCCAACGGCCACAACCTTCCCGCGCTGCGGCTTTTCCTTGGCCGTGTCCGGGATGATGATCCCGCCGATCTTCTCCTCGGTTTCCTCCTCGCGCTTGACGAGGATGCGGTCGTGCAGCGGACGCACCTTCATAGACCCCTTGCCTCCTTGAGTTACGGTTGACGCTTGAGCGGCTTTCGCCATGGCAGCCGACCTCACTTGGATGTATTAGCACTCGTTTAGAGCGAGTGCTAATATTACCGGGCCGCCGGGCGGAAGCAAGCGAAAAAATCGGAGACCGACAAATGACAAAAAGCGTTTTTATATCAAATGTTTTGCCGCAAGAAGCGCGTGCGCTGATCCCCACGGATTTCACCGTTGACTACAACGCCAACGACACCCCCCTGCCCAAAGCCGAGCTGATCCGGCGGCTCAAGGGCAAGGACGCCCTGATCTGTCACATCATCAGCACCATCGATGACGAGGTGCTGGCCGAGGTGCCAGGCCTCAAGGCCATCTGCAACGTCGCGGTCGGCTTCAACAACATCGATGTCGAGGCGTGCAAGCGGCGTGGCGTGGTCGTCACCAACACCCCCGACGTCCTCACCGAGACGACGGCGGACTTCGCCTGGACCCTGCTCATGGCCGCCGCCCGGCGCGTAGTCGAGGCCGACCGGTTCGCGCGCTCAGGTCAGTGGACCCGCTGGCAGTGGGACCTGCTCTGGGGCAACGACGTCTACGGCAAGACGATCGGGATCATCGGCTTCGGACGGATCGGACGCGCCGTCGCGCGCCGCGCGCTCGGGTCAGTGGACCCGCTGGCAGTGGGACCTGCTCTGGGGCAACGACGTCTACGGCAAGACGATCGGGATCATCGGCTTCGGACGGATCGGACGCGCCGTCGCGCGCCGCGCGCTCGGCTTCAACATGCGCGTCCTCTACCACGACACGGTGCGCGCCGACGCTGCGGCCGAGCGCGAGCTGAGGGCCGCCTACATGGAGCCCGACGCGCTACTGCGCGAGTCGGATTTCGTGAGCCTGCATACCCTGCTGATTCCGCAAACGCGGCACCTCATCAACGAGACGACGCTGCGGCTCATGAAGAAGACGGCGATTCTCGTCAACGCCGCGCGCGGCCCGATCGTCGACGAGGCCGCGCTCGTGCGTGCGCTGACGGACGGCTGGATCGCCGGGGCCGGGCTCGACGTCTTCGAGGAGGAGCCGAAGATCCACCCCGGCCTGCTGAATCTGACGAACGTCACGCTGGCGCCGCACATCGCGAGCGCCTCGCTGGACACGCGCCTGGCCATGGCCACGCTCGCCGTGCGCAACTGCCTGGCGATTCTCGACGGCAAGCCGGCGATCACGCCGGTCGGCTGAGGCGCGCCTCAGGCCGGACGCTGTCGCGCCCAGTCCTCCCACTGCGCCAGGCGCGGGAAATGGAAGATGCGCAGCGCCTGCATCGGGACCGCGGGGGCGAATCCGCTGAACGGCCCACGCTGGGCCACGATGACTTTCAGGACGAAGACGTGCGAGGCGGTCGCAAGCAGCAGCGCCATGCCGATCTGCTGAGCGTGCCGGCAGGCGGTCGGCAGATCCGCCGGCGAGGCGGTCACTACGTCGTGAGCCGACGCTCGATTCGGGCCAGACGATAGGCGAAGGCGTCGAGGACGCGCTCGGCGGCGCCGGCCGCACGCGCGAGATCCAGCGCGTCGGTGATGACGGCACGCGCGGCGGCGAAATCGCGCGCCCGGTGCTCGTGGAACTTGGCCAGCTCTTCCCACGGCCGCGGATCGAAGAGCTCGCGCTGACGGGCCGCGTCCCATAACGCGCAGGCGGTCTGCCACCGGGCGGCGCGCTTCTCCCACCAGGCCAGCCGCAGCCGCACCCAGTGCGCCGCGTCGCCGGCGAGACCGGCCTCGAGCGCGACACGATAGCACTCCAGCGCGCGCTCGACGTCCACGGGCTCCCACAGCCGCCCGAGACCCGCCCATTCCTCCGCGCGCAGCGTCGGCGCATCGCCGAGCGCCGCGCCGAACCAGCCCACGAGCGCGGCGAGCGACAGCACGTCGTCGCGGTTGTGCGCAAAGATCCGCGCCACCGGGCCGGGACGCTTGCGACGCAGCCATTCGAAGTAGAGCGTCGGGATGAGGCCGCCGGGCACATCCTGCTCGCGCGCGAGGCCGAGCACGTCGCGTTCCAGCGTCCCGAGGCGGCAGTCATCGAAGCAGCCGGTCCAGACCCGTCGCGACGGCCGGAGCAGGTCCAGGTGCGCGAGCATCGACGGCCACCGTCGCCGCGCCAGCACGAAGCGCGTCTCGAGCAGCGGCAGGTCGAAGCCGCCGCCGTTGAACGTCACGACGCCGCCGGCGCGGTCGAGGAGGGGCGCGAGAGCGGCGAGCAGGGCCGGCTCTTCGTCGAGGTCGCGCATGAAGTGCTGGACCACGACGAACGTGTCGCCCTCAATCCAGCCGGCGCCGACGAGGAACGCGTATGTCCCGGTCCCGCCGGCCAGGCCGGTCGTCTCGGTGTCGAGGAACAGCAGTTGATCGGGAGCGAGCGGCGCCGCATCGACGCGTGCCACGCGGGCGAGGACGTCGAGCGGCGCCTCCTGCACGCCCTGCAGTGGCAGGCGTCCGTGGCGATGGGTCAGCGGGTACACGCGCCGCACGACGAGCAGCGAGCCCGCGCCGGTGTCGACGAGCTCGCCGCCGACGACGCGCTCGATCGGCTCAGGGGCGGCCTGCGGCGGCCGCCGCGTCTCGATCCGACGGATGATTCGCCGCAGATCGTCGAGAGTCTGCATCCGCGTCAGGCGGTGAGCTCGCGCAGGAGCTTGGCGGCGATGGCTTTCGCGCGCCTGCCGACCTCGTTGACCGGCCCCACGCACGACGGACAGCCGAACGCGCACGGACATGCGGCCAGCGTGTCGAGGCCGCGACGCAGCAGATCCGGAAGCACCTCGAATACCCGCTCGGCCAGGCCGATGCCGCCCGCGTGCGAGTCGTAGAGATAGATGGTCGGGTGGAACTCCGGCGCGTTCAGAAGCCGCGCTTTCGTGGACTCGCGGGTGGCGACCGCACCCGTCGCGGCCGGCGTGGTGTCGCCGAGCCACGAGCCGAGATCGCGCACGTCGCACAGCAGGAAGATCGGCGCGAGATGGTGCAGCAGGTAGGTGACCGCGCGCAGCCCGTCGATCAGCTCCTCGCGCGAGGAGCTCACGCGCGCCAACGTCGCCGGCGCCACCGTGAGCCAGGCGCTCGTCGTCTGCATCTCCTGCTGGGGCAGCTCGACCTCGCCGGAGCCGACGTTTTCCATCGTCCCGAGCTTGATCTTCTTGAAGCCGACCACCTTCTCGGCGACGAGCACCTCCCCCTGCTCGGCGACGTAGGCGGGCTGCTCGCGTCCCTCGAAGCGCTGCAGAATCCAGACGCCCTTGGCGCTCACGGCGTCGGTGAAGTAGTCGACGTTCACGCGCTTGACGTAGGCGACCTTCTCCTCGTCCTCGCGGAAGCGCAGCTCCTGAACCTCGTAGGGCACGCTTTCCACCAGGTAGATCGCCTTGGGATAGATGCTCGCGAACGCGCTGCCCCAGTCGACCTCGGCGATGATGTTGCGCTTCTTCGTCTGCTGCTCGTCGCGATGGGTGGTGTCGATGACGACGAAGTTGTCGGTCGTGACCGTGCGCAGCGAGATGTGGTCGGCCGGATAGGTCTCCGACGCCCAGTGGTACCGCTCGCCCGCGCGGTGCAGCACCCCCTCGTCCTCCAGCGCGGCGGCGAGCTTGCGTACGTCGGTGCCGCCGAGGGGCTCGTCGGCGACGAGCGGCAGCTCGAAGGCGGCGCACTTCAGATGATTGGCCAGGATGAACGGGTTGTCGGGATTCACGCGCGCGTGCTCGGGCGGCGTGCCGAACAAATACTCCGGATGCGTGACCATGAACTGATCGAGCGGCGCGCTGGTCGCGACGAGAATCGCCGCCGACGGGCCCGAGCGGCGCCCCGCGCGGCCAGCCTGCTGCCAGAGCGAGGCGATGGTGCCCGGATAACCGGCCAGGACGGCGGCATCGAGATGTCCGATGTCGACGCCGAGCTCGAGGGCGTTCGTCGACACCACGCCGAGGACGTCCCCGGCGCGCAGCGAGGACTCGACCTCGCGCCGGCGATTCGGCAGATACCCTCCGCGGTAGCCACGCACGATGTCCGACTCGCCGGTGGCGCGATCGGCGATGCCGCTCTTGATCGCCGTTAGCAAGACTTCGGTCGACAATCGGCTCTGGGCGAAGACGATGGTGGCGATCTTTTCGCGCAGCAGTCGGATGGCGAGCTTCGCCGCCTCGCCGAGGTACGGCGCCCGGATACCGAGCTCGCGATTCACGACGGGCGGGTTGTAGCAGAGGAAGGTCTTTTCGCCGCGCGGCGCGCCGCTGTCCGCGAGCTCGTCGACGTCTTCGCCGGTGAGGCGCGCCGCGAGCTCGCCGGGATTCGCGATGGTGGCCGAGGCCATGATGAACTGCGGCATCGAGCCGTAGTGCGCGCAGATGCGGCGCAGGCGTCGCACGACGTTGCTCAGGTGCGAGCCGAACACGCCGCGATAGGCGTGCAGCTCGTCGATGACGACATACCTGAGGTTCTGGAACAGCACCGCCCACTTCGTGTGGTGCGGCAGGATCCCCGAGTGCAGCATGTCGGGGTTCGTCAGCACGAGGTTGGCGCGCGCGCGTACGGCGCGACGAGCATCTTGAGGGGTGTCGCCGTCATAGGTGAACATGCGCATCTCGGGCAGCTGCTTCGCCAGCTGCTCGAGCTCGGCGAGCTGATCCTGCGCAAGCGCCTTCGTCGGAAACACGTAGAGAGCGCGCGCGTCGGGCTGGTGCACGAGCGCCTGCAGGACGGGCAGGTTGTAGCAGAGCGTCTTGCCCGAGGCCGTCGGCGTGACGACGACGACGTGGCGTCCTGCTTGCACGAGCTCCCACGCGCGCGCCTGGTGGCTGTAGAGCTGCTCGATCCCGCGCTTGCGAAGCGCCTCGACGATGCGCGAGTCCATCGACGCGGGGAACGGCGCGTAGACCGGCGGCTGCGCAGGGAAGTGACGCGAGGCGGTGATGCACGGGCCCGTCGAGGCGGAGATCAACAGATCGTCCAGGATCTCGCCGAGCATCGGGGCGACTGTATCATAGCGACGTGAGACGGCTCGCGTTTTGGCTGCCTCCGATCTTGTGGATGGCGACCATCGCCTGGTTTTCGAGCGGCGAGTTCAGCGCGGAGAACACCGGCGCGGTACTCGTGCCGTTTTTTCGCTGGCTGTTTCCGGCGGCGACCGACGCGCAGCTCGCGCTGCTGCACGGTCTCGTGCGAAAAACGGCGCACATCACCGAGTTCGGCATCCTCGCGGCGCTCTGGTTCGTCGCTCTCACGCGCGAGCGCGGCCTGTCGCGGCGGCACGCGGCGTGGCTCGCCTTCGTCGTGGCGGTCGTCTGGGCGTGCCTCGACGAGCTGCACCAGGCGACCGTGCCCTCCCGCACGGCGAGCCCCGTCGACGTTGCGTTCGACTCGATCGGCGCGATGGCGGCGTCGCTGATCGGCTGGCACGGCGGCGGCCGCGTGCTGGACGTCGCCACCGCCGTCTTTTTATGGGCGGCGGCCGCGGGCGGCGCGCTGGCGATCGCGATCGATCTCGCCAGCGGCGTGTCGGCGGGTGTGCTGTGGGTAACGGTGCCGCTGGCGATGCTCGCGCTGGCGCTGCGCCGGCGCGGCGCGCTGAGAGCCTGACTAGACTTTCAGCCGCGGATCCAGCGTGTCGCGCAGCCCGTCGCCGAAAAGATTGATGCCGAGCACCGTGATCAGAATCGCGAGTCCGGGGAAGGTCGCCAGCCACCACGCCGTCGAGATGTAGACCCGCCCGTCGGCGAGCATCCCGCCCCACGTCGGCGTCGGCGGCTGCACGCCGAGGCCGAGAAACGACAGCGCCGACTCGATCACGATCACGCGCGCCATGTCGAGCGTGGCCACGACGAGCCAGGGTGTGAACACGTTCGGAAGCACGTGACGCAGCAGGATGCGGCCGTCGCGGCTGCCGAGCGCCTGCGCGGCCTGCACGAACTCCCGCTCGCGCAGCGACAGCGCCGCACCGCGGACGATCCGCGCGTACACCACCCAGCTGGACACGCCGATCACGCAGATGATCGTGGTCAGGCTCGGGCCGAGGACACCGATGACGGCGATCGCGAGCAGGATGAACGGAAACGCCAGCTGGATGTCCGCCAGGCGCATCAGCACGTCGTCGACGCGGCCACCAAAGTAGCCGGCCAGCAGCCCCGCGAGCATGCCGAGCACCCCGGAGATCGCGACGGCGGCGAAACCGACGAGCAGCGCCGGCCGCGCCCCGAAGACGATACGCGCGAGGATGTCGCGGCCGAGGTGGTCGGTGCCGAGCAGATGCACGCGGCCGCCGGCGTCGCGGCTGAGCGGCGACTTGAGCCGCTCGCCGATGTTTTGCTCGGTGGGATCGAACGGCGTCACGAGCGCCGCGGCCAGCGCGGTCAGCACGACGACCGCCACGACCACGAGACCGAACAGCGAGGTGCGCCGCCGGGCGAGCCGCCGCACGAACACCCACCACTCGCTGCGCGTCGGCGCGAGCTCCTCGGGCATCGGCAGCGCGGTGGCGCGCGTGCTCACGACAGCCGGATGCGAGGATCGAGGTACGTATACACGACGTCGACGAAGAGGTTGACGAGGACGAACGTGGTCGCCAGCAGGAACACCGCCGCCTGCACGACGGGATAGTCGCGATTGTAGATGGCCTGCACGGAGAGGCGACCCACCCCGGGCCACGCGAAGATCGTCTCGGTGATGACCGAGCCGCCGAGCAGCGTGCCGAGCTCGATGCCGACGATGGTCACGATCGGGATCGCGGCGTTCTTGAGCGCGTGCTTCCAGACGACGGGCGAGTTACTCACGCCCTTGGCGCGCGCGGTCCGGATGTAATCCTGGTTGAGCACCTCGAGCATGCCCGAGCGGGTGAGCCGCGTGATGCGCGCCGTCGTGAACAGGCCGAGTGTGACCGCCGGCAGGATCAGATGGCGCCAGTCGCCACGGCCGGACGACGGCAGTAGATTCAGCTGCACCGAGAAGAGCAGGATCAGCATGATCCCGAGCCAGAACGTCGGCATCGACTGGCCGAGCAGCGCGACCACCGTCGAGACGTAGTCGAGCAGGCTGTTGCGGCGCACCGCCGACAGGATCCCGACCGGGATAGCCAGGCATAGCGCGATCACGAGTGCCGCGCCGGCGAGCTGAAACGTCGCCGGCATCCGCTCGACCACGAGCCAGAACGCGGGCTCCCCGTGACGGATCGAGTCGCCGAAGTTGCCTTGCAGCGCGCCACCGAGGAACCGGCCGTACTGCACATATACGGGATCGTTGAAACCCATCCGCTCGCGAAAGAGCTGGATGTCCACCGCCGTGGCCTCGGGGGGCAGCAGCACGGCGGCGGGATCTCCGGTGAGATGCAGGATGACGAAGACCACGGCCGAGATGCCGAGCAGGACGACCAGCGATTGCGCCAGTCGCCGGGCGAGGAACGTTTTCATGCCTGCCGACGCAGGCGGGCGACGGCCTCGATGTGCGGAGTTTGCGGGAACATGTCCACCGGCTGCACCCACTCCAGGCGATAGCCGTGGCGGGCCAGATCGCCGACGTCGCGCGCCAGGGTGGACGGATTGCAGGAGACGTAGACGATGCGCGCGGGCGCCATCGCCGCGAGCGCCGTCAACGCCTTGGGATGAAAGCCCGCGCGAGGCGGATCGGCGACCACGACCGATGCCGTGACGCCCTGGCGGACGAGATCGGGCAGCACGTGCCGCACCTCTCCGGCGAGGAACGTGCAGTTGTCGATGCCGTTCGCGCGCGCGTTGCGGATCGCGTCGGCCACCGCGGCCGCCGCGAGCTCGATCCCATACACGACGCGCACGCGGCGCGCCAGCCGCAAGCTGATGGCGCCGGTGCCCGCGTAGAGATCGAGGAGGGTCTCCGAGCCGTCGAGCTCGCACGCCTCCTCCACCAGCGCAAACAACCGCTCGGCCTGCAGCGTGTTGGTCTGAAAGAAAGAATTCGCGGACACCTGGAACGTCACCGGCCCGAGCGTCTCGCGGATGTGATCCCGCCCGGCGAGCAGGTGCTCTTCGGAGCCGACGGCCACACTGGCCTTCTTGGCGTTGACGTTGAGGACGACGCTCGTCGTCTCCGGCACGCGCGTACGCAGCGCGTCGGCAACCGGGGCGAGCGTCTCGACGTCCGGCGCGGCGGCGACGACGTTGACCATCGCCTCACCCGTGCGCCGGCCCTCACGCATCATCACGAAGCGCAGCAGCCCGCGCTCCGTCTGCGGATCGTACACGGACAGTCCGCGCTCGCGCACCTGCCGGCGGAACTCGTCGAGCAGCGTGTTCATCGATTCCGATTGCAGCAGGCAGCGCTCGATGTCGAGCACCACGTCGTAGCGCTCCGCGGCGTGCAGCCCGATGGCGGGCGGGTCGTGGGCGACCGTGAACTCCATCTTGTTGCGATAGCCGTAAGGCTCCGGCGCCGGCAGGATCGGCCGCAGCTCGAACTCACCGACGCCGCCGAGGCGCTCCAGGCAGTCGCGGACCTGTTTTTCCTTGAATGCGAGCTGCGCCGGGTAGGCCTGGTGCTGCAGCCGGCAGCCGCCGCACTGCCCGAAATACACGCAGGGCGCCGGCACGCGATCCGGCGAGGCGACGACGACCTCCTCGATCGTCGCGCGCCCGAAGCGGCCGCGCGCCTCGACCAGTCGCACGCGTAGTCGATCGCCCGGCAGCCCCCCGCGCACGAAAATCACGTAGCCGTCGACCCGTCCGACGCCCTCTCCGCCGAACGCGAGGTCGTCGATCGCGAGGTCGAACGTGTCGCCGCGACGCGGTTTCGCCATGGACCAGGCCACTATAAGCGTCGGCCCAAAACCAGTCAATTTGGCGGGGACTTCGCGGTGTATGATGCTGACGTAATGAGGAGCGGAGCGCCGCGTCCCGTGGCCGACGTCCTGGCCGCCGCCGTCCCGCAGATCGCCGAACGACTCCCCGAGTACCGCATCCGCCGCGCGTGGAGCGCCCTCGTGGGACCGGACGTCGCGCGCCGCGCGCGTCCGCAGTCGCTCGCCAACGGCTGCCTGCACGTCGTCGTCGACAATTCACCGTGGCTGCACGAGCTGACCCTGCGCGCCGCCGAGCTCACCCAGCGACTGCACGCGCAGTTCGAGGCCGTGGTCTCCCTCCGTTTCACGCTGGGCACGCTCGAGGCCGAGCCCTCGCCGCCGGCCCAACGTCGCGAGCACCGCGCGAAGGCGCTCGGCGACGACGACCGCCGCGATATCGAGGCGGCCGCTTCGGCGATTTCCGATCCCGCGCTGGCCGACGCCGCGCGCCGTCTGCTCACAACGGCCCGTCGCGACGCTCACGCACGAGGTGCACCACGATGAAGTTCCGCCTCACCTCGATCCTCCTGCTGCCGCTCGTGGTCGCCGGGTGCGCGACGCTCTCGCGCAACGCCGGGGTCGACGACGGCGAGACACCCCGCCTGCGTCTCCTGCCGGCGCGCGATTCGCGCGCGGAGGCGTATTACGACTATGCGGCCGCCCAGCTGCACGTGCAGGCCGGCCGCTTCAAGGACGCGATCCCGCTCCTGCAGGAGGCCATCAAGCGCGATCCGAACTCCGCCTTCCTCTGGACGCAGCTCGCGCAATGGCTGGTGCGAGCCGATCAGCCAGCGGAGGCGCTGGCCGCCGCGCAGAAAGCGGTGCAGCTGGCGCCGGACGACCCGGGGCCGCACCTCACGCTCGCCGAGCTGCTGCGCGCGCAGAAGAACTTCCGCGAGGCGGAAGCCGAGCTCGAGAAGGTCATCGAGCTGAGTCCCAACAACGAGGACGCCTACCTCACGCTCGCGCGCTACCAGGTGGAACAGAAGGCGTACGATCGCGCGCGCGCCGTGCTGCTGCGGCTCGCCGACAAGCAGCCGCGGCTGGCGCAGGCGCAGTTCCTGCTCGGTCGGCTCGCCATCGAGACCGAGAGCTGGGACGAGGCCATCGCGCGGCTCACCCGCGCCGTCGAGCTCGATGCCGACCACGATGGTGCGTGGACGGCGCTCGGCTACGTGTACGAGACGCGCCACCGCACCGAAGAGGCCGTGGCGACCTACCGCAAGGCGGTGCAGGCCAACCCGGACAATCCGGCCTTCGTCGAGCGGCTGGGCGACCTCCTGATCCGCCTCGGACGCTTCAAGGAAGCGCAGGCCGAGATCGAGCAGCTCGCCGAGATCGCGCCGCGTGATGCGCGCGTGTGGATGAAGCTCGGCGCCGTGTTTTACGAGCAGAAGATGTACGACCGGGCCAGCGACGCCTTCCGCCGCGTCGTGATGCTCGAGCCGACCAACCTCCGCGCCCGCTACTTCCTGGCCACCACATATATGGATGCCGGCAAGGACAACGAGGCGCGCGTGGAGCTCGAACGGATCCTGCGCGCGGACCCGCGTTCGATCGACGCGCGCGTGCAGCTCGGGTTCCTCTACGGCCGTACCAAGCGCTACGACGAGTCGATCGCGGTTTTGCGCGAGGCGGTGAACCTGGAGCCGAAGCGGCCCGAGCTGTTCCTCTATCTCGGCACCGCGTACTTCCGCGCCAAAGACTACGACCGCGCGCTCGAGACGCTGCGCGAGGGGCTGTCGCTCGACGAGAAGCACCGTGATCTGCACTTCCAGGTCGGCGTCGTGCTCGAGAAGCAGTCGAAGTTCGACGACGCGGTCGGCGCGTTTCGCAAGGTCATCGCCATCGACCCCAAGCACGCCGAGGCCTACAACTACGTCGGCTACATGTACGCCGAGCGCGGCCAGAACCTCGACGAGGCCGTCAACCTCATCGGCAAGGCCCTGTCGCTCGAGCCCGACAACGGCTACTTCATCGACAGCCTCGGCTGGGCGTACTACCAGCAGGGGAAGTACCCCGACGCGCTACGCGAGCTCAAGCGCGCGGTGGAGAAGGCCAAGGAAGATCCGGTGATCTTCGATCACCTGGGCGACGCCTACGCGAAGAACGGCTTCGAGGAAGACGCACTCGCCGCGTGGGAGAAGTCGCTGTCGCTCGATCCCAGCGCCGACGGCGTGAAGCAGAAGATCCAGGACGCGAAGTCGCGGCTGCGCCGTGCGCAGGGCGAGCGCTCGAAAGCGTCTCAGTAGCGTCCTCGCCGTTCTCCTGCTCGCCGGCTGCGCGATCGCGCCGCCCACGCCGCGCGCGCCCGTCGACGCCGAAGCGCGGCGCGTGGTCGAGCGGCTCACCGCACGCTGGCAAGAGTTCCGCGACCTGCGCACGCTGGCCGACGTCAGCTTTAAGCGCGGCGGCGACCGCCAGCGACTGAGCGGCGCGATCCTCGCCCGCGCGCCAGCGTCGGTCCGGTTCGAGGCGCTGTCGCCGTTCGGCCAGCCCTTCCTGCTCGTCGCCATGCACGAGGGGCGGATCACGGCCTACAACGCCGCGACGAACGAGGCGCGCGTGGGTACGGCCAACGTCGAGAGCGCCGCGAAGCTCATCAGCCTGCCCGTCGAGCCCGAGGACCTCGTGGCGCTGCTCTCTGGCCGCGCTGCGCCGCCCAAGGACCTGCGCGTGGCCGAGTTGATGCCCCCGGATGAGCTCGGCCCCTCCATCAACCTCGTCGGGCGCTACAACCGCCAGCGTGTCTGGCTCGATTTCGAGACCGGGATCGCGCGACAGGTCACGATCACTGGCGGCCGAGCCGAAGCGACGGTGGCCTTCCAGCGCGCCGGCGACGGCGCGCTCACCGGGCTGGACGTCAACGCCGCCAACGGCTATATCACCGCCACCGTTCGCTACCGCTCGCTCGAGCTCAATACCGGTCTGGACGCCGAGCGCTTCGCGCTGACGCCGCCGAAGGACGCGAAAATACAGCCCATCCGTTGACCACGCGCGTTGGCGCGTGATAGCCTTTCGTGCTTTGTCGAAGGGGGTCGGGTCCGCGCGTCGTCTCGTCCTCAACGCCGCGGCGAAGGTGAACCTGGTCCTCGAGGTCCTCGGCAAGCGGGACGACGGTTACCACGAGCTCGTCACGGTCATGCAGGCCGTCGACCTCTCCGATCGCATCACGCTCGAGGCCGCCGACGTGGTTGAGCTCTCCAGCGAGAGTCCCGGCGTGCCGGTCGACGGCCGAAACCTTGCGGTCAAGGCGGCGACGGCGCTGCGCGCGGCAGCCGGGGTCACGCGCGGCGTGCGGATCACGCTCGACAAACGCATCCCGGTCGCAGCCGGCCTGGGAGGCGGGTCGACCGACGCGGCGGCGGTGCTGCTCGGACTGAACCGGCTGTGGCGACTGCGCTGGCCGGTCGCCCGACTGGAGGAGGTGGCGACCGGACTCGGCATGGACGTGCCGTTCTTCCTGCGCGGAGGCGCCGCGCTGGCGACGGGACGTGGCGAGCGGATCGAGCCCCTCCGTGGACGGTCGTTGGGGGTGGTGCTGGTCAACCCGCGATTCGCGCTGAGCACCGCCGAGATGTATGGACGGGTCACCCCTGAGATGTACACGGACGGCGGCCATGCGAAAACGCTGTGCGCATCAGGCGGCGGACGAAGCCCGGCCCGTATCGCCGCAAGCCTCTACAATGGGCTGCAGGAGGCGGCCGTCGCCATGCACCCGGTAATCGGGCGGATTCGAGCGGCGCTGCTCGCGGCCGGGGCGCTGGGGGCCCTGATGTCGGGCAGCGGACCGACGGTGTTCGGCGTGGCCCGGTCGTTCGAGCATGCGCGACAAATTCGCCGGCGGCTGACGCGCGGCGCGTGGGATTGCTGGGCGGTCCGAACGCTGACCGGCCCGGCGATCAGGATGGTGACGTGAAAACGTTGGGGCGTGGCCAAGCGGTAAGGCGCGGGACTTTGGATCCCGTATTCGGAGGTTCGAATCCTCCCGCCCCAGCCACTCTCAGAGCGAGGTCTTCATGTCCTACGACCTGAAGCTGTTCACGGGGAACGCCAACCGGCCGCTGGCGGAGGAGATCGCGCAATACCTCCGGGTGCCGCTCTCGGACGCGGACGTCACGCGCTTCTCCGACGGTGAGGTCTACGTGCAGGTGAACGAGAACGTCCGCGGCGCGGACGTCTTCGTCATCCAGCCCACCTGCCCGCCCGTGAACGACACGCTCATGGAGCTCTTGATCATGATCGACGCGCTCAAGCGCGCGTCGGCGCATCGGATCACCGCGGTGCTGCCCTACTACGGCTACGCGCGTCAGGACCGCAAAGTACAGCCGCGCGTTCCGATCTCGGCCAAGCTCGTGGCCGACCTGCTCGAGGCGGCGGGTGTCGACCGCGTGCTCGCCCTCGACCTGCACGCCGGCCAGATCCAGGGCTTCTTCAACATCCCTGTCGATCACCTGTTCGCCGGCCCCGTCGTGATGATCGACTATCTGCGGAAGAAGGACTTGCAGGATCCCGTCCTCGTCTCGCCGGATGCGGGGGGCGTCGAGCGGGCGCGCGCGATCGCCAAGCGGCTGAATGCGAGCCTGGCCATCATCGACAAGCGGCGCGATCGGCCCGGCGCGGCGGTGGCCATGAACCTCATCGGTGACGTCGAGGGACGCGACGCTGTGGTGATCGACGACATGATCGACACGGCCGGCACGCTCGTGCAGGCCGTCACCGCCATACAGCGTGAGGGCGCGCGGCGTATTCTCGCCTGCGGCATCCACCCCGTGCTGTCGGGCCCGGCCATCGACCGCATCAAGGGATCGCCGATCGAAGAGGTCGTCGTCACCAACTCGATCCCGGTCGCGGCGGACAAGCGCGCGGCCGGACGCCTGACCGTGCTGACGGTGGCCCCGCTGCTCGGCGAAGCAATTCGACGGATCCACGACGAGGAATCCGTCTCGACCCTGTTCGTGTAGAGCGAGGAGCAAGGAGAGCCTTTCATGGACACGCCCGAGATCACCGTCAAGCGCCGCGAGGGCACGGGCAAAGGCATCGCCCGCCGCCTGCGCCGCGACGGCGCCGTCCCCGCCATTCTCTATGGCGGTGCCGCGCCGCAGACCATCACCGTCAACCCACGCGACGTGCTGCGGATCATCCACGGCCGCGAAGGGTCCACGCAGCTGTTGTCGCTCAAGTTCGACGGCGACGGCGGCGCGCGGATGGCGATCATCCGCGACATGCAGTTCGATCCCGTCACCGAGAAGCTCGTGCACGTCGACATCCAGGAGGTCCGCGCGGATCGCGCCATCACCGTGCGCGTGGCCGTGCATCCCGTGGGCGAGGCGATCGGTGTGCGGGACACGAAGGGCATCCTCAACCTCGTCATGCACGAGGTGGAGGTTTCGTGCCTGCCGACGAACATCCCCGAGCGCATCGATGCGGACGTCTCGAACCTCGCGATCGGCGACGTGCTGGCGGTGCGCGACCTGCGTCCGCCGGAGGGCGTGCGCATCGTGAACGATCCCGGTCAGGCCGTCGCCACGGTGTCCCCGCCGATGGCCGAAGAAGTCGCGCCGACGGCGGAGGCCACGGCCGCGGTCACCCCGGCGGAGCCCGAGGTCCTCACCGAGCGCAAGCCGAAGGAAGAGGCCGCGCCCGCCGAGGCCGAGGGCAAGAAGCCGCCCGCTCCCAAGAAGGCGGAAAAGGAAAAGTAAGCCGGAGGCGACGCGTTGGCCCATGTGGTGGTGGGGCTGGGCAACCCCGGCCCGGAATACCGGGACACCCGCCACAACATCGGCCAGCGCGTCGTCGACCATCTCGCCCAGCAGCTCAAGCGCGCCTGGCATCCCGACGCGCGCGCGCTCATCGCCCGCGGCTCCTGGCGCGGCGACACGCTCTATCTGGTCAAGCCTCAGACGTTCATGAACGTCAGCGGACCGGCCGTGCGCTCGGCGCTGGCGTCGCTCGGCGGCGGCCCCGAGGATCTGGTGCTCGTTTACGACGACATCGACATGGTGCTGGGAAAGGTCCGCACTCGGCTCAAGGGCAGCGCCGGCGGTCACAATGGCGTGCAGTCGGTCATCGACGCGCTCGGCACCGAGGCGATCCGCCGCGTGAAGATCGGCATCGGCCGCCCGGAGCATAAGGCTCAGGTGCCCGACCACGTGCTGACGACGTTCGAGCGGGACGAAGAGGAGATCGTCGCCGCCGCGGTGGCGACGGCCGCCGAGCGAGTGCTCGGCCTGCTCGCCCGACCCTGAGTTCTTAGTCTCTGCGCAGCTCCTCGAGCAGCTCGCGACCCTGGGACCATTCGCCATAGCCGGAGTCCGTGTTGATGTGCCCGGCGCCGTCGAGCGTGACGAGACGACTGCCCCAGGCCCGCGCAAACGCCGCCGCGCGCTCCGCGCTCACGTAGGGATCGTCCGTGCTCGCGACGACGATGCTGGGAAAGGGCAGCGGCACGAGCGGCACCGGCGCGAAGCTCTGCACCGCCTCCAGCACCATCGCCACCATGTCCACATCGGCCGGGGCGACGAGCAACGCGCTCTTCACCGGCCGGCCGCCGGCCGCGACGTGATGCGCGACGAGCGCACAGCCGAGGCTGTGTGCAACGAGCACCGGCGGCCGGTCGCACGCACCGATCGCGCGATCGAGCGCCTCACGCCACTCGCCGAGCGAGGGGTTGAGCCAATCGCGCTGCATCACGCGCCGGCATGACGGGTCGGCCGCCTCCCAGCGGCTCTGCCAGTGCTCCGGCCCGGAGTCGGCGTAGCCGGGAAGCACGAGCACCGGCGCGTTCATCGGAAGAACAACAGCGTAGTGAGGACGAAGAGCGGGACGAGAATGCCGACGCTGTAGAGCATGTAGCCGAAGAACGAGGGCATCGTGACCTTGGCCTCTTCGGCGATCGTCTTCACCATGAAGTTGGGCGCGTTTCCGATGTAGGAGTTGGCACCCATCGCGACGGCGCCCACGCTGATGGCGGCCAACACTCGGTGTGTGACGCCCACGACCTCGTCCGGCATGCGCATCCCCTGCGCGAGCGCGAGGAACGTCAGATACGTGGGGGCGTTGTCGAGAAACGACGACAGCACGCCCGTCGCCCAGAAGAAGTGCCACGGCTCGCGCACGCGGAGCTCCTCGCCGCGCACGCGCAGCAGCTCCAGTGCGGGAATCATCGTCAGGAAGATGCCGAAGAAGAGCACGGCGACCTCGATCATCGGATACGCGGTGACGCCGTTCGCGCGCCGGATGGCAGCAGGCGTAAGCGCGAGCGAGGCGCCGGCTGCGCCGACGATGACGACCTCACGCCACGGCGCGTGCAGGAACGCAACGGCGAGCACGACGGCAGCCAGGCCCAAACCGTTCAGAGCGCCGCCCACGCGCAGCGGCTCGAGCTGCGTGCGGTCGCGCGCGAGCGCCGCGATCGGCTCGTGCACGTACTGCCGCGTGTCCCACACGAAATAGACGACGAGGAGGATGCCCGTGAGGAAGAGCCAGGACGGCCACAGCCGGAACGTCCACATGAAGGGCACGCCCTGCAGGTAACCGAGGAACAACGGAGGGTCGCCCAACGGCGTGAGCATGCCGCCCACGTTGCTCACGACGAAGATGAAGAAGATGACGGTGTGCTTGACGTGCTGGCGCTCCCGATTGGTCTGCAGAAGCGGCCGGATCAGCACCATGGACGCGCCGGTCGTGCCGATGAAGGAGGCGAGCAGCGCACCGATGGCGAGAAAGCTCGTGTTGATGAATGGGGTCGCCTGGAGATCGCCTGTCAACCGGATGCCGCCCGAGATCGTGTAGAGGCCGCCGAGCAGCACGATGAACGAGACATACTCCTCGGCCATCGCGAGCAGCGCGGCCGGACGCCGTCCCAGATAGAGTGCAAGCACGGGCAGTCCGAGCGCCGCCGCGACCAGGAGCTTGTTTCGATTCGACTCCCACCAGTGGGCGACCCAGAGCGGACAGACGGCGACCGCGAGCAGCATCAGGACGAAGGGAACGACCGTGTAGACGGGGGGCGCGAGGCTCGCCGTCACGCGCTCGGCTCACGCTGCGATTGCTGGGGGTAGGACCACATGGTATATAGTTGACATTTATCCACCAGGCCTGTGATTCCGCGGAGGGGGGAGCCGAGTGACCAAGGTCATCGTTGAGCCCGACGAGTCCTTCGAGAGCGCGCTGAAGCGCTTCAAGAAGCAGTGCGAGAAGGCCGGGCTCCTGTCGGAGTTCAAGAAGCGCCAACATTACGAAAAGCCCAGCGTTCGGCGCAAGCGAAAGGCCCTCGCCGCGCGCAAGAAGGCCAAGCGCCGGGAGCGGATGGCCGATTAGCAGCGGCAGCACTCCGGACGGTACCGCCAGCACTTCCGTCCAGCCCGGACGGGAGCGAATGAGGCGAAGGGTGGAGGCAGGCCGACTCTGGGGACGCGGGATCGAATGGGATGCCGTCCGCGCCCTGGTCGCTTCCGACGCGCGCACCACGATGGGTCGTGAGCGTGCGCTGACGGCGGAGCCCCTCACCGACCCCACCGACGTCGAACAAGCCCTCGACAGTACGGCGGAGGCGCGCCTCGCGCTCGCGCAGGAGGGTCCGCCTCCCCTCGACGGCATCTCCGATCCCCGCCCCATCCTCGAGCGCGCGCGCGCCGAGGGCAGCGTCCTGGACGGTGCAGAGCTGGTCGCGCTCCTCCCCCTGCTCGACGCCGCCCCGCGTCTCGCCGCGTACGGCCGCGCGATTCGGCCGGTGGCGCCGACGCTCGCCGCGAACGCCGACGGCCTGCCGCGGCTCGGCGACCTCCGCGACCTCTTGCGTCGCGCGCTCGACGATGACGGCGCGTTGACCGATCGCGCGAGCGGACGCCTCGCTCAGCTGCGTCGCGACCTCCGCGAGCGGCGGCGGCGACTCGTCGCCGAGCTCGAGCGGCTGCTCCAAACGGAGGGCGACCGGGTGTTCGCCGACCGCTTCGTCACGGTCCGCCACGGGCGGTACGTGCTGCCCGTGCGCGCGGAATCGCGGGGCCGGCTGCGCGGCATCGTCCACGACCGCTCGCAGAGCGGCCAGACGCTCTTCGTCGAGCCCGAAGCGATGGTCGAGGCGAACAATGATCTGGTCGCCCTCGAGCGTGACGAGCAGCAGGAGACGGCGCGCATCCTGGCCGAGCTGACCGACGCCGTGCGCGCGCGGCGTGAGGATCTCGCCTCCCTCGCCGAGACCCTCGGCGCGCTCGACTGGGTGTTCGCCCGCGCACATCTGGCCGAGCGCATGGAGGCGTCGCGGCCCGCCATCGATCGCACCGGGCGCGTGGAGCTCAGGACCGCGCGCCATCCGCTGCTGCTCGCGCAGCGCTGGCGCGATCCGCAGCGTGAGGTCGTGCCCGTGGACCTGGAGCTCGCGCCCGATCGCCCGCTCCTGCTGATCAC
>Ga0209382_10002858_pt1 | contig 24579 bp, 19 predicted proteins | sample SoiMetdeltSBSDD5_FD_187599 | JGI IMG/M metagenome (GOLD analysis project Ga0209382, IMG submission 187599) | Bulk soil microbial communities from a Populus tree surrounding site in Tennessee, USA - Soil MetaG P. deltoides SBSDD5 (SPAdes) (version 2) | ecosystem: Environmental > Terrestrial >...
TGGCATGAGCCTCGGATGGCGACTGCCTTCCAAACTGTCTGGAGGAACCTGCTCAAGACCGGTGGAGCGGCGGGTTATGTCATTCGGCTTGTCATTCCACCAGCCGCTACCGGACGATCCGCGCCTGTCTTGTAACAGCAGGTTGGGGGTTCGAGTGCCCCCGCCAGCTCCCAACCGCTGGGTCGATCCCGTTGGGGCCGAAGGTGCCGGCGTTGAGCGGGCCGGGGACGACTCCCAGAACGGCGAGAAGTCCTGGAAGACGGCGTGGTTCGGGTCGTAGCGGTGGGCGGCGGCGTAGTGGACGTCGGCCGTGACCCATACCACGTTGGCCACCCCGCGGCGCTTGATGGCCTGCAGCAGGGCCGCGATCTCCAGCTCGCGCTGGTGGCGACCTCGACCATGAACGGCTGGCGGAGTCTCGCCCTGGGCCGGCCTGCCCCGACCAGGGACGGGCCGATTCCGATATCACGATCGCCTTGCGGGTTGCCCAGCAACATGCCGTCCCGATCCCCGCCATCCGCCCTCGTCAGCCATCGGAGCTGGCGGTTGGGTTGGAATCCTCGGGCGCGGACCTAGCCGACCGGCCGGTCGAGGCGCCCACCCAGCAGGCCTCGACGGTTGAGCATGTCCAACACCTTATCTGCCTGTGCCGTCGCGGATTCGCCACGCGCTGCGGCCTCCAGGATCACCCGTGCGACCGCACTGCCAAGTTCCCCATGGCGGCCTGCCGGCTGGCGGCCAGCGGTCCCGACCGCAGCGCGGTCGTGCGGCGCCCAGATCTTGCCCTCGATCGCGTAGCCAGGCTCCTCCGGAAGCGCCTTCAGTTCTTCGACCCGGGCGGCCATGACGACCGCCGAAACGGCGGCGTCAAAGGCATCCTCGCTGCTGGCAGCCAGCCGGCGAAGATCGGGAGGCAGGGGTACTGCCTCCAGGTACCGCTCTCGTTCGCTCCGGCTGTTCTTGCGCACCGGGCCGGTGAGGACGCGGGGATAGATCTCAACGACGACCGGCAACGCTGGCCTGTCGAACGGCCAGACCTGGAAGCCGGCGCCGGTCAGCCGGTGCAGCGCCTGCATGCCGTACAACGACCCTCGGCCCACCTGGCCGGCTCCGATCAGCTGGAACACCGACTTGGGCTGGACGCCGGGTAGCCGCATGTCCTGCTCGGTGCGGCGGAACATCTGCTGGGGCCTGAGCCGGGCATGGTCCTGGCTGATGGTCCAGAACGGCGCCTCCGGAGCGTTCATCCATCGCGCCAGGCCATAGCGTTGCATGGTCGGGGTCAGCGCCTCGTCAGCGATCAGCGCCCACAACTGGCTCGGGGTGAGCCGCCGAACCTGCAGGTACCAGGCGGGCAGCGAGAACGCGAAGTCGAAGCCGACGATCAAGCTGGGGTCGCGATCGGCCTCGGCGATCAGCAGCTCGACGAGTTCGGCGCGGGTCCGGCCGTCTTCGAGCCGAAGCAGCCCACCGTCGATGGCCTCGGCCAGCCAGAGCACCCGGCGCTGGTCGGCGCCACTTCGCCCAGACCAGTCGATGGCCATGACGCGGGGCGTGTTCACGCGTCCAGCGTACGACGACCTCGACTCAGCCAACAGAACCCGACGATCTGGCGGACGTGTCATTCCGCGTGTCACTCCACCAGTGGCTACTCGGCCCCACTCGAGCCCAGTGGCCGGTCGTCGGTGATGCCCAACTCGGCGCCACCGGAGCGCCAGTCAGCGCCGGGCAGCTGGCGGCCGCCGCCCGGATTCCTGCTAGCGCTCGGCCAGCTCGACGGCGTACAGCTGCCAGAAATCCGGAACGCCCTTGAGCTCGTGGGTTCCGCGGTCGGTAAGGCGAAGCCGGCCCCGGCCTGGGCGAACACGGGCGGCGATGTGCACCGCGATGCACCCGATGTCGTCGCCGACCAGCTCGACCTCGCCGGTGTGCAGCCCGACCCGGACCTGTAGCCCGTGGTGGGTCAGCTCGGCCCGGATCGCATGGGCGGCCCGGATCGCCCTGGCCGGACCGTCAAAGGTGGCCAGGAACCCATCCCCGGTCGTCTTGATCTCCCCGGCCCCGGAACCGCCCCAGCTGGTGCCGTAGGACCTGCTGATGCTCCTCCAGGAGGCGATGCCAGCGGCGGTCGCCGAGCAGCCGGCGGACATCCATTGGACCGAGCGCCGTGGTCGCCGACAGACTGAACATCCGCCACCACTGCCGGAACGACGGGTCGGCTGCCTCCTGCGGCGCCACCCTGTGCAGGTTCCCGGTCGGGTCGACCGACCCGTCTTGCAGCCTTGCAGGAGCTGTGCGCGTTGCTCGGGGCTGGAGCCCCAGGGGAAGTCCTCGTCGCGCAGGCTGGCCGGGTGCGAGGCGTGGGCGACCACCGCGCTGGTCCGGCTCGGATAGGTGGCGGCGAACAACAGCGCCAGCCGGTCGCCCAGGGTGGTGCCGAAGAAGGCCGTCCGCTGCGAGCCGACGGTGTCCAGGACCAGGGCGACGTCGTCCATGTCGTCTTCGAAACTCTGGCCGCTGGGGCCACGGGCGGGCCAAAGCGCATCTTAGGAGTCTACGGCGCGACCCCGCATCCTCTACCGCCGCGACACCACCCGATCCAGCCGAGGATCGGCAGGACAACGACCATGCCCTCTTCAGCCGTGGCCGGCTGCCCATCCGCACGTGCTGCATCCGTCCTGCGCTGGCCCTTGCCGCGGTGGCGGACGGGCCCAGCCACAGCGACACCTGGGCCGGCCGGACCACCGCTGCCGCGGCAGGGTGGCGGCGGCCACCACCAGGCTGGAGCTCCTGCCAAGGAACTGGCCCAACCCCAGGAACACAAGGGCGTAACCGCCGCCCAGCAGCACCGTGAGCAGTCCCCAGGCCAGGTGCGGCTGATGATGCGGTCCAGGTCGTACAGCCGGTAACGCAGGATCGCGGCGCCGGTCGCCACCGGCAGCAGCGCCACGAACAGGCCGGAGGCGGGATCGCGCCGTGGACGACCCTGGATCCGGTCCGTAGTGTGGGTAACCCATCGTGGGGACAGAAGCGACCGCAGGACGAGAAGCTGTGACCTTGCTTCCGGAACGGGCATCGCTGGACGCACGACCAGTGCCGTCTTGGTACACCGACGCCAAGCTCGGCATCTTCGTCCACTGGGGCCTGTACTCCGTTCCGGCCTTCGCCGAAGCCGACGCAGGCGACTTCGCCACCTACATGCGCGACCTGGCCGCCGGCAAGGACACCAAGGGCCGCGTGCCCTATGCGGAGTGGTACCTCAACGCGCTGCGGGTCCCGGGGTCGGCGACCGCGCGCTACCACGTGGCCACCTACGGCAAGGACTCTCCTACTTCGACCTCCAGGCCCGCTTCGACCGTGACGCCGAGCAGGTGGACTTCGCCGACTGGGCAGGGTTCTTCGCCGGGCCTGCGCGCGGTACGTGGTCATGGTCACCCGGCACCTGGACGGCTACCCGCTGTGGCCCACCACGATCGCCAACCCGCACATGCCCGCCGCGTACCGGTCGCAGCGGGACCTGGTCGGCGACCTGGCCCAGGCCGTCCGCGAACAGGGGCTGCGGATGGGGCTGTACTACGGCGGCGGCATGGACTGGACCTTCACCGACAAGCCGATCCGGACCATGGCCGACCTCATGAGCCAACAGGCCCTGGGCGCCGAGTACGCGCGCTACGCCGCCGCGCAGTGGACCGAGCTGATCGACAGCTACCAGCCCTCGGTGCTGTGGAACGACGTGGGCTGGCCCGCAGGGTCCGACCCTCACCAGCTCATGGCCCACTACTACGACACCGTGGCCGACGGGGTGGTCAACGACCGGTGGACCCAGGTCCGGGTGCCAGGCAACCCCATCGTCCGCGCCCTGTACCTGCGGCACGTCATCCTGGCGCTGAAGGCGACGGCGCGGCTGGGACGGGAACTGCCCAGGCCGCGGCCGGACTTCCACTACGACGTCGAGACCCACGAGTACGCCGTCCCCGACCCCGCACCCAGCGGGTCCTGGGAGCTGTGCCGCGGCCTGGGCCGCTCCTTCGGGTACGACGCCCGGGAAACCGCCGCCGACACCCTGACCGGCACCCAACTGGTCCACCTGCTGGTCGACGTCGTAGCCAATGGCGGCAACCTGCTGATCAACGTCGGCCCGGACGGCACCGGCCGCATCCCCGACCTCCAGCAGCAGCCGCTGCGCGAGCTCGGCGGCTGGCTCGATCGCAACGGCGAGGCCATCTACGCCACCCGCCGGTGGACTCCCGCCGCGACCACCACCGCCACTGGCGACCAGGTCCGGTTCACCCACAGGGAGGGCACCGTCTACGCCATCGTCCTGGCCGACCTCCTCACCGACGACCTCACCATCCGCGGCCTGACACTCCCCCCAGGCAGCCGGCTCGGCGTCCTCGGCGGGGCCGCGGACCTTGCCTGGACCCAGGCCGCCAACGACGTGCGGATTACGCCACCCACGCGGCTACCTGGCCAGCATGCACAGGTCCTGAGGATCACCACCTCCTGATCTTGTCCGGTCGGTTGCGGCATGGCCTACCGTCTGATGGTCGGAAGGATTGACCCCGAAGGTGAGGTGTCAGCGATGCTGCCCACCAGGAAGAGCCCGCCACCGCCACCGCTGGACGATGGGATCCGCGTCGACGACCGGGCCCGAGCCGCCGCCGCCGACGACTTCGGGCACCTCGTGCACCGGACACCGGAGGGCGTCCTGCTCCCGGCGTCGGAGGAGGACGTCGCCGCCGCGGTCCGCTGGGCCGCCGAGCACGGCCGCGCCTTCGCGGCCCAGGGCGGGAGGCACTCGGTGTTCGGCCGCGGCCAGGCCGGCGGCGGCATCGTGGCCGACATGCGGCCGCTACGGACCGTTCATGCGATCGAGGACGACCGGGCGGTGGTCGACGCCGGGGCGACCTGGCGCGAGGTGCTCGCGGCCACGCTGCCGCGGGGGCTGGCGCCGCCCGGGCTCCCCGACTACCCGACCTGTCGGTCGGCGGCACGCTGGTCGTCGGCGGCGTCGGCAGCGGCATCTCGCGGTTCGGCGTGCTGAGCGACAACATCCTCGACCTGCAGGTGGTCACGGGCAGAGGCGAGCGGCTCGTCGCATCGCCGGCCCGCAACCCAGGGCTGTTCGACGCCGTCCGGGCCGGGCTCGGGCAGGTGGCGGTCGTCACCAGGGCGACGCTCCGGCTGGTCCCGGCGCCGCGGCGGGTCCGCCGGTTCCTGCTGGTCTACCCGGACCTGGCGACGATGCTGGCCGACGAGCGCCTCCTGGCCCACGAGCGCCGGTTCGAGCGGGTACAGGGGGCGGTGCTGCCCGCCCCCAGCGGCGTCTGGACATTCCGGCTCGACCTCGTCAAGGAGCCCCCGGCGGACCCGCCCGACGACGACGCCCTGCTCGCCGGCCTGTCCGACGACCGGCCGCGGGCCGAGTCGAGCACCCTGCCCTACCTCGAGTACCTCGACCGGCTGGCCGCGCTGGAGCGGCTGCTGCGATCCGAAGGCCGATGGTCGTTCCCGCATCCGTGGCTGACCACCTTCGTCGGCGACCCGGCGGTCGAGTCGGTGGCCGCCGCGGAGCTGGCCGGGCTGGCGCCGGCCGACCTGGGACCACTGGGCCAGGTGGTGGTCTCCCCGATCCTCCGGGAGTCGGTCAGGACCCCGCTGCTGCGGCTGCCGCCTGACCCGCTGGGCTTCACCTTCAACCTGGTGCGGTTCCCACCGACCGACGACGCCGCCGAGGCGCGGGGGCTGGTGACGGCCAACCGGGCCGTCTACGAGCGGGTCCGGGCCGCCGGCGGCGACCGCGGGACTGCGTAGCCCCGCGTTGCCGTGCAACCATCCACGGGCAGGTCCTGAACGCTCTCCGACGAACCCGTCAGGAAGGACGCCATGCAACCGCCGGCCAGCCTCGCCGTCGTCGGGGCCGGGCCCAAGGGGCTGGCCATCGCGGCCAAGCGGGCCGCCCTGGCCGCGGCCGGCATGGAGGTGCCCGACCTCGTGCTCATCGACCGGGCCGGCGTGGCCGCCAACTGGTCCGGGACCTCCGGCTACACCGACGGCCGCCAGCCGCTCAGCACGCCGCCCGAGAAGGACGTCGGCTTCCCGTACGCGCGCAGCTGGGGTCCGGCCTCCGAGCAGGTCAGCGACGAGGTACGCCGCCGGTCCTGGCAGCGCTACCTGATCGACCAGGGCGGGCTGGCCGACTGGGTCGACCGCGGCCAGCCCCGCCCCGACCATCGCGCCTGGCACCGGTACCTGCGCTGGGTGGCCGAACAGCTCGGGGTGGAGCCGGTCCCGGCCGAGGTCGTGGGCATCGACCTGGCCGACGGCCGCTGGCGGCTGTCGGCACGGCGAACCTCGACCGGTGAGCCGCTGGCGCTCGACTGCGACGGGCTGGTCCTGACCGGTCCGGGGGCGCCGCTGCGGCTGCCGGGCCAGCCCGACCGCCATCCCCGCATCCTGGACGGCCGCAGCTTCTGGACGGCCGGGGCGGCGCTCTCCTCCGGCGGCCCGGTCGAGGTGTGCGTGGTCGGCAGCGGCGAGACCGCCGGCTCGATCACCGGCGCCCTGGTCGGCCAGCTCCCGGAGGGGTCGGTGGTCGAGCTGGTCTCCGACCACGGCGTGCTCTACACGCGCGGCGAGAGCTTCACCGAGAACCGCATGTACTCGGACCCCGACGCCGCCGGCTGGCGGCAGCTGGCCGAGCGGCACCGCCGCGAGTTCCTCAAGCGCACCGACCGGGGCGTGTTCTCGGTCCAGGTCCAGGAGCTGCTGGACCGGGCCGGGGTGGTCCGCACCCTCGCCGGGCGGGTCACCCACCTGGAGCCGGTCGAGGCCAAGATCGTCGTGGAGGTCGACTACGACCAGCGCCGGGAACGGCTGGCCTTCGACTGGGTGGTCGTGGCCGTCGGCTTCGACCCGCTGTGGTTCGTGCCCCTGCTCGGCCGGGGCGCCCACGACGCCCTGGCCGAGGCCGTCGGCGAGGCCCCGGGCCGGCCGCCGACCCGCGCGGCCCTTGAGCGGGTCATCGGCCACGACCTGGCCGTCCCGGGCCTGCGGCCCAGGCTCCACCTCCCGATCCTCGCCGGGCTCGCCCAGGGCCCCGGGTTCCCCAACCTGTCCTGCCTTGGCCTGCTCACCGACCGGATACTCGGCGCCTATGTCCAGGTCGGCGCCCACGAGCACGTCAAGACGGCCGCCCGATGGCGACACAAGGGCGGCGAGGCCTAGAGCCGTCAGGTTGAGGACGTCATCCCGTCTGGCCGGGGACCGGGAATCTGCGAGTCGCTACTCCGGCCGCATTGTCGGCGCCGACGGCGACCCTATCGGCGGCGGGGCGCCCACCATCGCCGGCAACTGGGTCACCGACGCCCGGCTCAACCCTATGATCTGGCCGAGGGCCGCGCGCCCGCCGCACCGGGCGAGGTCGTCATCGACAGGGCGGCGGCCGAGGACGGCGAGCTGGCGGTCGGCGACACCACCGTGGTGCGGTCGCCCGACCGGGTCGAGGTGAGGATCGTCGGCCTGGCCACCTTCGGCGGCGCGCCGACAGCCAGCGATCGGCCACCTACGCCGGCTTCACCACCGAGTTCGCGGACCAGGTGCTCACGCCCCAGCCCGGCGAGCTGACCCGCGGGCTGGAAGAGGAGACCCAGGGGGAGGACCATGAGGCCTTCCAGCAGGCCCTGATCCTGTTCGCGGGCGTCGCCCTCGTCGTGGCGACGTTCACCATCCACAACACCTTCTCGATCCTGGTGGCCCAGCGCACCCGCGAGTCGGCTCTCCTGCGGGCGTTCGGCGCATCGCGGGGCCAGGTGCTGCGCTCGGTCACCGGCGAGGCGCTGCTGCCCACGGGCCTGGGCGCGCTGGCCACCCTGATCGGGGTCGTGGTGCTGGGACCTGTCGTGGCCTGCCCCGCCGCCGCCGTGCTCGGCGCCCCAATGGCAGCGGCGCCGTCGGCGACGACCGGCGCCGGGCCTGCACCCGCCACATCTGGCTGGTGCTCGAGGACGCCAAGCGGGAGACCGCCCAGCCCGCCGACGTCGAGGCGGTACAGGCCGACGGAGCAGCCGCGCTGGCCGCCCTCGGCGCCGACCTCGGCCAAATCGCCGACAGTTGAGATGGGTGGGCACGCCGCGGGCCGAGCTCGGGCTGGCCTCCGATCGGGGATCTCAACCCGCGCGGCACAGGCGCGCCAGCCGTCAGGCGCGGGCGCGGCGGGTCAGGTCGGCCAGCTCGCGGTTGAAGCGCTCGGGCTCCTCCAGGAAGGCGGTGTGGCCGACGCCGTCGTACCAGGAGGCCTCGGCGACCGGGCAGGTGGCCAGGACGTGCTCGGCCATCGCCGGCAGCACGACGGTGTCCGCCCGGCCCTGGGTCACCAGCACCGGCACCCGGAGGGCGCGCAGCACGTCGTCGCCGTCGATCTCGCGGGCTGCGAGGTTGGCGCGGATCCGCGCCGGCACGGCCATGCTCGAGCACAGCAGCGTCTCCACCTCCTCGGGCGGGTACGGCGTGGCCGGCCAGCCCTTGACCAGGCCGCGCATGCCGCGGATGTTGGTCGGCAGGTCGTCGGCGGTGGCGTCGGCGAAATGGTCGAGGAAGCCCGGGCCGATCAACGTGCCGAACGCCGCCGGGCCGAGCTTGACGCCCCCGGCGACCAGGTCGACCGCGGCGATGCGGTCCTGGCCGTTGGCGCGCAGGTAGTCGCAGATGACGAAGCCGCCGTAGGACCAGCCGACCAGTACCGGCCGGTCGAGCCCGAGTTGCTCGATGATCGCGGCCACGTCGTCGGCCCAGAGCGCGCTGTCGGTGTAGTGCTCGGGTTCGAGGGGCGCCTCCGACATCCCGTGGCCGCGGAGGTCGTAGGCCACCAGCCGGAACTCGTCGGCGAGGGAGCTCTGGCACTGCTTGGCCCAGCAGAGATGGTTCTGGGACAGGCCGTGGATGAACAGGATCGGCGGCCCGTCCGCCTTGCCCCACTCGCGCACGTGCAGCCGCAGGCCGCCGCCACCCTGCACCGTGTGCACCGTCATCAGTCCGGACTGTGCGACCGCCGTCATCTCCGCCTCCCTTGGAAGTTGTGCATCGACGGGATGGTGATCGTTGAGGAATTGGAGCGCATCGGGTGGTGAGCCTTATCCTTGGCCGCCGGCCGGCCTATCTTCCGGTCGCAGGTGCTTACGTGCGCCTTCCAAGCCGGTGCTGGCGGCGTGATACTGGCCGAGTGGAGGCTCGTACGGGCTCGGTGCTCGTCGGACGCGGACGCGAGCTCGGGGAGCTCGAGCGCGCGCTCGATGCCGCGCGGGCGGGGAGCGGTGCGACCGTCCTGGTCGCCGGGGAGGCGGGCATCGGCAAGACCCGGCTCGCGTCCGAGCTGGCCAGACGTGCCCGCGACGCGGGGTTCGAGGTCCTGCTCGGGCGCTCGATCGACCTGGTCGGTGCGGAGCTGCCGTACCAGCCGTTCGTCGAGGCGCTGCGCCCGCTCGGGGAGCCCTGGCGGGTCGACGGGCATACGCCCGGCTCGCAGCTGCGGGTGTTTCAGGAGGCGCTGGCGCTGCTCACGGAGCGCGCCGCCGCCGCACCCCTGTTGCTGGTCCTCGAGGACCTGCACTGGGCCGACACGTCGACGCTGGATCTCGTCGTCTTCCTCGCGCACAACCTCGGCACCCAGGCCGTTGTGCTGCTGGCGACCTGCCGAGCGGACGAGTCGGCGTCGGCCGAGCGTGTGCGCCGGCTTGCCGACGGCATCCGGCGCTCGGGCTCGGCGCTGGTGCTGGAGCTGGGTCCGCTCAAGCACCACGAGCTGACAGCGCTGCTGGCGGCTCGCGCCGACCGCTCCCTGCCGGCGGCGCTGACCGACGTGATCGTCGCCCGCTCCGAAGGCAACCCCTTCTTCGCCGAGGAGCTCCTCGCCGCCGCCGGCGATCGGGGTGGTGAGCTGCCGCGTCGGCTCCGCGACGTGCTGCTGCAGCGCGTGGCAGGGCTCGACCGCGGGACGCAGAGCATCCTGCGTCTTGCCTCGGCAGCCGGCCGCGACGTTGCCTACCCGCTGCTCCGCGACGTCACCGAGCTCCCGGAGCCCGACGTGCGCGAGTCGCTGCGCCAGGCGGTCGAGCGGGGCGTCCTCGTGGCCGACCAGGCGGGCGGCAGCTTCCGCTTCCGTCACGCACTGCTGGCGGAGGCGATCTACGCCACCATCCTGCCCGGCGAGCGCGAGGAGCTGCACGCATGCCTTGCGGCGGAGCTGGCCCGCGGCGGAGCCGCGAGCGCGGCGGAGCTCGCGCCCCACTGGGCGGCGGCAGGACGCGCCACCGAGGCGCTGGCCGCCTCGGTGCAAGCGGCACGGGAGACGGAGGCCGTCTTCGCCCCCGCGGAGGCGCTCGCTCACCTCGAGCGGGCACTGGTGCTGTGGGACGCCGTGCCGGCCGCGGCGGAGCTCGCACGGCTTGACCTCGCCGAGCTGTGCTTCTGGGCGGCGGAGCTGGCCAGCCAGACGGGCGCCGCTCCGCGCGCGGTCGAGCTCGCGCAGCGGGCGATCGAGCTGATCGGCGACAGCGACCGGATGCGCTCCGCGCTCCTGTACGAGCGTCTTGGCCGCTACCAGTTCGAGAGCGGCGGTGGCGACACGTTCCTCGCCGCGCTGGAGCGCGCCGTCGAGCTGGTACCGGCGCATCCGCCTTCCGCGGAGCGCGCGCGGGCGCTCGCGGCGCTTGCGACAGGCCTGCAACTGACCTGGCGCCACGAGGAGTCGCTCGCGCTCTGCGAGCAGGCGCTCGAGCTCGCGCGCGTGGTCGACGCGCATCCGGCAGAGCTCCGGGCGCTCGAGGTGCTCGGCAGCGATCTCGCCTATCTCGGCCGCACCGAGGAGGGCCTCGCGCGGGTGCGCCAGGCCCTGCAACTCGCCGAGGAGCATGGGGATCCCCTCGCTCAGCACCGAGCGTACGTCACGCTCACCGACGTGCTGACGATGGTGGGACGGCCGGGGGAGTCGGCGCGGCTCGGAGCGGCGGGCCTCGATGTCATGCGTGGTTACGGGATCGACCACACCGTGCTCGCCGCGAACTGGATCGAGGCGCTGCTCGCCATCGGCGAGTGGGACAAGGCGGAGAGCGCCAGCGCACAGGCGCTTCGCTCGATCACCGCCAACTACCCACACATGCCCCTCATCCTCCGCGCCGACATCGAGCTCGGCCGCGGCGACTTCGACGACGCGCGCGCGCACCTCGAGGCCGCGCGTCCCACGGTGCGCCACGAGCCAGGCGTGGCGACCTACGACGGATACGTCGCCGAGCTCGCGCTGTGGGAGCGCCGGTGGACCGACGCCGAGGAGGCTGTTCACGACGGCATGGCATGGGCGCGCCCTCGATGGGGGGCGCAGATCCGCGTCTGGCTCTGCACCAAGGGGCTGCGCGCACAGGCGGAGCTGACGGCGCTCGCGCGCGCCCGCCGGGACGACGACGCCGTCCGCGGCCAGCTCGGTCGTGCCCGCAGGCTGCTTGCCGCCGCACGCCGCGCCGCCGCGGAGGCCGCGGCGGTCACACCGAACGCCGCCGGCTGGCTTGCCTTGGCCGAGGGCGAGTACCAGCGAGCCCGCGGCGAGGCTCGACCGCGGGCGTGGTCGGAGGCGGCGGCGACCTGGGACCGGCTCCGACGTCCGCCGGTGGCGGCCTACTGTCGCTGGCGCCAGGCCGAGGCGCTGGTCGCCGCCGGCGCGTCCCGCGCCGAGGCGAGCGAGCCGCTCAGGCAGGCGCATGCCGTCGCGGCCCGGATCGGAGCAAGGCCCCTCGCCGAAGGGCTCGAGCTGCTTGCCCAACGCGCGCGGCTCGATCTCTCCCCGCCGGCCGCGGGACCGCCCCACAGAGCCAGGGGACTCGAGGAGACCCTCGGCCTGACCTCGCGCGAGGTGGAGGTCCTGACCCTTCTTGCCCGTGGCTACACCAACCGCGAGATCGCGGCGTCACTCGTCATCAGCGCCAAGACGGCCAGCGTCCACGTCTCGCACATCCTGCGCAAGCTCGGCGCACCGAACCGGCTCGAGGCGGCCGCGATCGCGCACCGCCTCGCCCCGCCGCGGGCCCGACAGCCGTTGCCGCCCGGTTGATCATGGCGGTCTCCGGTTCGGGGCGGCCGTGGATCAGCGGTGGTGGTCTGGAGGCTCCTGGAGCGCGGCTCGGGTGGGCTCCCACAGCTGGATCGGGTTGCCTTCAGGATCGGCGGTGGCGGCAAACCGCCCGTAGGGGTAGGTCTGCGGGTCGGGGCTGACCTCGATGCCGGCCGCACGGAGCTGGGCGACCATGGCGTCCAGGTCGCGGACCCGGAGGTTCAGCATCCAGGCCTGCTCTGGGCGGCCGAAGGCATCGGTGTCGGCCGGGAAGGGCGAGAGGACCGTCGGGCCCTGCTGCTGCCACCACGGTCGCTCGTCGGAGCTCGTCGGCGCCGGGTCGATGCCAAGATGGTCGGCATACCAGCGGGCGAGGGCGTCCGGGTCACGAGCCCGGAAGAACAGGCCGCCGATGCCGCTGACTCGTTCCATCGGACCTCCTGTGGAGGGATGACGCCCGCTTGGCGGGCCGGATGTGGCGGCTGCGGCTGGCTGGCTACAGCGGGGCGGTCAGCTCCAGCGCCATCCCGTCGGGGTCCTTGAACGGCAGCACCGCGATGCCGAACGGCGGCAGGTCGGTGATGTCGCTGTGCTCCACGCCCCGCTCCTCGAAGGCCTGCACCGCCGCCTCCAGGTCGGCTTTGGTCGCCACGTTGAAGCTCAGGTGGTCAAGGCCGCAGCGGAATGGGTCGAAGCGGTCGTTGGTCCGCTCGGCATCCACCGGGCGCAGCCCCAGCAGCAGGTCGCCGTTGACCATGACGATGCCGCCCTGTAGCAGGTCCAGGGTGAGGTCGTAGTGGGGGTCGTCGGCCGGCGGCGGCGCGTCCATGGCGATCTGGAAGCCGAGCAGGTCGGTGTAGAACGCCCGGGACCGCTCGACGTCGGTGACGGTGAGCCGCAGGTGATGGACCGGGCCGAGCGACAGCGGGACTGCCATCGGGCGCCTCCTCTCCTCGACAGCGGGTGGCGGGCCCATGATGCGGCCGATCGCCCTGCCAGGAAAGCGCACTGGCCGGACGAGCCGCCCGACGTGAGTTGCGAGGACAGCACGCGCCAGGGTCTGTACTAGCATCACCCCACCAGCGAGGACGTGAGGAGCAGCACCGTGACGACCAGCGATGGGACAACTGACACGCACGGCAGCGGCCGGTACGCCGAGGTCAACGGCCTCAACCTCTACTTCGAGACCCACGGGGCCGGGCGGCCGCTGATCCTGCTGCACGGCGGGCTCGGGTCGGGCGAGATGTTCGGGCCGACCCTGCCCACCCTGGCCGAGCGCCACCAGGTCATCCTGCCCGACCTGCAGGGCCACGGCCGCACCGCCGACATCGACCGGCCGCTCGACCCCCGGCTCCTGGCCGGTGACATCGCGGCGCTCATCGACCACCTCGGCCTGGACCGACCGGACCTGGTCGGCTACTCCCTGGGCGGCTCGGTGGCGCTCCACACCGCGGCCAGGCACCCGGCCGAGGTCGGCCGGCTCGTGATGGCGTCGGCCAACACCCGCCCCGACGCGATCTATCCGGAGATGCGCGTCCAGCAGGGCCAGGTCAACGCGGCCGCCGCCGAGCTCCTGACCGACACCCCGATGTACCAGCTGTATCAGCGGGTCGCGCCACGGCCCGAGGACTTCCCCCAGCTGCTGGACAAGGCTGGCGAGGCGATGGCCAAGGACTTCGACTTCACCCAGGAGGTCCGTGGGCTCCAGGTGCCGACGCTGATCGTGGCCGCCGACGCCGACATGGCCCCGCCGAGCCACTACGTCGAGGTCTTCGAGCTGCTCGACGGCGGCCTTCGCGACGGCGGCTGGATGGGTGAGGGGCGGCCCAAGGGCGGTCACGCGCTCGCGATCCTGCCCGGCCTCACGCACTACAACCTGGCCGTCTCCCCGCTGTTCGCGGCCGTCACCCTCGCCTTCCTCGACGAGCAGCCGAGCTGAACGATCTGGCAGCGGCAGTCTCTCCGTCGATGCGCGGGTCGTCGGCCGTAGACTCGTTGGCATGCGCGTCCTGTTCGCCAGCCTGGCGTCGGTCGGTCACACCTACCCGCTGATCCCGCTGGCGATCGCCGCACGAGACGCCGGGCACGAGGTGCACTTCGCCGCGGGCGAGAACGTGCACGCACCGCTGGTCGCGAACGGGCTTCGGCCGTTCCGCCCGGCGGATTCGTTCTACGAGATGTATGCCGAGGATCTCGCACATCGACATCTGCCCGCCGTCCTTGCAGGACAGGGAGTTCGTCGCCGCCGAAGACCGGATCGAGCTGCGTCCGGTCCCCTATTCCGCTCCGGCCGCGCTACCGAGTTGGGTCGGCCGGCACACCTCCCGGCCGATCGTCTACCTGACGCTCGGGACCGCGTTCGGCACCCGGAGCTGCTCACCACGGCCATCGAGGGGTTGGCGAGACGGGACGTACGCGTCGTGGTCGAGCTGAGCGCGGACGCCATCGCCGAGCACACGCAGAAGCTGCTGCCGCGCCACGGACACGGCGGCCACCGCGACGCGGCCCGGGCGATCGCCGAGGAGATCGCCCGCATGCCTCCCCGGACCAGGTCGCCCGCCGTCTCCCGGAGCACGCAGCCCGCCGGTGAGCCACCAGGTCCTGCATCCCCGCTGACCCGGCTCTTGGCGTCCCGCCAGGGCAAGCCCTGCCGATCAGGGTCTGGTTGGCGCGGCGGGCCTACGGGGTCAACCGGGGGATGGTGGTGCGGATGTCGTTGTCGGCGAAGGTCGTGCCCTGGTCGATCGTTCCCGTTGCGAGCTCCTGTTGCGGTCAGCGGTCGTGGTACTCGTCGTCGGTGACGTGCTCGCCCCAGTCGGCCTCGGGTCGCTCGTCGCCGGGGACGGCTTCGGTGATGGACAGGTGCGTCATGAAGTGGTCGGGTGCGGCGCCGTGCCAGTGCCACTGGCCGGGGGGCGTGGAGACGATGTCGCCGGCTCGGATCTCCTCGATGGCGCCGCCGCGGGACTGCACCAGCCCCCTGCCTTCGGTCACATACAGGGTCTGTCCGACGGCGTGGGCGTGCCAGGCGGTGCGGGCCGAGGGGCTGAACCGGACGGCGCTGACCCGCACGCGTGAGGGCTCCTCGCCCCGCACGATGGGGTCGATCCAGACGTCGCCGGTGAACCATTCGGCCGGGCCCTTGGCGGTCGGCTGCTTGGGCTGGATGGGCACAGGTGGCTCCTTGCTCAGGTGTAGCTGGGAAGGCCGGCCTGCTCGGGGTGAGCTCGGCCCGTCGGGTGGTCAGGAGCTGACGATCTCACCGCGGACGCCACCGCGGCTACGCTGGGTTCATCACCCGTTGAAAGGAACGTGACCATGCGTGGAGCTGTCCTGTATGCCCCCGGCGACGTCCGGGTGGAGGAGCGCCAGGACCCGAGGATCCTCGCCCCGACCGACGCGGTCATCCGGCTGTCGGCGACCTGTGTCTGCGGCTCGGACCTGTGGCCCTACCGCGGGATCGTAGCGGTCGACGAGCCGTCCCCGGACGGGCCACGAGTACTGCGGCATCGTCCAGGAGGTCGGCCGCCAGGTCACCAACATCACGCCGGGCCAGTTCGTGGTCGGCTCGTTCTTCGCCTCCGACAACACCTGCCCCATCTGCCAGGCCGGCTACCAGAGCTCGTGCCTGCACCGCGAGCCCATCGGCGCCATCGGTGCCCAGGCCGAGTCCCTGCGTGTCCCCCTGGCCGACGGCACCCTGGTGGCCACCCCGGAGCTGCCGCCGGAGGATCTGATCCCGAGCCTGCTGGCCGCCTCGGACGTGCTCGGCACCGGCTGGTTCGGCGCCGTGGCCGCCGAGGTCGGCCCGGGCAGGACCGTCGCGGTGGTCGGTGACGGCGCGGTCGGGCTGCTGGCCGTGCTGGCGGCCAGGAGGCTCGGCGCGGAGCGCATCATCGCCATGAGCCGCCACGGGCCCCGCCAGCAGCTCGCGGTCGAGTTCGGCGCCACCGAGATCGTCACCGAGCGCGGCGATGCCGGTGCGGCCCGGATCAAGGAGCTCACCGGCGGGCTCGGGGCGCACTCGGTCATCGAGGCGGTCGGCACCCAGGAGTCGATGCTGCAGGCCATCCGCTCGACCCGGCCCGGCGGGCACATCGGCTACGTCGGCGTCGCCCACGGGGTCGAGCTGCCCGGCCGGGAGCTGTTCTTCTCCCACGTGCACCTGCACGGCGGCCCGGCCCCGGTGCGCCGCTTCCTGCCCGAGCTGATCGACCTGATCTGGAACCGCCAGATCGACCCCGGCAAGGTGTTCGACCTCACCCTTCCGCTCGACCAGGCCGCCGAGGGCTACCAGGCCATGGACGAGCGCCGCGCCATCAAGACCCTGCTGCGCCCGTAGGCCCGCCAGGTCGGGTCGCCTGACCCGCGGTGACCGTTGACCGGGAAAGGTGCCCGCCGTAGATTGCGATCGGCTCCAAACGAGCAGAGACCCTAAAAGCAAGCAAGGGGGGCGTCATGGCACGGGGAATCTCGCTGCACGTCGGGTTGAACCGGGTCGACCCGGCGCACTACCAGGGTTGGGACGGCGCGCTCACCGCGTGTGAGTTCGACGCCATCGACCTGCGGGCGATCGCCCAGAGCCAGGGCTTCGAGCCCCGGTCGCTGCTCACCAGGGAGGCGACCGCCGAGGCCGTGCTCTCGGCCGTCGAGGGGGCCGCCGGGGAGCTCGGCCAGGGTGACCTGTTCCTCTGCACCTACTCCGGGCACGGCGGCCAGGTGCCCGACCGCAACGGCGAGGACGAGGAGGACCGCTCGGACGAGACCTGGGTGGCCTACGACCGGCAGATCGTCGACGACGAGCTCTACGACCTGTGGGGCAGGTTCGCGCCGGGGGTGCGCATCTTCGTGCTCTCCGACAGCTGCCACAGCGGGACGGTGACGCGCGACATCGAGGCCGATGTGCCCGCCCCGGTGTCGACCAGGGAGAAGGCGGCCGCCGAGTCGCCGCGGTACCGGGCCATGCCCAGGGACGTGATCATCGCCACCTACCGCGCCAACGCCAAGCTGTACGACGCGATCCAGGAGCGCGTGGGCGGGGCGGAGCAGGCCGACCCGGCCGCCACGGTGCTGCTCATCTCCGGCTGCCGCGACGACCAGCTCTCGCTCGACGGCATCAGCAACGGGCTGTTCACCGAGAACCTCCGGGCGGTGTGGGACGACGGGGCCTGGGACGGCGGCGGCCACGCCCAGTTCCGCGAGGCCATCCGGGCCCGCATGCCGGCCAAGCAGCAGCCCAACTACCTGCGCGTCGGGGCGGACAACCCCGGGTTCGAGCAGCAGAAGCCGTTCACGATCGGCTAGCGGCGCCCGTGCGCTGGGCCATCGTCATCGGCATCGACGAGTACGGCGACGCCGGCATGCGGCTGTCCGCCGCCGTCTCCGACGCCCGCAGGTTCCGGGACTGGGTGCTCGCCCCCGACGGGGGCGGTGTCCCCGAGGGCAACCTCCGGCTGCTGCTCTCCCGGCGCCCGGACGATCCCGGCCTGGACGGGGCCGTGGCGGAGGCGACCAAGGACAACATCGTCACCGCGATCAACGACCTGGTGGTGGCCGCCGAGGGGCAGGAGGCCGAGCGGCTCTACCTCTACTTCGCCGGCCACGGGATCACGGCCCGGGTCGCCAACCGCGACGAGAGCGCGCTGGTCACCCCCGGGTTCGACGCCCTCCACACCGACCACTCGCTCGCCTTCCGCTCGATCGCCGAGTACTTCGAGACCACCGCGTTCGCCGACCAGTTCCTGTTCATCGACGCCTGCCGCAACATGCCCTGGGCCGACCGGGAGTTCGAGATCGGGCGCTGGCCGGTCCCGCGCCGGCGCGACCCGGGCGCCCAGCCCGTGCAGCAGTTCATCCTCTATGCGACCTCGCCGGGTCGCACCGCGGCCGAGGTCGGATGGCCGGGCGAGGCCGAGGGCGCGTTCACGGGCACGCTGCTGGAGGGCCTGGCCGGCACCGGCGACGCCAAGGCGTGGTCGTGGGAACGGAGCTGCTACGAGGTCCGCTGGGAGCGCCTGGCCTCCTTCGTCCACGACCGGATGCAGGAGCGGGCGGCGGACCGGCCGGCGGACGTGGCCGAGCGGGACTGGCCCGTCCAGATCCCCCAGGACACCGGCGCCCGCGGCGTCGCCGGCCGCGACCGCGACGTGCCGGTGGTGTCGTTCCCCAGCGGTCACTTCCCCAACCTGGAGCTGATCGTCGACCTCGAGGCCGACGCGAAGTACGAGAGCGCCGAGGTGAGCGTGCTCGACGCGGTCGGTGAGCCGGTCGTGCGCGCCCTCGGGGTCACCGGCCAGTCCCAGACCTTCCGGCTGGCTCCCAAGACCTATGCCGTCCGGGCGACCACCACCGCCCCGGAGGAGCTCTTCGGCTCGCTCAAGGCGCCCGTCGAGCTGTACCAGGACCGGACCGAGACGATCGGGCTGCGGTCGCGGGCGGCCCCGCCCGACGGCCCGGTGGTGGCCGAGCGGGTCGGTCCCGAGGACCTGGCCGTGGCCGGCCGGGAGCAGCCCCCGGGCACGATCTCGGTCCGCTCGCCCGACCCGTTGGCGGTGGCCGAGGTCAGGGACGAGGCCGGCCGGATCGTGGCGGTGACGCCCGCCGGCTGCGACCTCCCGGCCAGGCCGGGCTTCTACAACGTCCGCCACATCGGTCCCGAGGCCACCCAGGACGCCAGCTTCGTGGTCCTGGCCGCCGGCGAGCGTGAGGAGGTGCGGCTGCCGCCGCAGCCGCCCGGCCGGTTCGTGGCCTCCCTGGCCAGGGCGCTGGGCGGGCGCGTCCGGGGCGGCTACGTGCACGTGGCCGGCGGGGGCGGGCCCATCACCTGGGCGCTGCCGTCGACGGTCGTCGCCGCCGGTGTGGCCGCCGCCCTCAGGGGCGCCACGCCGGCCGGCCTGGGCGTGGGCGACCTGCGCCGGACGTTGGGCGAGGCCCGGTCGGGCGTGGCCGTCTTCGCCGTCGGCAGCGGCCGGGGCGGGGAGGCGGTCAGGCGGCTGCGGGTGGGGATCTGGCCGGCCGGCGAGCCGGTCGGGCGGGACGACGTCGCTCTGGAGCCGTCGCCGGCCGGGGGCGCGGGCCGGGTGGCGCCGGTCCGCGAGGCGGGGCCGCACTGGGTGTCGCTGACCGGCAGCGACGGCGCCCCCACGGTGGTGTCGGTGCCGGTGCTTGCGGGCCGGCTGGCCACGCTCGTCGCCCAGGTCGACCGCGACCACACCCGGCTGTTCCAGTACCACCCGGCGACCGACCCCGGCCTGGCCCCGGCCGTGGACGACCTGCGGCGGTCCGAGCATCTCCAGCGGATGCTCCTGGCCGGCCGCGTCGACAGCGCCGAGCCGCTGGCCAGGGAGGTCGCCGCAGCGGCCGCCGGCGACCCCTTCGCCGGCCTGGTCGCCGGCTACGTGCTGCTGCGGCTGGGTCGTCACCAGGAGCTCGAGGCGCTGGCGTCGGCGGTCCTGGGCGCCGAGTCGGGGCTCAGCGACGCCTACATCCTGCGGGGCGAGCACGAGGCCTGCGCGGGACGGCCGCAGGCCGCGGCCCAGGCGTTCGCCGAGGCCATCGGCACCGGCGTCCCGGCGTTCGGTGAGGGGCTGACCCGGCTGGTCGAGGGCCTGCGGGCCAGCGGCCTGATCCACCCCAGGGCGGCCCTGGTCCGCCACGTCTTCCAGCGCCACGCCCGCGGCTCGATGTGGGCCGCGTTCACGCCCCGCCGGGGGCTGGAGCCTGGCCGGCCCGTGATCAGCGCCGTGGACCTCGGCTTCGAGGCCTAACCTGCCTGGTCGCGTAGAAGAGCGTGGTCGCCGGCCGCGCTGACCAGGGACTCGGGTAGGCCATGGTGATGGCGAAGATGGCGTCGCCGAAGAACACGACCGGTACAGTGCCCTGGTGAGCGGGATCCACGACCGGGCGCGGCAGGGGTTCGGCCGCGCCGGGGCGGTCGCGGCCTACGAGCGGGGGCGGCCCGGCTACCCGGAGGACGCGGTCGCCGAGCTGGTCCGCCTGCTCGGGGTGGGGCCCGGGGCGACCGTGCTCGACCTGGCCGCCGGCACCGGCAAGCTGACCCGCCAGCTGCTGGCCACCGGGGCGGCCCTGCTGGCGGTCGAGCCGGTGGCGGCCATGCGCGACCGGCTGGCCCGGGTCCTCGTCCCCGGGCCGGGGGACGCGGTGGGCGGCCCGGCGCCCCGGGTGCGGGTGGTGGGCGGGACCGCCGAGGCGGTCCCGCTGCGGGACGGGTCGCTGGACGCGGTCACGGTCGGGCAGGCGTTCCACTGGTTCGACGCCCCCCGGGCGGTGGCCGAGCTGCACCGGGTCCTGCGCCCGGGCGGGCGGCTGGGCCTGATCTGGAACGTGCGCGACGAGTCGCGGCCGCCGATGGCCGCGATCACCGCCATCCTCGACCGCCACGCCGGCGACGCCCCCCGCTACCGCGACGGCCGCTGGCGGGCCGCCTTCGACGCCGGTGCCGGCTTCACCCCCCTCGGCGAGCGGACCTTCCACCACCTGCACCACCTGGATCGGGCCGCGGCGCTGGACCGGTTCGCCTCGATCAGCTTCATCGCCGCCCTCCCGGACGCGGAGCGGGCCCGGGTCCTGGCCGAGATCGACCGGGTCATCGCCGCCGAGCCGTCCCTGGCCGGCCGGGACCGGATCGGGCTGCCCTACCGCACCGACCTGTTCTGGTGCGAGCGGCGCGACTGAGCCGAACGCCCCCATACCCCGGGCGGATATGACGCGCGGGTAGCGAGGTGCGAAGCTGCCCGGCAGGAGGCGGCGTGCCGTGACCGCCCGCCTCGCCAGCTCTCGACCGGAGGGACCACATGCGCCGCGTGCTTCGCGACAACGGGCTCTCGATCACCATGTTCGGGCTGTTCCTGATCTTCCTCGTCGGCCAGAGCATCGCCGGCTACAAGGCCGACAACAGCGACAACGAGCAGCACCGGCAGCCACCGGAGTCCTACGGCGAGTACCTGACCAGCGGGGCGTTCGTGGAGGCGACCTTCGAGAACTGGGAGAGCGAGTTCCTCCAGATGGGGGCGTACGTGGTGCTCACCGCGCTGCTGATCCAGAAGGGGTCGCCGGAGTCCAAGAAGCCCGACGGCGACGAGACCGAAGAGGACCCGCGCACCAGGCGCGACGACCCGTCCGCCCCCGGACCGGTCCGGCGCGGCGGCCTGGCCCTGACGGTGTACGAGCACTCGCTGTCGCTCGCCCTGTTCGCGCTGTTCCTGCTGTCGTTCGTGCTGCACGCCCTGGGCGGCCATGCCGAGTTCAACCAGCAGCAGCTGGAGCACGGCGCGAGCACGGTCTCGCTGTGGAGCTTCGTCACCAGCTCGCAGTTCTGGTTCCAGTCCATGCAGAACTGGCAGAGCGAGTTCCTGGCCGTGGCCGCGCTGACGGTCCTCGGCATCTACCTGCGCCAGCGCGGCTCCCCCGAGTCCAAGCCGGTCGCCGCCCCCCACGCCCAGACCGGCGCCGGCTGAGACGGGCCGCTCACGAGCCCCTGGACGGGCACGGGGCCGCAGCCACAGCGACGCCTGGGTGGGCGGATTGGTCTGGTCGACCACGGCCAGCAGCTCGCCGGTCTTCGTTCCGGGAACGTTCCGGGCCGTCGGCCCCCGGCGACGATCGCTCCGTACCGGCGGTTCGGGGGTTCAGAAGAAGATCGGCAAAGCTGACGGCTTGCTCTCGATTTCGGCCTCGACCATAATCTGCGCGCCAAACGACCGGACGGGGGAGCATATGGCGCAGCACCGCCACGGCCGGCGCGCCGCCGGGATCCTGTTGGCGCTGGCCGCGACGTGCGTCTGGGCGGCCCCGGCGCCGGGCCAGCCCGGGACCGCGGCCAGCGACGACGAGGCGGCCGCGGCCGCCGCCCAGGCCCAGGTGGCCACCGACACCACGCCGCTGGTCGGGGACTTCAACGGCGACGGCCGCAAGGACCTGTTCTGGTACGGGCCGGGGGCCAGGGCCGACCACCTGTGGCTGGGCCGTTCCGACCGGGACTTCAGCGGGGTGCCGGTGAGCGTGACCCGCTCCTACCAGCCACTGGTCGCCGACTTCAACGGCGACGGTCGGGCCGACATCTTCTGGTACGGCCCGGGGGCGGCCTTCGATCGGCTGTGGCTGGGCCTGGCCAACGGCAGGTTCGCGGGCCGGGCGGTGAGCGTGACCCGCTCCTACCAGCCCCTGGTGGGGGACTTCAACGGCGACCACCGGGCCGACATCTTCTGGTACGGGTTGGGGGCGGCCCACGACCGGCTCTGGCTCGGCCTGGCCAACGGCAGCTTCGCGGGCAGGACGGTCAGCGTGGTCGGCACCTACAAGCCGTTTCTCGGCGACTTCAACGGCGACCGGCGCTCCGACATCTTCTGGTACGGCCCGGGGTCGGCCAGGGACCGCCTGTGGCTGGGCCGGGCCGGCGGCAGCTTCGCCGACCGGGGCGTCAGCGTCACCCGCACCTACCAGCCCCTGGTGGGCGACTTCAACGGCGACCGCCACGCCGACGTGTTCTGGTACGCGGCCGGAGGGGCCACCGACCGGCTGTGGCTGGGCCGGGCCGGCGGCGCCTTCGCCGGCGTGGCCGCCAACGTCAACGGCACCTACCGGCCCTTCGTGGGCAACTTCGACGGCGACGGCCGCCAGGACATCTACTGGTACGCCCCCGGTACCCCGGGCGACTACGTCTGGTACGGCGGCTCAGGTGGCCGGTTCTCGCAGGTGAAGACCTTGATCACCCGCAGCTACCGGCCGCTGGTGGGCGACTTCGGCGGCGACGGGCGCACCGACGTGGTCTGGTGGGCGCCCGGGACCGCCGACGACTACCTGGCCTCGGGCAGCTCCAGCCGCCGCTTCTCGCCCCGCCGGACCATCGTCGACCTCGACTACGCCAGGGCCGTGCCGCTCCGGCCGGGCACGATCGCCGAGCAGTTCGACCCCTACGGGTTCGTGGCCCACGCCTTCGGCTCGATCGACGGCCACACCTACACCAACAGCCTGGAGGCGTTCCGGCGCAACTACGCCCGCGGGTTCCGGGTGTTCGAGGTGGACCACGTCCTGCTCGCCGACGGCACCGCCCTGGCCGCCCACGACAACGCCGAGCGCAACTACGGCCTGACCAAGTCCTTCAAGGAGTCGACCTGGGCCGACGTGGTCAGGGCGGGCCGCAGGTACCTCGGCACCTACACCGTCCTGCGCAGCCAGGACGTGCTCAGGCTGATGATCGACCACCCCGACATCTACATCATCGGCGACTTCAAGTACAGCCGGACCGCCCTGTTCCGGGCCTACGTCCGCCAGGCCAACGCGCTCGGCCGGCCCCGGCTGATCGAGCGGCTGTTGCCCCACGTCGCCACCGTGGAGGAGCTCCACGCCGACCGGGCCTTCTACCCGCTGCGCAACTACGTCCTGGCCCTCTACATGACCCAGATCAAGGGCCGCTACGAGGACTGGAAGACGATCGACATCGTGAGGCGGGAGCGGACCCCGGGCGTGATGATGTGGTGGCGCGACCGCGACCTGTCGGTGAGCCTGATCGAGAACGCCCGCCAGGGCCGCCGCTACCGCCGGAGCTTCGTCAACGGCCTCCGGGCCGCCGGCGCCGTCCCCTACGTCCACAGCATCCGCGACCCGGTCCAGGTCCAGCGCTTCTGGGACCTTGGCGTCCCGGTCTACTCCGACGAGCCGTTCCCGCCGCTGGCCAGCACGGCCGCCACCCTCACGGCGCCGACCTTCAGCGGCCCCGACGGGATGCCGCCCGCATAGCCGCCCCGGGCACGCCGTCGCCGGCCGGCTCCGCGGTGGGCGGCCCCGGCTCGGCCTCGATGTCGACGCGGGGGAGCACGCGGGCCAGCCAGCCCGGCAGCCACCAGGTGGCGCCCCCGAACAGGGTCAGCATCGCCGGCGCCAGGGACAGGACCATGGCGGCGGCCAGCAGCACCGCGACCGACAGGCCGACGCCGAACTGCTTGATCGTCGGGTCGCCGTTGAGGACGAAGCTGCCGAACACCGAGATCATGATGGTCGCCGCCGCCGCGATGACCTTGGCGCTGGCGGCGACGCCCGAGCGGACGGCCCGCCCCGGCGACTCGCCCGCGGCGTGGTGCTGGGCGACCTGGCTGACCAGGAAGACCTCGTAGTCCATGGACAGCCCGAACAGGGCCGCGAACATCATCAGGGGCACGTAGCTGGCGATCGGCACGCTGCCGTAGGGCGTCGACAGGCCGACCAGGTGCGGGCCCCAGCCCCACTGGAAGCTCGCCACCAGGACGCCGAAGGCGGCGCCGACGCAGAGCAGGTTGATGACCGCGGCCTGCACCGGGATCAGCAGGGACCGGAAGGCCGGGTGGTGGGGATCACGGTGAAGGTGGACGCGTCCCCGGCCTTGTTGATCGAGGGCGGCGAGACCAGCTGGACGCCCACCGGGGTGGCCAGGGAGTCGGCCTGAGCCTGCAGGGCGTCGGCCTGCCGCTGCAGCGACGCCCCTTGCC
>Ga0209382_10002859_pt1 | contig 24577 bp, 33 predicted proteins | sample SoiMetdeltSBSDD5_FD_187599 | JGI IMG/M metagenome (GOLD analysis project Ga0209382, IMG submission 187599) | Bulk soil microbial communities from a Populus tree surrounding site in Tennessee, USA - Soil MetaG P. deltoides SBSDD5 (SPAdes) (version 2) | ecosystem: Environmental > Terrestrial >...
GGATCAGGGCATCGTGCTGCCGATTCATCTCGGCGTGCCTGGCGTGCTTCAGTTGCCCAAGCTGATGAAGATGGGTGCTCGGATTGGTGTTGCCGATTCCATGCGATACCTAATGAAGCATCGCGGGTTGCTCGGGCAGGTGGTGAAGGGCGCATCGTTTGGACCTGATGCGTTGCTCGGTGCTTTGGCAGGCGCTCTCGTCGACCCCAAGGCCGGCGTGAGAGGGCTGCATATGTTCACGATGAACCAGGTGGCTGAGACTGTGGAATGGCAACGCAGGATGATGGATGAGCTCGTCGGTTAGTCCAGACGGTCGAGCCGTTTGAGACGTGGCAGGCGTGTTGCAATCCGCCATGGGCCATGGAGAAATGGTCCACGCCAGAACCTGACATGCTCCTTTCGGTGCCGAGCTTTGGCTTTCTCGATGCCGTCCCCGAGGCGCGGCATCCGGTTGCGTTGCCAATGCTCCTGCCTGGCACCATGATCAACGTTCGGACGAGAAACACCCTGTACCGCCTCACCGTCATCGACGGCGCGGCGCGACAAATCTCCATCAGTGGCGGACGTTTGTTCCCGTGCAGCACCGACGTGACGCTGCTCGGTGCCATCGATGGGGAAGAGGCCGTCAAGTTCGGCTGGATTGTCGAAGGGCTTCAGCTCCAGCTGCTCGCGCCGGACGGTCCCGTCGTCACGTCCACGGTGGAATCGGTGGAAGTCGACGTCGACCCTGCCTCGGTGACCGAGGGCGAGACGGAGTAGGGCATATCGGCCATTCGGTGACGCTCCACGCGCTCAGTGCGGTTCTGTCCTAAAATCCTGCTGAGGAGGAGCGTCACATGAAAGCTTTACTCGCTCCCGTATTCGCAGCCATTACGCTGATCTCAACCATCCCGCTCTCCGCTCATCACTCCTGGCCCGTCAATATGTCCCAGCTGGTGACGGTGAAAGGCACCGTCATCGACTTCGCCTGGGAAAACCCTCACCCGATGATCACGCTTGAGGTCCGTACCGACGACGGGAAGGTGGAGAAGTGGCTGGTTGGCGGTCCCGCTATCAACCGGATGGAGGCGAACGGCTGGACCAAGGCGTCGGTCAAGCCCGGTGACGTGCTCACTGGGATCGGCTATCAGTTCACCGACGGCCAGAAGATCCTCAGGCTGGAGCGAGTCGTATTCGCCGACGGGAAGGAGATGCGTCTCTACGGGCGCTGAGGAGTGTAGCGGCCTCGCCCAGTTCCTGTGGGCGAGTCAGTCCTATCCGAGCACGGTCTGCGCGTCGAACTGGATTCGGATGTCGGGCCGTGATGGGTCGTTCGGCTGATCGAGTGGATGCGGTAGAGACAATGGTCCCGCCTGTCGCGGTACTAAGTCCTGCCGCATCAGTGTCAATTCCAGCGTGTCGACGCGTCCGTTCTTTGGCTGGTCGAAGTTGTTCACGTGAACATGTACGACCGCGTACCGCTGGAGCATCGTCTGCATCAGTGATTCGAAACGCTGCTCACGATTGGTGAGATCGTGGACCTCGAGGACGATCCCGAGGATTCGATCAGCGTATCCGAGCACATCGGCCAACACGTCGTATTCCGCACCGTCGATGTCCATCTTGACGAGCAGCTTGCCGGGCCCGATGCGTTCGAACATCGTCGACACGAGGGATGGTGTCACTTCTTGGCGGAAGTGCGTTGCTGGTCCGCCAAAAAACGCGCGATAGTCTCGCCATCGTGCCCAGCTTCGGCGCACCTGCCCCCATCGTGCCTTGCCCATCCCGCACATCACCAGGTTTGCTCCCCACGCCCGTCTGAACTGCCGCTCAGACACGGTGTGGTCGTAGGCCTGGATCATCATCGGTTTGCGGGCGTGCACGTCGCGTTCGAAGCGCCAGTTCCACCCGACGCCCATCGACAACAGGGCATCGGCGTCGCGGACGAGGCGGAGCGGAAGGACGTAGCCACCGTCATGATCACTGCCTAACCGGACATAGCCCTCGACGTCGATCGGCTTGAGCCAGGAGGGCAGTGAGATGGTGGTCGACATACCTAGTCAGTGTTATCGGCGTGAGGGGCGGAACACGATAAGCGTCCCACCCGTTTTATGCCCTCTGGATCTTAAGGCAATCTAGTTGTACTCAAGATCTCAGCGCGAATCTTCCAGGCAGACAAATCATCTGAGAGGCAGGCGTGTGTTACTACGAACGGTCAACCAGTACGAGCCGTCCTCGTCGCGCACGATTCGAACGTCGTACACTGTGCGCCCGTCCACGTTTCGCCGTGTCCGCTGATGCGGCCGAGCCTGAGCAACGCCCGTCTGCGGGCAGCTGGCGCCACTCGAACCATCGGCTCGGTGGTGCATCCGACTCTGCCCGCATCCGACTTCGTGAAAGTCATGAGTCGGGTGTCGTTGATGTCTTTCTGTGGTTTATCCGCAACCAGGATGCACCGGCAGCGTGGGACCACGTCTGGAAAACCGCTCGCAAATCGAAGCAGCAGGACTGGCCCTGGATGTGGACGGCCTCCCGAGGACTCGCGATCACGTCACGCCCTTTCGGCATCATCAGGCGACCCACTCGATGAACTGCAGCGGAGGGTAGTCAGCAACGATCGCGACCCGCAAGACCCGCTGATTTCGCATCATCTCTCGTGCGGCAAAGCGTGCCTCGTCTATGGTGTGATACGACCGCCATGCCTCGGGTAGCGCGGCTGCTGTCCCTTGCACCATTGTCGCGAGGAGGCGAAACCGGTGGTGGGCGTCTCCGTGCGCGATGACGACATTACGGCTCGTTCCGCTCGTCCCTCTTGCAGGCAGCCCCTGCATCTCGTCGGTCTTCATGGATTCTCTCCGGTTGGATCATCGCAATGCTCGCCAATCACGCCGCCGATTCGGCGTCGTGGAGAAGATGCTTGGCACGGACCACTTGAACCGAACATGGAGCCTTCGCGACGACAGCGCCGGCGACAGACCCGAGTAACACGCGCCGCACACGACCATACCCGTGGGAACCCAACACGATCAGGTCCGCACCCCAGTCCTGTGCTTCTTGCACGATCGCATCTTTCGGAATGCCCTCGACGATCTTGGTGGCCACGCTGATGCCAGGATTGGCATCTCGAATCATCTTGCTGGCCGCTTCGACGAGCGCTGGGGAATCGCGTTGCAGCTCCAGGCTCTGCTCCATGTGGGCCGCGGCGACTACGAGCGTCGGCTCCAAGAACAGCGGTATTGAGGGGTGCACTACGGTCAAGATCTGCACCTCCGTTCCAGTTGGCCAAGGTCGCGTCGCAAACTCGACGAGTGCTGCGTGACTGTGGGGTGAACCGTCTATTGCCAGCAGTACTTTCATTTTGAGCTCCTGAGCTGGGCGGCCTCAGAACCGTGCCCATAATCCGCCTCGCAACGACGGCTGTCTTGGCCATGCGCAGACGACGCAGGCTGCTCCTCAGCGGCTCGCTGATCTATGCGGCCCAACCGAGGACTGCTTCGTCGAGCGTGCTCAAGTCCCGCTTGACGTGCACAGCGGGCAGCACCAACACGGGAACCGGCGAACGGCGACTGACCCGGCGCGCCGTAGTGCCAAGCAACCGCCGACGCAGACCGGCCCTTCGAGTCGCGCCAACCACGATGAGATCTGCCTTCCTCTCGATTGCAATGCGCAGGATTTCATCATGGACAGAGCTGAAGCTGACTGTGACCAGCACGTCTGAGTGAAGTTCCTGCTTATCCACTATCGAATGAAGCCGCTGACGTGCGTCGCGGGCCATTGCCCTCGAGAACTCCGGCGAGGCGAACGGTGCGTACGGGCGTGGCACCGCATTACGGAGCACGTGGAGCAGGGTCAGTTCTCCAACGGTGCCGACGAAGCGTGCCGTATTCGCGACCGCTGCCGTTGATCGTGAAGAAAGGTCAATCGCGCAGATGACCCTCCGGAAGGTTGGCTGGATGTGCGTCGTTGCTGCTGGAATGAGCAGCACAGGGCACATCGCTCCCTTTACAACGCGATCGGCAATGGACCGGAATCGAAAACGGGCGAGGCCGACCGGCTCGTGCGAACCAAGCACGATGAGATCAGGATCTTGAGCTCGTGAGTGCAGCAGAATCACCTCCGCCGTGTCGCCCTGTTGAACGCGAACCCTCATTGGAACGTTCAGTGCTTCTGCACGTCGACGCAGAGCCGCCAGGGCTGCGTCCCGTTCCAGCGCGCCCCAACTGTAGGCGTTGTCTTTCGACACGGCGTGCACCACGACCAGTTGTGCCCCGCGATGCACGCTCATGGCGAGGGCCTGTTCAAAAACCGCCGCGCCCGGCCGCGATGCATCGACCGCGCACAAGATTCGAAATGGGGTTTTCAAGATATCGCTCCTTCGACCACGCACGAGCGATGGCGATGATTCCGCCGTGCGGCGTCGCTCATGAAAGAGCAATCGACGCTCCAGAAGAACCGTGCATTTACTGGAGCTTTTGCGGACGAGCTACTGCTTCTTGATTTCAGGATGAAACGTGCGCCTCAAATCGAAATCGGATCGAACGCTTGGGAGTGCTTGCATCTAAGCGCGTCACTGATGAAGACTTCCCTTGGCGATTCGCACCGCCTCTCGGACCAGTTGACTGGCATACCCCCATTCGTTGTCGTACCAGCTCATCACCTTGACCAAATCGCCATCGACGACCTGGGTCATGCCGAGATCAATGACTGACGCGCGGGGATCTTTGACGATGTCGGACGAGACGATCGGATCTGTTGTCACGCCGAGGATCCCGCGATAGCGCTCACTCTCGGCTTCTTCGACAAACACGCGGTTCACCGCGTCGACCGTTGTCGTTCTGGCGACGAGAGAAACGATATCGGCAAGCGAGCCAACAGCGACCGGAGCGCGGACGGCCACTCCATCGAACCGACCCCGATAGTCTGGCAACGCCCTCGCGGTTGCGGCCGCGGCACCGGTGGATGTAGGTACGAGGTTGGCGCCGGCGGCTCGACCCCGTCTTGGGCGGCTGTGTGCAGCGTCTACGATGGCTTGGCTGGCGGTGTACGCGTGAACGGTGGTCATGATCGCCTTCTTCACACCGATGCGCCGACCAAGAATCTCCATCACGGGTGTGATGCAGTTCGTGGTGCAACTTGCGCACGAGATGATGGTGGTGTTCCCCTGCGGCGTATTGACTCCGTGGACGATGGTTTCGACGTCATCCCCTTTCGATGGCGCCGAGAGGATGACGTATCCAGCGCCGGCACGGATGTGGCCATCGAGATCCTCTCGCCTGGTGAACGCACCCGTACACTCGAACACGATGTCCACGTTCATCGATTTCCAGGGCAAGCGCGCTGGATCCTTCTCACGCAGCAGCCGCAGCCGCTGGTCCCCGATTTTCAAGTGCCCGTCGTTCGTGGCCTGAACCGACTTCTCATACGGCCCATAGACGGTGTCGTATTTCAAGAGGTACTCGACACTGGCAGACGCCCCAATGTCGTTCGCGGCGACCAGGTTCAGCTCGGGCGTCTCCATGACGATCTTGAGAGTGGCTCGGCCGATCCGACCGAGTCCGTTGATAGCGATCGTGGTCATCGGGTCCCCCTCAGCGTCGGGCGGCGACTAGACGAATTATCTGACGCCAACCGCCGTCGCACTTAGGCAGTCACGGGTGTACGTCGACGAAAAGCGTTGGGGAGCTGCGACGCTGCGCCATGGCCCGGTCACGCTGCCCGGTCTCACGCGCGTCTTGACACTCTCTGCACCGCAGCGCGAACGGAAGCGCTCTCAGCCGTGCTTCTGCAATCTCGGCACCGCAGTACGGCGGCGTTTTCTCGCCGCGTTCTTGGCCGTGGTCGCCGACATGTGTCTGCTCGTTCTTGAAGGCGGGCCCGCGTACCCGGCCCGCTGTTTTTCGTCACACGCAGGAGACTCGAGCGTCTCCAACGACGCTGGGGTTGCGTTCGACCTCCGCAGCGCCCGTGCATGTGTAGAGGCAAGACGTGGGCCATCCTGGACCGACCAGTGAAGGCAGGTCGGAGTGCTCGTATGGCGAGCACTTGTGGCGGCCGCTCACGACCAGTCGAAGGCGTGCGTGTCGCTCATTCCTTCAAAGTGAAAGGCGGTGTGCAATCTGAAAGGCGCGCCAGTGCACTCTGAACGCCGACTCGCTTCATCGACGCACTGTATGCCCTGAGACACGGGGCGACAGATGGCCACGCCGCTTGAGCTCTTTCCACTCGACCATTTATGGGACCAGGCGTTCACGAGGATAGCCGGGGCGCCGGCGAGAGCGGGAAACCGCATTAACCTTCTGCGAGACGCGGCCGAAAATAATCCTGCGTGGCTCGAAGCGATCGGCGCGGCGCGAGCATGGGTACATTTCGAGAGCTACATCATTCACGACGACACTATCGGACGTCAGTTTGCCGACGCTCTCGAAGCGAAAGCGCGCTCGTGTGTGTCTGTTCGCGTGCTGTATGACTGGTTCAGTGCGCGAGGCCTCAGACCGAATCGGCTGTGGCCGTCGCTCAGAGCCGCGGGCGTTGACGTGCGGTGCTTCAACTCGCCACGCCTCGGGAGCCCGCTCGCATGGATGAGTCGCGATCATCGCAAGATGATCGGCGTCGATGGACGTTTTGCATTCGTCACGGGCTTGTGCGTCGGAGAGGATTGGGTTGGAGCCCGGAGCACGGCGCCGAAGCGTGGCGAGATACGGGCGTCTCGCTCGAAGGGCCAGCGGTTACCGACGTCGAACGGGCTTTTGCGGACATGTGGGCCGCAACCGGTTCGGCGCTGCCCGCACAAGAGGTGCCCGACGTCCCGCCACCACTCTCCGGCGGCTCGGTGACGGTTCGAGTGATCGCCGGTTCACCGCGCCTCGGCAGCCTGTACCGATTGGACCAGCTGATCGCGGCAGCCGCAAGCGCTGTGGCTGACGGACGCTTACTTCGTCGATACTGGCAAACACAGGGATGAAGTTGGGACCGCTCATCTTTGGCAGTCCTAGGTTCCGGCTTATCGCAGGCAGCGCGCTCGCGCTTATGCTGCTTGTGCTTGGAGCCACTCTCACTCTCTGGCGACTATAGAGTCCGACGCTTGGCGAGGTCGTCCGCGGGGCCGCAGCCAACCATTGGCTGGCGCCAAAGGTTCGCTCGAACGCTCGTGCACGGCTCGCTGGTCAGGGCATTTCAGAACGAAACAAGCGTCTCAAGATGAAATCGCACCGTCGCTCCAGATCGACATTGCCCAGCGATATCAGTGGCGTAGAAGTTGCCTTATTTGACGAATAGGAGAGTCAGGCACAAACAACGCTGACTGCGGCCAAGAAGCCTGTAGAACGTTCGGGTTTGTTGACCCGAATGGATGACGGGATAAGTCGCGCGCCGGATTATGAGATTGAAGCACATGTCACTTGCGATCGCCTTTCTGCTCCTGTTCTCTTCCGTGGGCGCTCCGCAGACGCCGAAAACGAACGAGGACCGTGGCACTCCAGACTTCAGGGTCAAGGTATGGGGTTACATTGAGGCTGATTTCAGTACGCGCGTTTGGAACTATTCCGAACTTCGCAGCAAGCTGGAGAAAGGGTTACCTCCTCTGACAGTCACCGATGATCCAGCAGAGATCACGACGGCGGTACACGTTCTCGCAGAACGCATCCGTGCCGCACGCGCAGGTGCTCAAGAGGGTGAGATCTTCACGCCGACCATCAGTGTTGAGTTCAGGAAGGTCCTGCTCGTCGAAATGAACGCCAGCACCTGGGCGTCCATCATGGACGACAACCCGGGAGAATTCTCGAGTCAGATTAACGGCACCTACCCAGAGGAAAGACCGCTCTCCACAGTGCCACCCAATATCCTGGCTGTACTACCGAGGCTTCCTGACGACGTCCAGTATCGTTTCGTGGGGCGTCATCTCGTCCTGCTCGACACCAGAGCCGGTGTGATCCTCGACCGGATCCCATACGCCATCAAGTGCGCGAACATCGAGGCGGACCACTGAGATGCGGGTAGCAATGATCACACTGAAACGCGCGTACGACGCGGTCTCACCGACCGATGGCACCCGCTTCCTGGTGGAACGGCTGTGGCCCCGCGGGATCTCCAAAGCCACACTTCGGGTCGACGCGTGGCTGAAGAAGGTCGGGCCCAGCACTGGGCTGCGAAAGTGGTTCAGTCACGATCCTGAAAAGTGGGACGAGTTCCGTCAGCGCTATTTCCGTGAGCTCGCCTCACAGCCGGAGGCCTGGCAGCCGATCGTGTCCTCGGCTCGGCGTGGCCGAGTCACACTCGTGTACAGCTCACACGACACGCAACACAACAATGCCATTGCCTTGCAGGAGTTCCTGCGAAAAAAGGCGCGCCGGCAGGCACGGTCGACGCGGCCGAGCGTGGCGCACCGACCGCGGACCTCCCCGCGATGATCCCATCATGGCTCACCACCAAGCCGCACACACGTGTGTGCTGCGGCCGATTCCGCCGTTTCGCCTCGATCTCACGGTGTGGGCGCTTCGACGCCGCCCACGCAACCTGATTGATCGATGGGACGGCACCACTTACCGGCGGGTGATCATCATGGAAGGACGGCCGACCGAATTGGCGGTGCGCCAGACTGGCTCGTCTGTCGCGCCGACGTTGCGCATGACGGCGACGCCACCGCCGCAGACGCTGCTGGAGAGACGACGTGTGCGATCGATCGTTGATCGGCTGCTCGGCCTTCGGATCGATCTGACTGATTGGTACACCATGGCCGCGGGTGACGCAAGGCTGCGGCCGCTCGCCGACGCATTTCGAGGGATGAAACCGCCTCGATTTCCCACGATGTTCGAAGCGTGGTCAATGCGTTTGCGTGCCAGCAATTGTCCCTGGAAGTGGGCCTCGAACTGCTCAATCGTCTCGCGTCGATCAGCAGCGCGAGGCTCGGAAGACGGGGCGACGCCCACTACGCGTTCCCCACGCCGCAGGACATCGCGCGGCTGCCGGCGGAGAAGTACCGAGCGATTGGGTTCAGCCGTCAGAAGGTCCGCGCGCTTCTCGATTTCGCGCGGCCGATCACGCGACAGGAACTGGAACTGGAGTCTGTCGCGAGAGAGGACGACCCTGTGGTCCGGCAGCGCCTACTCGAATTGCGCGGCGTCGGCCGGTGGACTGCCGAGTACGTGCTGCTGCGAGGCGTCGGACGCCTGCACGTCTTCCCTGGCGATGATGTGGGCGCTCAGAAGCGATTGGCTCGATGGCTTGGGCGTTCACGACCGCTGGACTACGCCGGCGTGCGTCGAGCGGTCCAACGCTGGCAGCCGTATGCCGGCCTGGTATATTTCCACCTCCTGCTCGACGGATTGTCGCAGGCCGGCGCCCTGGACCGGGATCCGGACTGCACGTCGAATGGGTCCATCATTGAAGTCAGCCGACCAGGCCTCGGCTCGAGATAGCAGGAGGTCCACGATGTCTGACGGACCACGCGACGACCACCAGCACAGGAGACCGCACACGCCACCGATGGCCGCTCCCTTTCTCGAATTCGATCTCATCAGGGAACTGGAGCAACTTCACGGCGAACCCGACTGGAACCGCGGCCAGAACGCCAAGACTCTCGTCAAGTACGACGACTTTCGCGTCGTCCTCATCGCACTGAAGGCACGTGCGCGGCTTCCCGGGCACCAGAACAAAGGCAGGATCTCGATCCAGACCGTCGCTGGCCATATCCTCGTGCGAGCGGAAGGACGGACGTTCGATCTGCCCAGGGGCATCCTGCTCGCATTGGACCAGAACGTGCCTCACGACGTTGAGGCGCTTGAAGAGAGCGCGTTTCTCCTCACGATCGCGTGGCCTGGTGGAGAAGGATAATACGCCTGGGATTCCGTCTCTGCTATCGCGTCACGCCCACTGCGGTGCCGCGGCTTCTCGATCGATCCACCAGATCGGAGCCGCCACTCCCGATGTTGAACACGGTGCGCACGCGCTGGCCAGTGTGCCCGCGCCACCGGCCATCCCGGACCTGCGTGGCGAACGTGGCCATCCGATCGAGCACGTCGTGCACACGGCGCACGACATTGTCACTCGAGGACGATCGCCGCACCACGCGGCGCACGAAGCGCCACGTGCAGTACCGCTCGCTGTTCAGTGGTGTTGATCTTTTCTCCGCTGAACATCGCCTTCATACGCTCGCGCAGACTGCAGGCGTCAGCCAGCCCCACGAGAAGGCGGGTCGTCTCGTCGGTGATGCGGTTCTTCGAATAGTCGAGGTACACGCCGGCGCCTTCGGCCACGAAGCGCTGGCCGCGCGAGGGGTCGTCAGCGAATTTCGATCGCAGGTGCCGATCACGCATCTGCTCGAAATGCGCCGCCAGGGCGTGCCACGCTGGAAACCCGGTCGGCCCTGATCGGTCCGTCGTCGTGTGATCCTCACGGTGTCGGGTTCGCGCGACCGCATCTCAGATCGTCTGCGCACGTGTGGCCGGATACGTCACCCGGGTTCCTTTCACTCGCGCCCACTGCGTCAGCGAGTGCGGCCGCGCACGAACGCCGCTGGTGATCTCCCTCGCCTCGATGCCTTTGACGAGCAGCGCGTCCGCAATCAGGGAGCGGTGGCAGCGCCACGGGACGCCTTCAGCGCACATCAGCACGACCCGTTCGCGCTTGGCGAGCGCAATACACCGGTTCAGGTTCTCGTCGAACGCTGCGGTCTGCATGTAATCCGCATAACCGCGGAAGCTGGCGTTCCGCCACGCCATATTCGAGGAGTCGCCCCGTGCACGCCGCAAGCCGCCCAATCCTGGCATGTGCGTGTAGTGCATCCGAGCGCGATGGAGGCCCGGAGACAGTTGGTCTCGATTGAACTGAGGGTTGTGTCGCGACCGCGGGATCGTGCGTACATCAATGACCCGTTGGACGGCGTGCGCCTTCAGCAGTCGGATGAAGTCCGCTATCGTCCGAGTCGAGTGACCGATCGTGAAAACGACAAGCGGTCTCACGTCAGCTCGCAGTGGTAAGGATCTGGCTCCGCTTCCGCCCTAGCGTGGCGATCAACTCATCGAACGAGGAGGCGAATGCCGTGATTCCGTCTGTCTGTAATCGTTCGGTGATCGTGTGTACGTCAAGGCCAAGGGCCCTCGCAGCCGCCAGTACGGCTTCCGCTTCGTTGTCCTCCGTTCCGAGGGTGACTCGAACACGTCCGTGATCGCGAAACGCATCGAGCGTCGCGGGCGGTACGGTCGTGATCGTATCCGGACCAATCAGCTCTTCGATGTACAGGACATCGGAGTACGAAGCATTCTTGGTTCCCGTACTGGCCCAGAGCGGCCGCTGGACGCGCGCCCCGCGTCGCTTGAGAGCCGCGAACGGCTCACCGTCGAACAGCTCACGGAAACGGCGGTAGACGCGTTTGGCATTCGCGATGGCAATTCTCCCACGCAAAGAGAGGGCGTCCGGCGTACCGATCTGCTCCAGCAGGCGATCCGCGACGACGTCGAGTCGACTCACGAACAGCGATGCGACCGAGGTGACCCGGTGCGGATTCGGGTGACGGTCGATACCTCGAAGATAGCCCTGTGCCACGGCCCCGTAGTGTCGAAGCGAGAACATCAGCGTAATGTTGACGTTGATGCCCTCGGCAGTCAGCGTCTCAACTGCCGGAACGCCCTCTTGTGTAGCTGGCACCTTGATCATCACGTTCGGTCGCGCCACGACCTGCCAGAGATGCCGCGCTTCGGCGATGGTTGCTGCCGTATCGTGGGCAGAACCTGGCGAAACCTCGAGGCTCACGAAACCGTTCGCGCCGTCACTGTCGTCGTGCACCGGTCGGAGGACATCAGCCGCTAACTGGATGTCCTCGACAGTCAAACGCTCGGCGAGCGCTCGGTTGCTGATGTTGTGGTCGGCATCGAGCGCGCGATGCAGAGTGGCATCGTAATCGGTACTTCCGGCGATGGCCTTGTCGAAAATGGTCGGGTTGCTGGTCACACCACCCAGACCATCCTCTTCAATCAATCGCTGCAATCCACCGCCGGTGATCAGACTACGGCTGATATGGTCCAACCACACGAACTGACCGAGTTGATTCAATGCGAGGAGTGGGTTCATAAGGATCTTTCTGTTTGATCGTCTGAAGGACGATTGCACGCCACGCGCCAAATGCCTCCCGCCGGAATGGGCATCCAATCTGGTCGCGTGATCTCGGAACCTCCGGTCCGAGATTTCAGAATGAACGGTAACGTTTCGAAACGAAAGGACGTTGACTGGCGAATGACGTGTGGGACGGGGCGAGACATGGCTCGCCGCTTGCGCTGGGGTGATACGCATCAATCGTGAATGTCGCCCAAAAAGCAAAGGGGAACAGCCATGCGACTCATCGGTGCCGCCTCAATCGTATTCGCGCTCGCGTTGACCTTCGCCGTCGCAGGGTTTTCTCCTCCCATCACCGCAAACCAAACGGCCAGTCGCTCTCACGACGAGGGCGAAGGGAACGATCGCGACGATGGCGAACGGAAACATCAGAAGGGGCAAGCCATCTTCCGCTACGACACTTTCGGCGACGAGCAGTTGTGGACCGATGTGTTGCGGATGCACGAAGTGATTGCAACAGTGCCCCCGGCGACCGCGCTGGCGGTGGGTCTCAAGGTCGACGTCGAAGCGCTGCCGCGGGCAGTCAAAGCTGCGCTGCGGGCCGGTGAGGTTGACCTGACGAACCCCGCGGTGACCGTCGAATTGTTACGGCTGAATGCCGTCGTCGGCGTTCAAGGGAAGGTCAATGACCTGGGTCAGCTCACGAGCATCGGGATCACCTGCGCGCTCTGTCACTCGTCGGTCGACAACTCGTTTGCGCCAGGGATTGGCCGGCGGCTGGACGGATGGGCCAACATCGACCTGAACGTCGGAGCGATCGTCGCCCTCTCGCCGGCGTTGGATGCGGCCACCAAGGCAGAGTTCAACGCCTGGGGCCCCGGAAAATATGATCCCCGCCACCATGCGTTCGACGGCATGAACCTCCTGTCGCTGAACAGTCCATCACTCCCGATTGTTCTCCCGCCGATCTATGGATTGAAGGGGGTCGGCTTCGAGACGTTCAGCGCCGATGGGCCCATCTCATATTGGAACGCCTATGTGGGGATTGGGCAGATGGGCGGACAGGGCAGCTTCCATGATCCGCGTATCGGCCTCTTCATCACGCAGACGCCGGATCTCGTCACGCCGAAGCTGCCGGCGCTGCTGGACTATCAATTGAGCTTGCGCACACCGGAGCCTCCGAAAGGCAGCTTCGATCGACAGGCCGCGAACCGCGGCAGACAGCTGTTCCGCAACGAGGCGGGATGCGCCACGTGCCACCAGGGGCCCCACTTCACTGACGTGCTGAGCGGTCCCACGCGGACGGTGCCGCTCCTGCACGACCCGGCCGCGGTCGGCATGGATCCCGCGTATGCCTTGCGGACCGCCACCGGAAAATACCGGACGACGCCGTTACGAGGCCTGTGGCAGCATCCGCCGTATTTCCATGATGGGAGTGCACCGGATCTCCTGGCGGTGGTCAATCACTATGACCGGCTGCTTGGGCTGAATCTCACCGCCGTCCAGAAAGCCGACCTGGTCGAATTCCTGAAGTCGCTCTGAGGCGGTTCGAATGCGAAGGCAGAGCTCGCGTCTGGAGTTACCTGTGACAGAGTGTCCCACTCCCGAGGACGTTTCATCACCGAGGAGTATTCGAATGGCAACAGAATTTGTGACAGCGATCAAGACCAACGACATCCCTGCGGGTGGCATCACGGCAGTCGACGTGCGTGGCACACGGGTCGCTGTAACCAACGTCGGCGGCACGTACTACGCGTTCGACGACGCGTGCACGCATGAACAGTGCTCTCTTGCTGAAGAAGGAGAGATGAGTGGGACGACCCTCACGTGCATGTGCCACGGATCCGAGTTCGACGTGCGGACGGGCAAGGTGCTCGCCCCTCCGGCGACGGTACCTGTGAAGGTCTATCCTGTCCGGGTTGAGGGGGATGCCTTACAAATCGAGGTGTGATGGCCACGAGGTACGTGATCGTCGGCGCCAGCCTTAGCGGCGCTACCGCCGCCATTACGCTGCGCGAAGAGGGCGCCGATGGGACTGTCACGCTGATCGGGGCCGAGCACGAATCACCGTACGAGAGGCCGCCACTGTCCAAAGCCTATCTGCGCGGCGAAGTGCCGTTCGACAAGGCGCTCGTGCGGCCCGCCGCGTTCTACGCCGAGCATGGCATCGAGACGATGCTCGGAACACGCGTGACGCGCATCGATCCGTCAGCGCGATTCGTTGAGCTCGAGGATCACCGACGCGTACCGTTTGACACGCTGCTCATCGCGACGGGCGGGCGCAACCGGCGCGTCTCCATTCCCGGTGGCGATCTCGAGGGCATTTACGGTCTTCGCACCGTCCGGGACGCCGATCGCATGCGGGAAGAGATGGTCGCCGGTCGCCGAGTCGTTGTCGTCGGCATGGGGTTCATCGGCTCGGAAGTCGCGGCGTCGCTTCGGCAGAAAGGCCTGAACGTCGTCGCCATCGACCCCTCGAAGACGCCGCTCTTCCGCGTCCTCGGCGAGGCGGTCGGCCAGACCATCGCCGACCTTCATCGCGCTCACGGTGTTCGCACCATCTTCGAGGACACTGTCGCCGCGTTCGAGGGAACGCGACGTGTGAACGCCGTCGTCACGAAAGGAGGGCTGCGTCTCGAGTGCGACTTGGTCGTCGTGGGCATCGGCATCGAGCCGGCGGTGGACATGCTCGACGGCAGCGGCATCGTCGTCGACAACGGCGTGGTCGTTGACGAGTACTGCGAGACCAATGTCACCGGCGTTTACGCCGCGGGCGATGTCGCGAATCACTATCACCCGATCTTCGATCGCCGGATTCGAGTGGAACATTGGCAGAACGCCATCAAGCAAGGCGCCGCTGCCGCGCGTAACATGCTTGGCAAACGGGTCGTGTACGACGAGATCCACTGGTTCTGGTCTGATCAGTACGATGCGAACCTCCAGTACGCAGGATTCCACACGAAATGGGAGGAGCTCGTCGTACGTGGCCGTCTGGATTCAGCAAGCTACCTCGCGTGTTATGTGAATGACGGCCGAATAGATGCGGCTGTCGGTCTCAACCGCGCGAAGGACGTGCGCCGTGTCATGCCGCTCATCAAGTCCCGGCGCGCGGTGGATCTCGAGCAACTTCGGGACGAAGGCGTGGACCTGCGCTCATTGCACACGAGTCCGTGAGCCCACAGCGTGAGAAGCGAGTGTCAGCGCTTGCCTGTGCGCACGGTCAACACCGGCCACGCTCCCTCACGAATGACGTGATGCGTGGTCGAACCGAGGAGGGCCACATCCAATGCGCCGCGTCCCGAGACGCCCATCACAATGAGGTCTATTGATCGTACACGGGCGACCTTGACAATCGCGGCGCTCGCTTTGCCGACGGCCACGATCGCCTGGGCGGGTGGCCCCGTAGAAGCGGGACGCGGCAACAGACGAGTGAGCGCTTCGCTCGCGTTCGATTCGATGCTCTTCCGAAGCTCTGCAACCGGTCCATCACGTCCTCACCGAACGGCCACTCGACCCAGGCCGAACTGCAGAGAGGGTCGTACGACATGCAACGGTACCAACGCTGGTTGCCCGGCAATCTCCCCGTGGAGTCGTCATCGGCTCAACGGACTTCTCCGATCCCTCAGTCCCGGCGTTGGAAGTAGCTGCGATGGAAGCGCGCCGACGTGGTTCAACGCTGCACCTTCTTCACGTCGTTGACGTTGGTGCATTCGCGCTTGCGGGTCCGGCAGCAGGTGGACTCCCGTTCGTGCACGGAATTCCCCGGCATCTCGCTTCGGTCAATCGATGATCTGCAAGCGGCGGCGTGGAGCAGGCTTCGAGAACTGCTGACCGGTTTCGCTATCGATGGCGAGGCGATAGCGATGTCGGGATCTGCGGCACAGACGATTGTGGATCACGCCTGGTCCACACCCGCCGAGCTCATCGTCGTGGGGACCCACGGTCGCACCGGCCTTGTGCGGTTGACAGATCGCGTCGCGCCGTTTGACGACGACTCTGGGAAGCCCGCTCAGGACAACCTTCACGCTGCATTCCTGATCAACTCCACCTCGCGGGCCATTTACGTCCCCTGCGCGAACGGTCACCCTCTCTATCGACGACGCGAATTTCCCCAGCCTCATCCCCAATTTCCGCCTGATCTCCACGCGTTCATCGTCACTGAGAGCGACGCCCGTCACACGTAGGTGCGCAGGAATCGGAGTGGCGCGGCCCCCGACGCTCTTGAGTGGTCGAGGCACTGAGGATGGCATAGCGGCACGTCGGCGCGCTGCCACCAGGTCACTGATCTGAAGTGGCATCGGATTCATCGATTCACCCAGGCAACATTCGTTCGGTGCAGCCCGTTCCGCGTTCGTGGGCTCAGACTCGCTGCCTGCTACTGCAAGTTCCGAGACCTCCGTCCGACGGGATTTCTCTTCGAAAAACGCCGCACGCACGAGCGGCTCACATTACAAAGTGAAACGCTCGTCTCAACGTGAAAGCCCAATGACGTAGAAGATCGCACTATTTGCAAGGAAACTCGCCGGATCGCAATTTGCTCTCAAGCAGGTGAGCGCGTATGCCGCATTTCTTCACTCCCTCGCGCGACACCGCCCGCCCCGCCGACCGCTCGTAGGGTCGGCATTCATCGGTCCGATCGGAAATCACGTCGATGCAGTGGTCGCCCTGCGCGACCAACGCGCGGACGAACCGTACGGAAGCGACGAGCCGCTGATGGTTCGAGGGATGCCTTTTATCGCGGGATGAGAAACGGAGGAACCGAAGTGACTCCATATGGAATCGTGACCTCAGGCAATGGGACCGCCGAAGCGGCCTCGCTGCGTGCGCGGCTCATGGCGTGGCATGACGCGATGGTTTCGCACGAGCGGCGCCTTCGATCGGCCCAGACGAATGACGCTTGCGGCGATGAGTGCCCTCACCTCGAAGCGCGTGCGTTGTGGGCCGAGGTGTCGGCAATGCTTGGGCCGCGCGCCAGCGAACTGACGTTCCTGCGATCGCGTGCACTGGACGCCGCAACATCGTCGGATCCGCCGATCGTGTCTCCCAAGACAGTCTCGCAGGCGGCTGATATCGTGCATCGTTCGAGGGCACCCCGTGCACCCTCCTCGCGTCCGACATCACCATCATTGATGGAGTCGCCGGATCCGTCGCAGATGGCGACGGCGGAGCTCTGAGCAGTGTGGCTGATCGAAGAGGCTTGAGCGTTCGTTCTGTGGTGCTGCCGACGGCGATAGTTGCGGCCCTGGCCGTGTGCTTCGAGTGGCGCGCGAAATTGCTTAACGGAGTCCGTGACGAGCGGGACAAGCACTCAAAAGTAGCGTGAGGAGGAATCGTGGCTCAGACAAGAACCGCTATTGAATATCGAGCGGGCACCGCGGCAGCGATCGCATTGTCGATCGTCGGAGTCGACACGTTCGCCCAGGAGTCCAATGAACGACGGCGGCGACTCGCCGCCGAACGGGCGCTCGATGAAGTGCTGGCGGATTCGTTTCCCGCCAGTGACCCGCCGTCGTGGAATCCTGGGATCGTGCGTCCGGGTCCAAGAGGTATTTTGCAACCTCACACCGAGAGTTCCGAGGCAGTCGCCGATACCGCCGCACGAGCAGTCGCGTCCGATGTCCATGACGTGTCGCGACCGACCGGCGGAGACCGAATGTTTCTGCAGCGGCTCGTGTCGCTTGCTGGAGCGGCCGGCATCGCGCTGCTGGTGCCATTCGCGATTCTGCTAGTTGGGCTGCCCGTGGTGTTCGCCGTTCGAGGCGTGCTCGAGGTGATCGGTTGGATCGTGGGCGTTGCGCTGCAGTAGCAGGGCAGCGCTGCAATGGAGTCCCGAACTCATGCTCTCCCGAGCGTAGAATGGCGATTGTGAAGCCGCAACCGCGTCGCGACGACACGCCTGACCGCAAGGACCTGCACCTCGCAGAACTGCTCGATTTCCGGCCGGATCAAGGGATCATCCGCTTGCACGACCAGCGTGTTTTCATTCTCAGTGCGGCGGCGATGGGCCTTATGCGGAAGGAGTTGATCGATACGCTCGGGCTCGAAACGGCCAGACGCCTGATGATTCGATTCGGGTTCGCCGACGGGTATCACGATGCGGTGAACCTACGTGACCGATCCAACTGGACTGATCCTGTAGAGGGTGTTCGAGCCGGTGCGGTGCTTCAGACACTCGAAGGAATTGTTCGCGCGGACATCCGCAAGATCGAGCATGACGCCGCGACGGGGCGATTCGAGAAGGAAGTGGTCTGGCACGACTCTTACGTAGCCGAACAGCATCTACATCATTACGGGAGGGCCTCTGCCCCTGTGTGCTGGTCCCTGGTCGGGTACGCGAGCGGCTTCGTCAGCGCGTGCCTCGGTAAGGAGATCTATTTTCGCGAGATGTCGTGCGTGGGGCAGGGTGACAAGGAATGTGTTGTCATCGGGCGCGACGCAGAGAGCTGGGGCACCGAGCTCGACCTGATTCGCGCAGATTTTCAAGCAGCGACGGTTGGCCATGAAGTCGAGCGTTTGCATGAGGCGGTGAGCAAGCGACTCAAAGAACTGGACCGGCGCGAGCGGTTCTTGGAAAGGCGTGAACGTGAGCTGAACCTCCTGCGCGAGCGCATCAACCAGCACGCAGTCTCAAAGAACTTCATCGCCGGAAGCCAGGCGATGAAAGATGTCCTTGAACTCGCAGCTCGCGTTGCACCACTCGATACGACCGTGCTGGTTTATGGCGAGAGCGGCACCGGCAAAGAGTTCATCGTCCGGCTGATCCACGATCAGAGCCCGCGGGCTGCCGCGCCATTCGTGAGCATCAATTGCGCGGCACTCACTGAAACGCTGCTCGAATCGGAACTGTTCGGTCATGTGAGAGGTGCATTTACCGGCGCGGTTCGAGACAAGGCCGGCCTCTTCGAGGTCGCCGGCAGCGGCACGATTTTCCTGGACGAGATCGGGGAGATTGCTCCGACAGTACAGGCCAAGCTCCTCAGAGCCTTACAGGAACGAGAGATCCGCCGAGTGGGCGCCGAGCGCAGCATCAAAGTACATGCTCGGGTCGTAGCCGCGACGAACCGTGACCTACGGGCAGCGGTGGATGCGGGAACGTTTCGCGAAGACCTGTACTTTCGGCTCGGCGCTTTTATCATCACCGTTCCTCCGTTGCGCGATCGTCGCGAGGACATTCCGCCACTCGTCCACAACTTTCTCGTTCGAGCGACATCGCGCATGAAAAAGGATGTCAGCTCCGTCTCGGCTGATGCGATGACAGCGCTGATGAACTATCGCTGGCCAGGGAACGTCCGCGAGCTCGAGCATGCCGTCGAACGGGCGGTGATTCTCGCCAACAACCCGAACATTCGAGTGCGCGATCTTCCTCCGGAGATCACACCGAAGTCGCGCACCCGAGCCGGAGACGACACGCTCGACCTGCAGGAGCAGGAGCGCGTAATGATTGAGCGTGCCCTCGAACGTTTCGGTGGAAACCGCCGCAAGGCCGCCGAGGCCCTGAAAATCAGCACCGTCACGCTCTGGCGAAGGATGAAGCAGTTCGGTATTTCATCCTGAGGCGGCCGTTCGCTTCGAAACGTCCTAACCTTCGAGGCGTCCTAAGCGTTGCGTGGCAGCACCGTATAAACCCGCGCGATGAAGCCATGGAACTCCGCCATGTAGTTCTGAAGGAACTCTCGCGTCGATTCGTTGGTAACCTGCCCGTCGTCGTCGAAGAGGCCGCGCTCGAACTGGATGTACGCCTCGATTGAATTCATCTGTGGCGAATTGCAGAACGCCAGAATGCTGCGTAGATGTTGCTGGGCGATCGCCGTTCCAATCTTTCCCGGCGACGTCCCGATGACGGCAGACGGTTTTCGTGTGAACGCGTTCGTGCCGTAGGGTCGACTGGCCCAGTCGATCGCATTCTTCAGGCCGCCAGGAATCGAGCGGTTGTACTCGGGCGTGACGAATAGGACAGCGTCGACTGCCGCTATTGCGTTCTTGAACTCGGTCGCAACCGGTGGGTAGTTCGCGTCGTAGTCGTAGCTGTATAGCGGCAAATCCTTGAACGAGATCTCCGTCATGTGGAGTTCCAGCGGAGCGAGTCTCACGAGCGCCTTTGCGAGTAACCGGTTGATGGATTTGGTCGCCAGACTGCCGACGAAATAGCCGACCTTGTAGCCTGCCATCGGTCCTCCTGCTGTTGAAGCCCAATAAGCGCGGGGCAAAGGACGATAACGACCAACGTCCACCGACTGACTCTGCCGAGTGTTGTGACGACGCGGCCGTTCCACAGGGAGACGAGGGTGTCCGACATCTTCTTCAGCATTCTTCACGCCTTCGGTTGATCCGCCGCGCGGTAACATCGCGGGGCATGGCCCGTCGCCACGCCCGTGACGCCTCAGGTGCGCCAAACCGGAACGTGAGGTGCAGAATGCACAAGATCACGACAACGATGGAAATCAACGCTCCGCCGCGAAGTGTATGGAAGGTGTTGGTGGATTTCCAGGCGCATCCGCAGTGGCACCCTTTCATTCGCAGCATCGAAGGATCGCCGCGGGGTGAAGCGTTGAGGGTATCTATTCAACCGGTTGGTGGTAAGGGGATGACATTCCGCCCGCGCGTCCTTCGTGCTGTGCCAGACCAGGAGCTGCGATGGCTGGGACGAGTCCTGCTTCCGGGTATCTTCGACGGAGAGCACTTCTTTAAGATCGAGCCGCTGGATGACGGCCGCCGCACAAAGTTCATCCAGGGCGAACGGTTTACAGGTCTGCTGGTGCCACTCGATCGTGGCACACGGCAGGGATTCGAGGCCATGAACCAAGCGCTCAAGGCTCGCGTGGAGGAGTCGTCGTCTCGAAGATAAGGAGCCAGCCAGGTGGCCACTACCGCGAGCGAAAGGCCAGATGCGAGTACAGCCTACCGCCTTAACAACGGCGAACTCTTTGCGCGGCTCGCGACGGATGAGCATCGCGGGCTGAGCGAATCGGAAGCGCGAGCACGGCTCACGCACTACGGGCCGAACGAGCTTGCCGGCGAGAAACGCGTTCCCCCGTGGCGGCATTTCCTCTCGCAGTTTCAGGACGTGCTCGTCATCCTGCTCCTCGTTGCGACCGTTGTTTCGGCGGCGCTCTGGGCATTCGAGCGGGACGCGGCACTGCCGTACGAGGCCATCGCGATCTTCGCGGTCGTCTTGCTGAACGCCACGATGGGCTTCCTGCAGGAGTCACGCGCGGAGGCCGCGGTGGTGGCCCTGCGCGCCATGTTCGCGGCCGACGCGTCAGTGATTCGCGGCGGTGAACGACAAAGCGTTCCCGCCTCGGAACTGGTTCCCGGTGACGTCATCTTCATCGAAGAAGGAGACACCATTCCGGCCGACGGTCGGTTGATTGAATCGGCTTCACTTCAGACGTCAGAAGCAGCCTTGACCGGCGAGAGCATGCCTGTCAGCAAGGACACTGCTTCGATCGCCGACGAGGTACCGCTCGGTGAGCGTGACAACATGGTGTTCAGTGGGACGGCAGCCACCTACGGGCACGGAAAAGCCGTCGTCACTGCCACTGGAATGCGCAGCGAGATGGGGCGCATTGCCGGACTGCTCAAGGACACTCCCGACGAGTCGACGCCTCTCCAACTCGAGCTCGATCGCACCGGCAAGATGCTCGGGCTCGTCGTCGTCGCGATCGCGGTGCTCATGATCGTCACCATTGTGGTGGTTGAGGACGTCCGCGGCATCGCCGCTCTGTTCGACGTGCTCATCCTCGGGGTGGCGCTTGCGGTCGCCGCGGTGCCGGAGGGGCTCCCGGCGGTTGTGACTGCCGTCCTCTCAATTGGCGTCCAGCGCATGGCACAGCGGAACGCGATCGTAAGGCATCTCGCAGCGGTCGAGACGCTGGGATCGGCCACCGTCATCGCATCGGACAAGACAGGCACGCTCACCAAGAACGAGATGACCGTGCGGGTCGCAGTGACGGCCAGCGGCCGAGTGACCTTCGAGGGATCCGGCTACGCGCCCGACGGCGCCGTACAGGCGGAAGGAGGCGGCGCGTTCAGCCGTCTCCAGCGCATCGAGCTCGAACGCGCGCTCGCCGCCGCGGACCGCGCCAACAATGCCACTGTTCACGAGGTTGACGGGCGGTGGACCGTCGAAGGTGATCCGACCGAGGCCGCGCTTCTCGTCGCCGCGCGCAAAGCTGGATTGAGCTCCGACACTCTCGACGCCCGACTTCCGCGCGTGGGTGAAGTGCCTTTTTCCTCAGAGCGGAAGCTGATGAGCACGGTGCACCGCGATACCGAGCAAGAGAACCGCGGCATTATGTTTACGAAGGGCGCGCCGGACGTGCTGTTGACGCGATGCACCCGCGAGCTCGTCGGCGAAGATCGCCGGCCGCTCACCGACGAGCGGCGAGCACGCATCCTCGAGACCAACGAAGCCCTCGCGAGCCAGGCGTTGCGAACGCTCGGCGTCGCCGGCCGGTGGCTCACCGCCGATACGCTTGCGGAACAGTCCGCCCATCCTGACGAACGTCTCGAGCACGATCTCACGTTCGTGGGATTGATAGGCATCATCGATCCCCCTCGTCCCGAGGCGAAGGAGGCGGTCGTACGCGCGAGACGTGCCGGCATTCGCCCCATGATGATCACCGGAGACCATCCTCGAACGGCGGCCGTCATCGCCAAGGAACTCGGCATCAGCACCGACGGTCGCGCAATTACCGGTCCAGAGTTGGAGAGGCTGGCGCCTGATGCACTCGCTCGCACCGTCGTGGAAGTCTCGGTGTACGCGCGGGTGAATCCCGAACACAAGCTGCGTATCGTCGATGCACTCCGCCGCTCGGGTGCGGTCGTGGCCATGACTGGCGATGGTGTCAACGACGCGCCGGCCCTGAAGAAAGCCGACATCGGCGTCGCGATGGGGATCACCGGCACGGACGTCTCGAAGCAGGCGGCGGACATGGTGCTCGCCGACGACAACTTCGCCTCGATCGTTGCGGCGGTAGAGGAAGGGCGAGCGATCTTTGCGAACATCCGCAAGTTCCTGCGATACCTCTTGTCGTCGAACATCGGTGAAGTCATGACGATGTTCTTCGGGGTGTTGCTGGCCCGCCAGATCGGTCTCGATGTTGGCGGCGACGCGGTGGTACTGCCGCTTCTAGCAACCCAGATTCTCTGGATCAACCTGGTGACCGATGGCCCACCCGCATTGGCGCTCGGCGTCGATCCCGCTGATGACGGCGTCATGGATCAGCCTCCCCGACCGCCGGGGGAGCGCGTGATCACCGCGCGCATGTGGAGCGGCATCGTGTTCGTTGGAGTAATCATGGCCGTCGGCACATTGTTTGTGCTCGATGCCTCCCTCCCGGGCGGCTTCGTGGATGGCAGCGGTGACTTACGCTACGCGCAGACGATGGCTTTTACCACGCTGATGTTGTTTCAGATTTTCAATGTGCTCAACGCGCGGTCCGACGAGCAGAGCGCGTTCGTTCATGCCTTCAGGAATGCCTGGTTGTGGACGGCGATCGCTGGGTCCGTTGTGCTGCAGGTGGTGGTCGTTTACGTTCCCTTCCTCCAGAACGCGTTCGGAACCACATCCCTGACTGTCTCGGACTGGATCCTCTGTATCGCGGTTGCAAGCTCTGTGCTGTGGCTCAGAGAAGGCAGCAAGGCGGTAATCCGGCGGAAAGGCCCGCACGTCTGAGTCCGAGTCGATTTGCCGCCTACCGGTTCGGACGTTTTGAATCGGCATCAGCTGGACGCTCACGCTCAATGGCTGAATGATCGTCAGGATTTAGATCTGATGAAGGAGGATCACTCGCTGGAAACGAGGCTTCGATTGTGTCGTCGAGCGCGGCTTCGCGAATCCGACGTTCCTCTTCTGGCGTGTGTTGATGCTCCGATTTTTCTGATTCCATCGTCCGCTCCGCGGTCGTAACGGTATTGCGTGCACGTGTTTCAATTGGCGCTCCCCTTGGAGGACGCCACATCGCAACCCATCCACCGATCAGGAAACCCTCGCGAATGATGTGGCCAATCCTGGGAGCGACGCCAGTCGAACGTATGGCACGCTCGGATGTCAAACAGTTGTTATTGGCTCTCCGAGGTAAGGGCCTCCGTCCGAGGACCGTGACGGGCATTCTCCGGACGCTCAGCACTGTTCTAAGCGAAGCAGTCGAGGACGGCAAGCTGTCAGCGAACCCTGCCCTTCGGCCTGGTCGTCTGCGTCGACAGCTCCGCGACCGCAACGCGCCGAAGCGCTATGTGATCGACCGTTACACGCGTGACGAGGTCGCGACGTTGCTCGAGACGGCTAAGACCCACTATCCCGGGTGACACGCGTTCCTCCTTTGCGCCTTCAGGACGGGGCTGCGCCTCGGCGAGCTCCGGGCCCTTGAGTGGGGCGATTTCGACTGGCGTCGCCGATTCGTTCGCGTCGAGCGGAACTTCGTCGAAGGGGAGTTCACGACACCCAAGAACGGGACGTTGCGTAATGTGGACATGTCGTTCCAGCTCCGGGCGGTCCTGCGCCTTTGGCGACGTCAGCAACGCGCCACGTGGCTCAAGGCAGGTCGGCCGT
>Ga0209382_10002860_pt1 | contig 24572 bp, 23 predicted proteins | sample SoiMetdeltSBSDD5_FD_187599 | JGI IMG/M metagenome (GOLD analysis project Ga0209382, IMG submission 187599) | Bulk soil microbial communities from a Populus tree surrounding site in Tennessee, USA - Soil MetaG P. deltoides SBSDD5 (SPAdes) (version 2) | ecosystem: Environmental > Terrestrial >...
GCGGCGCTCAGCGCGCCAGATCCCGACGGACAGGCGTCCCTGTCCCACCTCGTCACCCCCTCAGATCCGCCAACACGGTCCTCTTTCCCGCCAACAGCAGATGGAACCGAGCCCCTAGGCGACAGTACCGGACGTATCCGAGTGGTGAAGCCATGCCTAGCCTGTGGCCGTGTCTCGGACACTGATCTAACCTGGGAGGCTGGGGGGTACGACGACGTTCCACTGCTTTCGCCCCTCTGTGGGCGTCGAGGATGTCCGCCTACAAAAGTCCGCGCCGACATATTCCGAGGGCTCTTCGGCGATGCCGACTATTCCGGACCGGACGGCGTCCTCACCTCAACCATTTGGCTCGCGGTCGTAGAAGCGCAAGAGGTGCGTGCGGTCGCGAATCCAAACGAGGTCACCCAGGTACACGAGGCTGCTACCTCGGCCGAACGTGAAGCTGGGAGATGGGCCGCTGAGAGGATGGGCCGTCTGCTACGCCCCGATGACAAGGATAGTGTCTGTTGCACGCGACGCGCCTGGGCGCCCGTCCCGATCCCGCACAGCGACGAACGGCGATCGGTGGCGATCGCCGATCACTAAGGGCAGACGGGGGACGTCGAGTATCCTGGGGGAGCGCGGTCGGGCGTGTCGGCCGTCGACGATGCACGGGAGGTCGAGATGCTGCAACGGGTCGGCTTCATCGGGCTCGGGGTCATGGGCGGCGGGATGGCGAAGAACGTCGCCGAGGCCGGCTTCGAGCTGGTCGTCCACGACGCCAATCCGTCGGCCGTGCGCGCCTTGGAGGAGCACGGCGCGCATGCCGTCGCCGTGCCGCGCGAGGTGGCCGAGTCGTCGGACGTGGTCGTCACCGTCCTGCCGGCCACCCCCCAGGTCGAGCAGGTCTATCTGGGAGCGGGCGGCATCGTCGAGGGCCTCCGTCCCGGCTCGATCACGATCGACTGCAGCACGATCTCACCGGTCACGGTGCGTCGGGTCGCCGCCGCCGTCGCCGCTCGCGGGGCGCACCACCTCGACGCCGGCATGACCGCCTGCCACCAGCCGCCGCGCCGCCCCGAGCCGGTCGACGCGGGGGTCAGCAAGATCGTCGGCCAGGCCCAGGCCGGCACGATGAAGCTGGTGGTGGGCGGCGACCGCGCGGCGTTCGAGCGCGCCCACGCCGTGCTCGACGCCGTGAGCCAGGAGCAGGTCTACTGCGGCGCGAGCGGTGCGGCCTGGTCGTCAAGCTCGGCAACAACATGCTGATCGCGTCGCTCCTCCCGCTGTACTTCGAGGTGTTCGTCTGGGCGAAGAAGAACGGCGTCGAGCCCGACGTCCTGCTCGAAGCGTTCAAGGGCGGCGCCTCGGACAGCAGGGTGCTGCGGGGCGACGTCGAGCAGTGGGCGTTGCGGCGCCGTTTCAAGCCCGGCATCTTCCCGATCGACTACGTGCACAAGGACCTGGCGGAGGGCGAGCACGCGGCCATGGCGACGCATACGCCGCTCCTGATGGTCGGCGTCGCCAAGCAACTCTACGAGATCGCACGGGCCAGGGGCCTCGGCGGCTACTACGAGCCGACCGTACTCAAGGTCCTCGAAGAGCTGGCCGGCGGCGTCGAGGTCGCCCTGGAAGGGTACGGCTCGCGCGCCGCGCCGGACGGGTCGACGGAGCCGTCCTGACGGGCCTCCCGGTCACGCTCGGCTACTGGTCCAACGACGCCCCCTCGCCGTCGCCTTCCCAGAGGGCAGCCTCGAACTCGGTCGCCGAATCGTCGGATGACCGCACCCATCCGAAACGCAGTGTCCCGTCGAGCAGGCCGCCCAGCGCCGTGTGCCTCGGCGCCCGCTGACAGTCGCTTGTGGCCTACGCGGACGGCTCCTCGTCGAGGGCGTAGTCGACGGCCTGCTCTCGGGTGGGTACGGCTGCGACGAGTTGCAGAGCGAGGGCGATTACCGCGTCTACGAGGACCTGGCCGACCTGCTGCGCCACCTCGACGAGGTGGGCATGCGCCCGGCCCAGCAGGCGCCGGGCCGTCCACGACGGTCGGGCCGTCTACGGGACGTCGTCGACCCGCTCGCAGGAGGCGTCGGCAGTGTCGCCGTGTCCATCGGCGCCGTCGCACTCGTCGGAGCCCGGTCCGCCGCTCAGCGTGTCGTCGTCGTCGCCACCGCCGAGGTCGTCGTTGCCGTCCCCGCCATCGAGCCGGTCCGCGCCCTCGCCGCCGCGCAGCAGGTCGTTCCCGGCCTCACCCAGGATGGTGTCCTGGCCGTCGCTTCCGCGCAGCTCGTCGTCGCCGTCCTGGCCCTTCACGAAGTCGTTGCCGTCCCCGCCGGCGAGCGTGTCGGTGCCAGCGCCGTCGCAGATGACGTCGTCGCCGCCTTCGATGGCGTCATCGCCGTCACTGCCGTGGATGACGTCGTTGCCGTCCGTACCGACGATCAGGCCGGCGCCCGTGATCGTCGGCGCCTGGAGGTCGCAAGCATCCGGCGGGTCCGGCTACTGCGCGTGAGCGAGCGGGGCGGTCAGCACGATGAGCCCGACGAGCAGGGCAAACGCCCTCGGCACGACTGGACGCTTCATGCGGGATGGTCTCCGTGGGGGGATTCAGCAGCACGTGCGCGCGGGTTATGCCACAGCGGAGGCCCGCCGACCCACGAGATCGGCCTCGGCGAAGATGACCCAAAGTGGCCGTGGGGCACTTTACGGTGGGCGAGCAGGCGGAGCGGCCCAGCCGGTCGTCGCGTCGGCGGTCTTGGCCGGGACGGCGAGCGTCAGCAGCTTGCCCCGCTCGCGCAGCGCGGCCCCCAGCCGCGCGACGAACGCCGTGTAGGCGGCGCGGTCCTCCGGCCGTACGCCCTCCAGGTCGAGGTCGAGGCCGTCGTGGCCCTCGCCGACCACGTAGTCCACGATCTCGGCCAGCGCCCGCGCCGAGGTCTCGTCGTCGGTCAGGAGGCGGTGATTCAGCCAGCCGGAGAAGGTCCCCAGCGACGGCAAGACCTTGATCCCGCGCGACCGCGCGAACTGCTTCAGCGTCTGGTCGTCGCTGCTGGTGAGCCGGCCGCAGGCGTCGATCGTCACCCACCGAACCGCCACGAGGTCGATCAGGTGGGCCTGGGCCTCCAGCGAGGCCCACGAGGTCGGGGCATAGGTGACGAAGTAGCCGAGCACCCGACGGTCCGGCGCGCCCGCTGGCGCGGCGCCGCCCCCCTGCACCGCCGCCACCGGCGCCGTGATGGTCATGAGGACCAGCAGCAGGACGACCGCCCGAGTATCCCGTCGTGACATCGTACCTCCACGCACCCGTCGTGGAGCGGCCCCGACGGGAGGACGGGACCCGTCGGTCGGGCCGCTCCTCCGAGTCTATCGGCAGGCCGACACGGAGGCTAGGTGTCTCGGATGTAGCGGCGGATGCCCTCTAGGACAGAGGGGGCGTTGACCTGTTCGTCGGTCATTCCGTGGGCTTGCCGGCCGTGCTCCTGTGCTTGGAGGATGATTTCCTCTTCCGTGTCACCGCGCATGATCGCCGGGCAGTCCGGGAAGTCGGGATGGTCTCGACACGCAAGCCTCTTTGCCACGGCGCCAGCCCCCCGGTGGTGTGGGTGCCTCAGTGGGCCGCCCATGCTACATCATGGCGAGGTGGCAGCGCGACTCCCCACGGACACGGCGAGCCCCGCCTTGGGGGCTACCCGAGCACGCAATACGGGCCTACGCGGACGGCTGCTCGTCGAGGGCGTAGGCGACGGCCTGCTCCAGGGTCATCGCGCGGCCCTCGGCCCAGGCGGCCGCAAAGTCTTCGTCCGCGAGGAGTGCACGTGCCGCCGTCACGGCTTGGTGAAGCCAGGCGCGCTCGGGGGGCGGCAACGGTTCCCTGATCGCTTCGCGCAGGACCTCAGCCGCGCCGAACAGCGACGCTGATCGCCTCGGACGACCCGTCGACGCTGCGAGGGCTGCCAAGCCTTCGACGCACACGATCGGCCCCCATCGGTTCCCGATCTCGCGGTAGAGCCGAAGAGCCTGGCTATAGAGCTCGCTCGACCGCTCGCAGTCGCGCTGCTCGTGCGCCACCCGGCCCAGCTTGGCGAACGCCCACGCGGTCCCCATACGGTCGCCTAATCCGCGCCGTATCGCCAGGTACTGCGTGAACAGCGACGTCGCGCGGTCGCGGTCACCTTGCTCGTGGACCAGAATCCCCAACTCGCCCAGTTGTGTCGCGACACTCCATGGGTCTCCCACCTCTCGGAGCAGCGCCAGGCTTTCCTCGTACAGAGCCGTTGCCGCCCCGTCCTCCCCCAGGTCACGCGCCACGCCGCCCTGGATCGTCAGCGCGTGGGCTAGGCCCCAGCGGTCCCCGACCACGCGCCAGAGCGCCACGCTCTCGTCGAGGAGGACGGCTGCACGCTCGTAATCGCCCTCATACCGAATCACGGACCCGAGATTATGCAGGGCATTGGCGAGCCCCCCCCGATCCCCCAGTCGCCGATAGATCGCCAGGCTCTCTTCGAAGAACGACCGCGCCGGTGGGTTGTCCCCATGCGTGCGAGCCAGCACCCCGGCGGCGTTCAGCAACCTCGCCCGTGTCTCCCCGTCCGATAGGGCACTCCGCGCCAAGGCACGTGCAAGCCAGTCGCGGCCTTCGCTCACGTGGCCGCCCCGCTGCCAGAAGCGATACAGCGCCCAGGCGAGGCCGAGCGCGATCGGCGTGCTCTCCCGATCTTCCAGGCTTCGAGCGAGCGCCGCCCGCATGTTGTCATGGTCGGCCTGCAGCCGCGCCAGCCACGCGCCCTGGTCCGGACCGGTGAGTCGCGGTCTCGCGATCTCCGCCAGCGCCAGGTAGTGCTCGGCATGGAGTCGCTGGGTTCGCCCCGCCTCGCCGCTCGCCTCGAGCTGCTCCAGCGCGAACTCGCGGATGGTCTCCAGCATGCCGAAGCGGGCCTCGCCATCGACGCCTCGATGCTGCCGCAGCAGGCTCATGTGGACGAGCGATGCCACCCCCTCCAGCACATCGATCCCGGCCTCGCCATCCGGGGTGCAGATCGCCTCCGCCGCCGCCAGCGTGAACCCGCCCACGAAGACCGAGAGGCGCCGAAAGAGCCGTCGCTCGGCCTCGTCCAGCAGCTCGTAGCTCCACACGATCGTGTCGCGGAGCGTCCGCTGGCGAGCCGGCAAGTCCCACGCCCCACCCGTCAGCAGCGGGAGCCGTCGCTCCAGTCGGCGCAGCAGCTCCTCGGGCGACAGGACCTTGATCCGCGCTGCGGCAAGCTCGATGGCGAGCGGCAAGCCGTCCAGCCGTCGGCAGATCTCGGCCACGGTCGGCGCGTTCTCGTCGGTCAGGCTGAAGTCCGCCTTCGCATCGACCGCCCGCAGGCCGAACAGGCTCACCGCCGCGTACTGTCCGAGCGCCTCGACCGACGTCTGGCTCTCCGAATCGGGCAGGGCCAACGGCGGCACCGCGAACTCGCGCTCGCCGCGCAGGCGGAGCACCGCCCGGCTGGTCACCAGCACCTTCAGCATCGGGCATGCGGCGAGCAGGTCGGCCACCAGGGGGGCAGCCACGAGGATCTGCTCGAAGTTGTCGAGCACGAGCAGCAGGTGCTTATCCTTCAGGTAGCTCGTGACCGTGTCCCGGAGTGAGCGCCCACCGGCCTCCCGAAGCCCGAGGACGTGCGCCACGGTCGCGATCGCCAGATCCGGCTCCGTGAGCGGCGCCAGCTCGACGAAGAACACGCCGTCGGGGAAGTGGTCGAGCAGCTCGGCAGCGACCTGGAGCGCGAGGCGCGTCTTGCCCGTCCCGCCCGGTCCGGTCAGGGTCACGAGCCTCGCGCCATCCCCGAACAGCCGACGCACCTCGGCCAGTTCGCGCTCGCGGCCGAGCAGCGCCGTCGGGTGGGTCGGCAGGTTGTGGCGGCGAGCATCCAGCGTCCGCAGGGGTGCGAACCCGGTCGGTAGGTCCGGGGCCGCGAGCTGGAAGACGCGCTCGGGGCGGACTAGGTCCTTGAGCCGATGCTCGCCGAGATCGAGCAGGTCGACGCCCTCGGGCAGGGCGTCGCGGACCAGTTCAGCGGTCGCCTGCGACAGCAGGAGCTGGCCGCCGTGCCCGGCGCTCAGGAGGCGGGCCAGTCGGTTCAGCGGCGGCCCGTAGTAGTCGCCGCCCCGCTCCTCGGCGAGGCCGGTGTGCAGCGCCATCCTTACGCGGAGCGGCCCGACCTCGCCCCACGGCTCGGCCTGGAGGCGGCGCTGAGCGTCGATCGCCGCCGCCACCCCTTCATCGGCGCGGCCGAACGCGGCGTGGAATCCGTCGCCCGTGGTCTTGACGACGTGGCCGCCGTGGTCGACGATGGCCGGTCGGAGCAGCTCGTCATGCCGGGCCAGGGCGGCCCGCATCGCCTCGGGCGCCTCCTCCCAGAGCGCGGTGCTGCCCTCCACGTCGGTGAGCAGGAAGGTCACCGTCCCGCTCGGCAGCTTGGCCATGCCTTCGACTCCCGTCCCCGATGGAGCGACCAGCGGATAGCACGAATCAGGAGGAAGCGTAGCCGCCGGCCGTCGGTTGACGCCACGGGCGGGTCAGGCCCGCCGGGCGGACTGGCCCCGCTACGCGCCCGCCCCGTCACGTCCGCCTCGGCCACGGGCCGTTGGCGGGCGAGCCGTGCGACGGGGCCGAGGGGCGGCCTGAGGTGGCGTTTCGCGCTACGTGAAGTTCGTCGCCTGCGGCTGCTCGGCAGCACGCTCCAGGAGTCGGAGGTGCCGCGTGCTCGTCCCAACAGGTGGCTCCGCCAGGCTGAACCAGCCGATCTCGGCGACCTCCGAGCTGGGGCGAAACTGGCCGGCGCGGATCGCGCAGGAGAAGACGAAGTCCAGGAGTGGTGCCTCGGACGTGTCGACCAACAGCAGGCGCTCGACGGCGACATCGAGGTGCAGCTCCTGGGCGAGCTCCCGCCGGAGGGCCTCGGGGATGCTCTCGTACTTCTCAACGGCGCCGCCGGGCAGCGCCCAGACCTCCTGCCGAGATCGGCCGACCGGGTAGGTGTGGCGCGCCAGGAGCAGGTGCCCCTCGGCGTCGCGGATCACGGCCACCGCGCCGACGATGAAGCTGTAGCCAAGCATGCGAAGGACCTGGACCCGCAGGCCATACGGGACGGGAAGACGGAAGGACCATGCCCAGAGCTTGGTGACAAGGCTGCCGGCGTGGCCCCCGCGAGTCAGGAGTCGAACCACCGCGCGGAGCGCCACGAGAGACGGCAGAAGGGCCGACGCGAACAGCAAGAGATTCCTGAGACGCATGGGTTCATCCTTGGGGAGGCCGATGTCACGGAAGGCGTAGTTGCGCATCGCGGCCATGGATTCGCGTGCGCACGCCGTCGGCGGGACCATCCCAGGCGCCTCCACCGGCACGAAACGAACCGGCGTGGTCATGCTCCGCGATGGTTTGGTTGGCACACGCGGTCCGCCCAGACGGCCAAATCCGGGCGGCGGGACTTCTTTCGTTCTTTCGCATGCCAGTAGATCATGGGAACGTGATGGAGCCAGGGAGATGAAGCTGAGCCTGCTCGCTGTCCTCGGGGTTCGCCCCCGTGGCCCAGGCGGCGCTTGCTCCTACATCTCCGCCAGCTCCCGCTCGGCCTCCGGCAGCCAGAACGTCATCCCCATCTCGCGGAGCATCGCGACTGCCGTCGCCAACTCGGCACGGGCCTGGTCGGGGCGGCCCAACCGCCGGAAGAGCTTGCCGAGACCCACGTGGCAGTGCGCCTGGAGGGGTCGCATCTCTAACTGCTCGGCCAGCGCCAGCGACGCACGATAGCGATGCTCGGCCTCGTCGGCATCGGATCGAAGAGCGGCAACCTCGCCGAGGATTTGCAGCGCCCAGCCCACGTGGACGTGGCTCTTCAGGCTGCGGGCGTGGTCAAGCGTTACGCGAGCCAGGTGCGCGGCGTCATCGATTTGGCCGCAGAGGAGGTAAGCTTTGCTTACTCCGACGCCACCCGCGTTTGCGATGCTGCGCGGGTCGCCCCACCGCGTCGCGCGATTGATCAGCAACAGCGCGTGGGCCGATCGACCAGCCAGTGCGTACGCGTACGCGAGAACTTGGGCGACTCCACCGGCAAGGGTCACAACGTCCCCGCGCTGGCAGATGTCGAGGCTACGTTCGAGCAGGCGGATCGCCTCCGCATGGTCGCCCCTGCGCAGGTATAGCGAGCCAAGTCTCAAAGTCGTGACGCCCAGGCTGTACGGCTGACCAAGCTCTTCTGCGAGTTCCAGTCCTGCTCGACCGTGCGCGATGCCCTCGGCGAAGTCGCCCTGCTCGCTCAGACACCAGACCAGCAGGGATCGCGAGACGACAGACGGATAGCCGACCATGCCGAACCGCTCGCGCGCGCGCTCGCCGTCGAGCAGCTCTACGTTAGCACCGAGGAGCTCCTTGGCCGGCGCGTAATGACCTTGGCGAATGTGGACGCCCGCGAGGTGTGTGCGCACTACGGCCAGGAGCGGGACGTCCTCCAGGGCAGCGGCCAGGACCAGGGCACGCTCACCCGCTTCGACCCCTTGTTCGAGGTCGTTGCCCTGCCCGTAGCTGATGCAGAGGAAGGCGGCGACCCGGCCCATCCGGGATTGGTCGCCGAGCACCTCGGCCAGGCGTTCGGCCTCCCGCAGATGCTCGATGATTGCACCGGGCGGGGCGAGGGTAAAGAGCGCGCTGCGCAGCTCCAGCCGAAGGTCGATCGCCTGCTCGATCGTGTCGCGGCTCTCGGCGAGATGGCTCGGGGCCGCCATCGCCTGCTCGATCGACGCGGCGGCCTCGCGGTACGCCGAGCGTGCCATCGCCTTCTGGCCGGCCGCGCGCTAGTAGGCGACCGTCTTGCTCCACTCTTCCCCGCTCAGCGCGTGGTATGCCAGCCGCTCGACGTGCTCAGTCAGCCGGTCGGCGTAGAGCCGCTCGATCGCCTCAACGACCTGGGCGTGGAGCGCCGTGCGACGCGCCTGGAGCAAACTGCCGTACGCCACGTCGTGAGTCAGGGTGTGCTTGAACGTGTACCCAAGCTCCGGGTAGAGGCTCGCTTCGTACAGAAACTCGGCGGCTTGGAGTCGGCCGAGGTCAGCTCGAAGGGTGTCATCCGGCCGGTCGGCGATGACCGCCAGGATGGCGTACGGCACGTCCTTGCCGACGACCGAGGCGGTCTGGAGGAGCTGCTTCTCCTCGGCCGGCAGGCGATCGATCCGGGCCGCCAGCATCGCCTGCGCCGTCGCCGGGACCTGAATGGAGCGGAGCGAGCCGGTCAGGCGGTAGGCGCGACGATCGCCGGCCAGCAGTCCGATCTCGACCAGCGATCGGACGCTCTCTTCAAGGAAGAATGGGTTCCCGTCGGTTCGGTCGATCAGGAGTGCTTTCAGGTCACTGAGCGAAGCGTCATCGCCAGCGACAGCCGTCAGCAGGTCATTGGCGCTCTCGGGCGGCAACGAATCAACCTGGAGCTGGGTGTAGTAGGTCTTGCTACCCCAGCCGTGGCTGTACTCCGGTCGGTAGTTGACCAACAGTAGGATGCGGGCGGTCGGCAGACTCTCACCAGGCTGTCGAGCAGCGCCTGGCTCCCTGAGTCGATCCAATGGAGATCCTCGAAGACGAGAAGCAACGGCTGTTCTCGGGCCTCGCGCAGGAGCAGATGCTTGACGGCTTCGAGGGTCTGGCGGCGACACTGCGCGGGATCGAGCATCTCCCAGCCAGGATCGCCCGGCGGTAGGTCGAGCAGCGCGAGCAACGGCGGCAGGATCGGGCGCAGCGCCTCGTCCAGGGCCAGCAGCTTGCCGGTCACCTTCTCGCGGACGGCGCGCCCGTCGTCCCGACGCTCGATGCGGCAGTATGCCTTCAAGAGGTCGATGATCGGCAGGTACGAGGTCGCCTTCCCGTACGAGACCGACCCGCTCTCCAGCACCAGCCAGCCCTCCGTCCGAAGGGAGTGGGCCAGCTCCCAGACGAGCCGCGATTTCCCGACGCCCGGCTCGCCGACCAGCGCGGCCACCTGGCCGTGGCCGTCCCGTGCCCGGTCCAGCGCGGCGTGTAATGCCGCCATCTGGGCTTGGCGCCCGACGAAGCGGGAGAGCCCACGGCCGGCGCTCGCCTGGAGGCGCGTTCGTGCCTGCCCGGCCCCCACGAGATCGAACACCTCGATCGCTTCTGCAAGGCCCTTGACCGGCACCGTGCCGAGCGAGCGAACCTGGACGTACCCCTCCACCAGAGCTAGTCTTACAGTGACCCTTTCTGGTGGAGACGTTGTCGACGGCGCTTGATGTGGCAGGTGCGGGCGACAGCGTGATGGTGGCGTCGCCAGCGGGACCAGGCGGGGACGAAGCGGGCCGGGTGCGGGTAGTCGGGCCGCAGGCGGGTCAGGAGGCGATGGACCTCGGGCACGCTGATGGGCACGAGCGCGGCGTCCTGGTCGGGGGATGCTGGATCCCCCCCTTTGCCGCTCCCAGCACGAGCGCGGCGAGGGCCAGCAGCGCGCGGGTCATGTGGCGATGCCAGCCGGTCCAGGAGCGGACCTCGTACTCATCCAGGCCCACCCGCTGTTTGGCCAGTGTGAAGACCTCCTCGATCGTCCAGCGCGCACCGAGCGCCCGGACGATCTCGACGAGCGGCGTGTCGATGGGGGCATAGACCAGATAGTAGGCGAGCTCGTCCGGGTCGGTGAGGCTGCGGCGGATGACGAGGGCGTGAACCCACCCGTCCGCCAGGGCTGGGCGGAGCGGGACGTACGTCCCGCCGTACAGCCGCTCGCCCTGGGCCCCATCGCCACAGCTCAGCTGCTGCCACTGCTCGGGCTCCAGGACGGCGGCTACATCGGCGACCGCGACCTGGCCGGGCGGTCCATACGGCGGCCAGGTGGTGGGCTGCTCGGTGCTCTTGACCGCCAGGGCGTACGCCTGGCCGCGGGCTTCCAGGGCGCGACGGAGCTTGCCATCGCTGCCATACCCTGAATCTCCCACGACCCAGCGAGCCGGCACCCCGGCGTCCAGCGCACGTGCGAGCATGTCCAGCGCCAACCAGGGCTTGGTATGGAAGGCGACCGTCTTGGGCACGCCAGCCTCCTCACGCCGGTCCTGGTCATCGGCCCAGTCGCGCGGGAGGGAGAGCGCCCGGTCGATCCCGACGCGCCCCTTCGGACTCGCGTAACGCAGGAACACCCCGACCTGGCAGTTCTCGATCCGACCGGCGGTCCCGCTGTATTGCCGCCCCACGCCACACGACTTGGTGCCCTGCTGCAGAAAGCCCTCTCGTCGACCACCAGCACGCCGTCCGGGGCGCCCAACTCCGCGATCACCTGCTCCCGCAGGTCGTCGCGCACCGCGTCGGCATCCCAGACGGACCGATCCAGCACCCGCGGGATCGTGCGCGGGTGCTGATAGCCACCGTACTCCGCGAGCTGCCAGCCGTTCTTCCGCTCCACCTCGCCCAGCAGCCCCTCCACGTACGCCACCGCATGGCGGTGAGCCGCTGCCCGCTGAACATGCTCGCGCAAGCCGCCCGTCAACTCCTCCAGCCCGCTCGCCGCCGCCCGGACCTCTCCTGGTACGTCATATTCTCGGACCATCGCTTGCTCCCTGCCGCAGAAGGCTCGCAAGAATCGGTCACTGTAAGACTAGCGTCGCGGCGGCTAGGAGGCTCGTCCCTTCGCGCGCGAGCTGCTCTAGGCGAGAGGCGAGGTGGACGGTTTGCCCCATGGCGGTGTAGTCCATATGCAAGTCGTCACTGACGAGCCGCACCACCACCTCACCGCTGTTGAGGCCGATCCGGGCCTCAAGCCCGACGCCGTGCGTTCGGCGAACCTGGTCCGCGTAGCGGCGCATGCCGTCCTGGAGCGAGAGCGCGGCGTAGCACGCGCGGACGGCATGGTCCTCATGAGCGATTGGCGCCCCGAACAGCGCCATCAGGCCGTCCCCCATCAGGCGGCTGACGGTGCCCTCGTACCGATGGACGGCGCCCATCATGACCTGGACCGCGCCGTCGAGGAGCTGCTGGGCCTCTTCCGAGTCGCGATTCTCGATGAGCTCGGTCGAGCCCTTGATGTCGGCGAACAGGACGGTGACCTGCTTGCGCTCGCCCTCCAACCCGCCCCGCGACGCCAAGATCTTCTCGGCCAGGTGCTTCGGCGTGTAGCTCTGGGGCGACGGCGGCGATGTCGTGGACGCGAGCGCGGCCGCCCCGGTTCCAGCGCCCAGCCGGCCACCGCATTCCCCGCAGAAGCGGTTCGGCGGCGGGTTCCGAGTCCCGCAGCTGCCGCAGACCAGCGCGAGCGCCGCGCCGCACTCGCCGCAGAACTTGTACGTGCTGGGATTCTCGGCGCCGCACGACGGACACCCCATGGCGCGCTCCCTGGTCGCTGAGCGGTCGGGGTCGATGGGCCGAGTATACGGGGGCGGGGGCGGCGAGGTTCAACGGCTCGGCGGAGGGTCATCCCTGCCGGGCTGGCGAGAGGCGCCCCGACGCGACGTCCCGATCCAGCGTACCTCGTCGGGGTACTCACACCGCTAAAGGTGCTCACAGTCGTTGGGGTACTCACAGTGATCACGTGCTCACGGTGCTCACAGTTCAGCGTGACTACCGTAATCAGCGTGATCCCCGTGAGCGCCGTGAGCACCCTCAACCAGCCGACGAGCGTGAGCGCCGTGAGCACCTGATGCGGTGAATGCGCGGACGTTGCCCCGCCCCACCCTCGCATCCTGTGAGGCGCGTCACAGATTCGACGGTCGCGCCGCGGTACCGTATTCCGTGACAGGGGGTGCTGACGACGGCCCCGAGGGCGTGGCTAGTGCGGGGAGTAGGACCATGGGGCTGCTGATGTCGGACTCCCTGATGCCCGACCTGCTGCTCGACGAGGCGCTGCGGCTGCTGGACGGCCTGAGCGAGTGGACGTACGCGCTGGACGTTGCCCGCGATCTCGACGAGCTCGAGGCCGCCGTGGCCACAAACGCTGATCCGTAGCCCGAACGATCAGCCCGAGCCGTACGCTCGGCGCGCTACGAGACGGCTTGCGCCACCACAACCGGCAGCCGCACCGTGAACGTCGACCCCTCGCCATAGACGCTCTCGACCGTCAGATCGCCGCCCATCAGCCGGCAGAAGTGGCGGCTGATCGCGAGCCCCAGCCCGGTCCCACCGTACTTACTTCTCGTACTCGCTTCAGCCTGACTGAACGCCTCGAACAGCCGCCCAAGCTGCTCCTCGGTCATGCCGATCCCGGTGTCCGAGACGGCGAACGTCAGCCAGTCCTCGGGCTCGCGCTCGACAGTGAGGCTGATCGTGCCGCGCTCGGTGAACTTGGCGGCGTTCGACAGCAGGTTGAACAGCGCCTGCCGGACCTTCGTCTGGTCAGCGTGCATCGCGCCGAGATCGTCGGGGTAGGTGACGATCAGGGTGTTGTCGTTCTTCTCCACCAGCGGCTGGACGATGGCCTGGACATCCTGGACCATCTGGCCAACGTCGAACATCTCCAGGTCGAGGTCCATGCGGCCAGCCTCGATCTTGGAGAGGTCGAGGATGTCGTTGATCAGCCCCAGCAGGTGTTTGCCGGCAGAATTGATGCGTTGAAGGTCCGGCAGGAATGTCTGCTCGTCCAGGTCTTCAGCCTCCTCCTGGAGCATCTCGGAGTACCCGATGATGGCGTTGAGCGGCGTCCGCAGCTCGTGGCTCATGTTCGCCAGGAACTGCGACTTGTGCCGCGAGGCCGCCTCCAGCTCGCGGCTGGTCTCCTGGACCTGCTGGAACAGCCGGGCGTTGTGAATTGCGAGGGCACACTGCCCCGCGAAGGTCTGGATCAGCGCCACGACTTCTGCCGAGAACTGACCGGGCGTGCGTCTGACGACGACGAGCGCGCCGAGCGGCCGCTCCTGGTGCAACAGGGGCACGGCCAGCAGGGATCGAAAGCCGGCCTCGATGACCGAGTCGCGGATCGGGCTGCTATAGCTCCCTGGCACCAGAATATCCGGGATCTCCACCGGCCCTCGGCTGGCGACGGCACGCCCCACCGCGCCGTCGCCCAGGCGGATGCGCCCGCTGCGAATCGTGCGGGTCAGTTCCTCTTCAACGTCCTCCGGTACGAGGGTTGGCAACGGTCCCGAGGGCACCAGCGTCTCGGTCGCCTCGTCGTACTCGTAGAGCGAACCGCCGTCAGCACTGGCGAGACGGGTCGCGTTCGCGATGATCGTTGCGAGGACTTCGTGGATGTCCAGCGACGACGACACAGCGCGGCCAATCTCTCCAAGGGCCTGGAGTTCCCCGACCCGATCTTGCAGTTCCTCGAAGAGCCGGGCGTTTTCGATGGCGATCACCGCCTGGTCCGCGAAGGACTCCAGCAGGATGATCTCACGGTCGGAGTACGGCCGTCGCTCCAAGCGATTGAGCGTGATCGCCCCGAGGACCGCACCGTCCCTCAGCAGCGGCACCGCCAGCATCGAGCGGAAGCCGTAGTGCGAGGCTCGCCCGGCGCTGCCGGGAAACTCGGTCGCGTCCACCCCGAGGAGGTCGTCGGCATGCACGGTACACCGATCCAGGATGGCGCGACTGGTGACCCAACCTCGGTCGCCAAGGGGCTGGACCAACCCGACCGCATCGGCCACGGCCTCCCCGAACGTGGCCTCGATCCGCACGTCGGGTCCGAGGGTCCGTTGGATCACGCCCGTCTCGGAAGCGCACAGCACAGCAACGGTCCGCAGCAGCCGATCCAGCACCTGCTGAAGCCCGGACGGCGACGAGGCGATCACGCGGAGTACCTCGGCCGTCGCCGTCTGCTGCTCCAGCGCCTCAGTGACCTGACGATTACTCTCCTGAAGGTCGGCGTTGCGCTGCTCCAACTCTTCGAACAGCCGGGCGTTCTCGATGGCGATGACGGCCTGGTCCGCGAACGTCTCCAGGAGGTCGGCTTCGCGATCGGTGAAGGGTTGGACCTCAAAACGCTGGATGCTCAACAGGCCGATCGACTCGCCACGTCGTAGCAACGGTACGTCGATGATTGACCGTAGGCCGAGCAATCGCTGACGCTCGCGCAAGTCCGGATACTCGGTCAGCACGGCCTCGGCCAGGTCATCGGTGCGGATGGTGCGGCGCTCCATGAACGCCCGGCCTGACGCCCATCGCGCCGTTGGCACACTCGCAAGCTGACGATCGATCTCACCGGGGGTGAGTTGCTCGTAGATCGTCCTCGCCACGCCGTAGGTGGCAACAGGGAGCAGGCGACCGTCGTGCTCACGAATCGCTTGGAGCGACGCGCTTGGCGCATGGCAAAGCTTCGCGGCCGCCGCGACGATTGCGTCCAGCACACGGTGCAGGTCCGTTGGTGATGAAGCGATGACCCGGAGCACGTCGGCGGTGGCCGTCCGCTGCTCCAGTGCCTCGGTGACCTGGCGGTTGCTCGCCTGAAGCTCGGCGTTGCGCTGCTCCAACTCCGAGAACAGGCGCGCGTTCTCGATGGCGATGACGGCTTCGTCCGCGAAGGTCTTCAGGAGGGCAATCTGCCGCTCAGTGAAGGCACGGACCTCTTGGCGGGCCAGCGAGATGGTGCCAAGCGGCGTCCCCGTGCTGCGGAGCGGAACGGCGACGTTGGTGCGATAGCCGATCTTGCGAGCATCCACGGCGCCCAAGGAGTTCCAGTCTGGCGCATCGTCGGCGACGTCCAGTACGTGGACGGTCTGTCCATCCAGGACCGCCTGACCGGATACCACGTCGCGTGCGAGTGGAAGCTGCTCCCCGAGATGCGGAGCGATGGCCGGACTGGCCGCCGGAAAGACGGCGGTCCGCCTGATGACCTCACCGTCCACTCGCCAGATCGCACCCAGATCAGCATCGCAGAGATGCGCGGCGCTGGCGAGGATGGCTTCGAACACAGACTGTGGGTCCGTGGGCGAGGAGGCGATGACTCGCAGCACGTCGGCCGTGGACGTCTGCTGCTCCAAGGCCTCGGTGACCTGGCGGTTGCTCTCCTGGAGTGCCGTCGTGCGGTCCTGAAGCTCCGCGTGACGCCGCTCTAGCTCCTCGAACAACCGGGCGTTCTCGATCGCAATGACGGCCTGGTCCGCGAACGTCTCCAACAGCGCCACTTCCTCGTCGGTGAAGGGCCGCACATCGGCGCGCAGAACTGCCAGGTTGCCGAGCGGCTCGCCCTTCCTCAAGAGCGGGATCGTGGCGACGCTGTGGATGGTGTTGAGCTTGAGCAGCTCGAGCGTGGCAGGGTACTCGGTCGCCGCCACCCGATGGATGTCGTCGATGATGACGCGCTGCCGATCCAGGACCGCCCGCCCGCCGGGGAACTGGCGGGTGAGGGGAAGTGGCAGGCCCACCAGCCCCTTCATCTGCTCGCCCGCGTGCGCGGCATTGTAGAAACGGGCGCCTTCCAGCCGTTCGATCACGGCATCGCTGGCCTCGCACAGCCGCACCGCGCTCTCAGCGATGGCGTCGAGCACGCGCTGGAGGTCGGTCGGCGAGGACGCGATCACGCGCAGGACTTCGGCCGTGGCGGTCTGCTGCTCCAGCGCCTCGCCCAGCTCGCGGTTGCGCCGTTCCAGCTCGTCGAACAGCCGGGCATTCTCGATAGCGATAACCGCCTGGTCTGCAAATAACTCCAGCAGCGCGATCTGGCGATCCGTGAATGGCACCCGCTCGCGGCGTGCGACGCCGAGCGAACCGATTGGTGCACCCTGACGGATGAGGGGGACCACAAGCTGCGCCTGGTAGCCTGCGGCGATCATTTGGCTGTCAGGATATTTTGCGAGGTGCTCCGCCGCTGGCGAGAACTCGTGGATCGTCACGCCGTCGAGTATCACACTGCTACTCACCGAACCTCGACTGAACGGATGCGCGGCCCCGACCCGAATCTCCTCAGGGGTCAGTGAGGCCATCACACGCAGGATGTCGCCTTCGGCCTGGAGGATCGTCGAGAAGTCCGCCTCGGTGAGCTGCGCGGCGCTCCGGATGATCGAGTCGAGGACGACAGCGAGGTCCGTCGCCGATGACGCAATCACCCGCAGCACCTCAGCCGTGGTCGTCTGCTGCTCCAGCGCCTCGGCGAGTGCCGCATCCCGGTGCGCGATCTCCTCAGCATGACGCTCGCGGAGCTGCCGAAGCTCGGCCTGGAGCTGCTCGACTGTCGCGGCGTCATCGCCCATCACGCCCCTCCCAAGGCCCCGCCCCACCCACGGCCGTCGGTGTCCGCCTCCGAGCGGGCGGAGACGGACGGCGGCACCAGCGCATGGCCGACCCATCGTACCAGGAGCGCGCGGCACGCCCCCAAGCGAGGATACGACGGGGCGGGGGCGGGGTGATGTGACGGGGGTCACAGGTTGGCGGGCCGGCTCTGTTCGCGATGGCCGCGGCGAACCTTGCGTCAGAGCTGTCATGGACGGACCATGTGGCGGTGGCGCCGATCAGCGCGTTCAGGTTGCCACGAGGCTCACTCCGCGCGCCGGAGAAGGTTGGCTGGTCGGTCTCGGCGACCTCAGCATCCTGACGCCCGCAACCGAGCGTATGTCGTATGTCGTATGTCGTTGTGAGGAGTATCGCGGGCGGGAGATCGAGGGTCGGGGGGAAGCCGGGGTGATTGAGGGAGAGAGAGAAGAAGAAGGAGATAACCCTTCAACTACTACCTCGACGACCCCTCACGGCTCTTGCCTCACTGGCTCCTGCCGTTCGACAAAGCCTTCAGAACGACATACGACATACGAATCGTCTCGACTTACGGGAAATGACTGAGAGTGGCTGGAGAGTGGCGAGGACCGACGCTGCAGGGTCGACGCTGATTGTCCAGCTTGAGCGTCCGCGCTACCTGGCGGTTGCCGTGCAGTTGGAGGATTGGTGGGAGGACCTGATGGTGCGGACTGGAGCCGTACCGCCCCCTACCCCGACGCCGGTCCCGAAGCCGACTGAAGCGCCGAAGCCGACTACCGCGCCGCGCGTGCCGTGACCAAGACTGCCGAACTGGTGGCCGTGCTGACGATCTTCATCGCGATGGTGCTACTGGTGCCGCGATGACGGCGGCGCCCAGTGGGCCAGGCGACGCAGCCGGATGTCGAGCCAGGAGCGCGTGTTGGCCTCCACACGGGCGTAACCCACGACCTCGTACGAGCCGAGCGCCGCCGGCTCCAGGATGGACTCCCGGGGATCGTGTTCGGCGGGGAAGAAGTCGACGCGCACCCCCGGCTCGAACCGCTGGCCCGCGTCGACCACCCGCTCGGTGAACGTCGCCGACTGCTCTTGCATCTCGCACCTCCGCATCGAGCTCGCCCGAGCGTACGGCCCGCCGAGCTGGAGTGGGGGTGTCTCCATGCACCAATGAGAGGTGCCTCTCTGCCTGGATTCCTACCGCCTGGCTCATGCGCTCCGTGGCCTGGACGCCGCGAATACGAGACCGTCGCTGGAGCCCCGTACAGCGCCGCAATCCACGGGGGGCTTTCCGAGGCCGTTCACGGATTGGTGGCACCGTGGGTGGTGCCAGGGGAGCTGTCGCGCGAGTCTGAGCGGCGACCAGCTGATCGCAATCATCGTTGCCGCCGTTACGGCGACCGTTTCGGCCCCCGTGTGGGAGTGGCTCCTCGGGCTCAAGTGAGTGGCGACGGTACATGGCCACAGCTTCATTGTTCGTCTGGCAAGCATCCTGCACCTCGCTTCTGCTGAGCCGCCGTGGTGAGCTCGCCGGGCACCGCAAGGTCCGGTTGGGTGCTCCCGCGCGGTGCTGAGGCGTCTGGGCTCACATCCTGGGCGCTTCTGCGTCCAGCAGTTCCGTGCTGCGCGTTGGCGGCCCCCACAGCCACGCACGGGCCCGGATGGCACCCCCTGGAAAAGGCCACCTGTGGCCGGCAGGGGTCGGGGGCGGACACTGCCAAAAGGCACTACCCGATTGAGGCTCTTCTGGCTCTTGACCTGTCTCGAATCGGTCGTATGCTGACGGCGTTGTGGCGAGAGATTCAGCCCTCTCGGCCATGCGTTGAAACGCCGAGCTGGCCCAACAGCTCGGCGTTTTACAGCGCCCGGGTCTTCTCTGACCCGGGCGCTCGCGTTTGGCTGCCCGGCGCGCTGGCGTGGGGAGTCGTGGTGGTGAGGCCGGCGGTACCTGCGGTGGTACGGCCATGTGAGGCGCTCACACCGTACTCGCGGCATCCGGGGGACCGAGGTCCCGGTGCCGCACGATGCGCGTCAGGTGCAGCCACTAACGCCTCGATCATCGCTGCACCGGCGGCGGTTGTCGATATGGAAGTATCCACATCTTTGCAGTATCGAAGGGACGGTCACGGCGGTCAGACACTGCCCACTCCGGCCCCCGCTGACGCTCGCGCCGGCTGACCCGCTCGCCCCATCACGCACCAGCGCCACGGCCGAGTGGCCGGGGCCTTGTTCCGCCGGTGACAGCCGGAGTGCCGCCGCGCCGACAGTGCAGCCCCTGCAGGACGACCTACGCTGTGGGCAGCCCCCGATGCGGAATCAGGTCTCATGGCAAAGGAGCCCACACAATGAGCCGCCCGATTGCTCGGACCCTCAGCGCATTCGCCCTCGCCGTTGCCCTGGCGACCAGTTTCACCGCCGCGTTCGCTGCGACGCCGTCCGGTGAACCGGCGTTCTACGTGACCAAGAAGAAGACTACAACGCTGGTTGGGCTGAGCCCGGAGCTGCGCGCCAGCGCCGTCCAGAAGGCACGATCACTCACGGCCGAAGGCACGAGGTCACAGTCCGGATCGACCGACGCCGAGCTTGATGAGGGCTGCAACGGCGATTGGTTCATCACCTGGGAGGAGGACGCCGCCGGCTACGGGATCGTGGGAACCTACCTGTTGCATTGCGATGGGACCGCGATCCATATCGGGTGACGCTGTGCCCATTGTGGCCCCGTGCTGCGCGCTGGCGGCCTCCACAACGGCACGCGGCCCGGATGGTATGGCCGCACCTGAGCGCCACGAGCGCGCTGGTACGCAGGTACCCCGATCTTCCCGCCGGCGGGAAAGAGACATAGCCCCGGGGACCGTCAGATGCCCGGGGCCATGTCTGCGCCGCTGAGGACTGCGGATCGCTCAGCGGGCGCCATCCTAGCACAGCCGCCCGCTCTGGCCGCATTTCGCGCTTGCTGCCGGTGTCCTGCCAGAGCGCGATCCTGACGGGCCGGTGGGGCGACCTGCCGGCCCGCGCCCGTCCCTACCGGGTGCTGAACCTCGTTTCTCTGCATGCGACGGGCACCCGGCCGCACCAGCGCCCCGGCCAGACGACCGGGGCGCTCTGGTATACCGAGGTGTGGGCTACTCATTGTCGACGTCAGCGGCGTCCCTGCGCTGATCCTCGGGTTCCGAATCATCGGCCTCCAAGTGACCGCTGGGACGGCCACCCGCCTGGACTTCCGACGACGGCGGCTCTTTGGGATCTGGCATCGTCTCTGCTCCTCTGTAAAGGTGTCCACACGTGCGCATGGGCAGGACGCGCGCCATAGCAGCCCCGTGCTGCGCGCTCATGGCCCCACATCGACGCAGGGGACGAAGCGACCGGCCACTCGCGTCCGGCGGGAGTGCGGTACGCGTGTGATCTGCGCGAGCCGGGTCGCAATGCATTTCAGGGGAGATGACGCCGACTGCGGGGACGGGTCGGCCGTCCTGATCGGCCATGAGCACCAGGGACGGTCGGGTGCCCACGACACCACGCCATGCTCTCCGGGTGGAAGGCTAGGCGGCAGCTGATCCTCCACCGGCGAGGTCTGATCAATGGTGCGGCGATAACCAGACGCCCCACGTTGCGGAGCAGGAGGCGCCTACTGGCAGCGGGCCATGGTGATGTAATTCGTGCCGTTGGGGAAGGTTCGCTCGCCTGTGACCGACGTCAGATCATCGCTCAACGTGAAGGCGAACTTGGTCGTCTCGACTGAATAGAAGTCCAGACGGTTCCCCTGGATCGTCCCCCAGAGGCGTCCCCAACCGCGACGGGCGTTCGTGGGAGCATGATCACCCCAACTGTAGAGGACCAGCGCTCTATCACCGTCAACCATCTCAATGCTGAGGCGACTCGCCAGACCACCATCCCAGGCCCCTTCCCAGCTACCCGTGAGCGGTCCCGGGGTCGGCCCGCCGCTCGGTGCGACGAAGTGGACGATCGGTGGAAGAGCAACATCTGCACTGCAGGAGGTGGTCTGGGCCGCTGGAGCTGCCACGGACTCGGCTGACGGCAACAAGACAAGCCCGCTCGCCAAAGCGAGGGCGACGATGATGGCGCGGGAGCGAGACATCTTTGCCTCCCAAGGGAACGATCGCGCTACCAGTAGGGCAGAGGGCGTGCCACCGGGCGAGTAGTCCCATTTCGGGCAGCCCGGGTCGCCCCGGATCCGGCCCGAAAGCCCAACAGTCCAGACCTGGCCAGATGAACCTGGCTTTCCCACACTTTTGATCGTGACGAGCCGGTGGGGCAACCTGCCGGTCCGTTCTGTGTGGCAAGCGTTCTGCCCTGTTCTGTGCTAGCTGCGGCGTGCGCAGAGCCGCGCGCCCGTGCCGCAGCTAGGGTGCCGGGTCCTCGTTGGGGTCCGGTGCTCGTCTGTATCGCCCCACCACGCACCGGCGCCCCGGCCAGACGGCCGGGGCATTTCGCGTTTCGGTGGGCGGCAGGCTATCGTGAGGCGTCGTGGTGGTGGTACCCGCCGCACGCCACGGCCAGAGCGCCGGGTCACCCCCGAGGCCCGGCGCTCATACTCGTCCCCGCTTAATCACGTCCACCGTTGTGAGAGATGCCGCCGCTGCTGCTCATGTCGGTGCTCTCGGGGGGACCGACAGGGTCGCGCGGCGGCAAACAGCGGCGCCCGGTCAATGGCGACCGGGCGCTGCCCTGTGCTCGTAGCACCCCCGTGCTGCGCGCTGGTGGCGCCCACGGCCATGCACGGCACGGTGGCATCTGGAAGAAGCCACCCGCAGCCGGTAGGGGCCGTTACGCACGTAACCGGCTGCTCAGTCAAGTGGTCGGGTATGCAGGCTGGCGATGGCGATGATCACTATCACCGTGATCGTCGCCAGGCACGCGATGGCGAGCGCGAGCAGCTCGTTTTCCATGGCGGCCTCCTCGTCCTTGTACCGCAGCCGAGTGCTGTCCTTCCCACTATCAGCGCATTCGGGTGCTGCGGCCAGGGTGGAAGCGTGCAACTGCTGTGCCCCGGTCCTTTGCCCGGCTGGTTTCGGCCCCGAGACAATGTGCCCACTCCGGCCCCCGCTGGCGCTCGCGGTCTGACGAGCCGTCAGCACCATCCTGAGCGAGCCCGGAGGCTTCCCCCGCCCCGTGTTCATGCGTACAGTTGGGGGTGAAGGAGGGGCGTGTCGACGAGTGATCGCCTGTCGTCATCACCTCGCTCCGAGTGCCATCGGTCGGGCGAGGGCGCGTCACCTGGGACGAGGTGCAGGATGCTGACAGCTGACGAACTGAACCGAGCGATCAAGCAAGCCCAGCGTAAGGCTGCCGTCTGTACGCGGTTCTGCGTTGTGGGCGGCGAGTGCAGACAGTCCGGCTACGCGATCTACCACAACGGGCTCGGAGCCTCGGATACCAGCGAGCAGATCGTGTCTGACAGGGCGGTTCTCAAGCTGCCGGAGGAGCACCTCGCCCTGTGCTTGGTTCCCTGGCTCGTCGCGACGCACAAGCGGCAGCATTTCGATTTGAACCGGGGAGGGCGTGACCGCCCTGCCCTGTGACCACCCCCACCGCCAGCCCTGCGGGCCACCTCACCATGGGGCCCCAACCCCATGGCACCACGGCGCCCCGGCCAGACGGCCGGGGCGCTTCGCATGTCGAACTTCGCCCACCCGGTGCGGAATAGTAGGCAGGAGGTCCACCACGATGAACGATGACCAGCGCCACCCGTTCGATGCCGAGCGGTTCCTCGACGGCTTCACCGAGGAGACGGCGCGCATCGTCCACGCTGAGGATGACCCGGTCCTCGGCGAGATGGCAGACTGCGCCCGGGAGGCTTGGGCGGCGTTCCTGGCCGACGACGAGACCACGTAGCAGCCCCATGCTGGCCGCTGGTGGCCCTAGGATCGACGCAGGGCCCGGAGTGGCACTCTTTTGGGGGCCATCTGGAGCCGGCAGGGCACGGGTACGCGGGTACCCGACTCTTCACGCCGGCGTGAAAACGGCCTGAAGTCTGCATATGCTGCCGGTGCCTCGGGGCAGATGAACCTGACCCGGGATGAGCGAGACGCCGGGTTCCCACAGCGGCCCGGCGTCTTCGTGTCTGAGGCAGGGCAAGGTCTGCCCACTCCGGCCCCGCCCGGCGCTCACGGCCGGCACCCGCCTCTATGGCATTCCGAGCGGGCCGGGCTCAGCGGCCGGTGAGGCGGACGTCGCAGCGCAGCGTCAACGTGCCGCCGTCGAGCGGCACGTGGCTGTACGTCGGGTCGGTCGGGTCAGTGTACTGGCGCGTCCCCCGCAGGACCACGCCGGCCGTCACGGTACCCGCGGGCGTCCGTGGCAGGCTGAAGCCCGGTAGTTGGGCCATCGCGCCCTGGCCATCGGGAGCCGGTCCCCCGTCCACGGACCAGGAGAAGTCGAACAGGTCCGTGAACGGCGGCAGCACGTACACGACCATGGTGACCAGGTCCCACGGGGCCGGCGACGCCGGGACGATCGCGAGCGCCGCCGCGTAGCGATCGTCGCCGCCGCGCGCGACGGCGCACACCGGCGGGGTGACGGCGACCCGCAGCGTGAACGGCCGGTCGGGGTCGAAGCCGGCCGCGTCGCGCGGGCGGACCACCACGGCGTAGGCGCCGCCCTCGACCGTCTCGAGGAGCGTCTTCGGCTCGATGAACTGGATCACCCGCCGCCGCGACGGCGCCGTCGCCGCCACGCAGCCGGCCGGTCGGTCGCAGCCGGCCCCGGCTCGCTCGGGGACAGCGTCGGCGCGGCCCGCGAGCCGCCAGAGCGACAGGTCGACGTCGTACCACAGGTCGCCCAGGTAGACCTGGACGGTCGCCGGGCCGGGCGGCACGGCGAAGGTATAGACCTTGACCTCGCCGAAGCCCTGGAAGCGGTCGGTCTGGCTCACGCCGCCGGCATCCGGCGTGCCGAGGTCCCTCGTCGCCTGGGAAGGCGGCGCGAACCCGGCCCGGGCGTCGACCGGCGCGGTCGTCAGGAGCAGGCCGAGGGCGAGGGTCGCCAGCAGGGCGACCCTCGTGGCCGCGATCGCCCGCCGTGCGGGTGTCAGCACATCCACCCCCGTGCACCAGGTTCGGGTGACAAGGCAGCGTTCGGCTAAAGGGTAACGTCGGGCGGCGGGGGATGGTAGGACGAGGCGCCGTGGCGGCCCCCCCGGGCTGGCCGATGTCCGCGTCGAAATCCCGTGGAGTTCGCCCGTCGTGCTGGTGGGCTGGCCAAGCTGGGCGTGGGGGGTGGGCCACGGAGCAACGCCTACGGGTGTTGCCATGCGGTTGCACCTGGCGCGGTGAGACACAAGAGCTCGCGCCCAGAGCCCGACTGACCGCGCGATCCCGACGGGCCGGTGGGGCACCCTGCCGGCCCTTTCTGGTGTACGGTGATAGGGGAGGGACCCCGTCCCCATGACTACCGATAGCCCAGTGATCGTCGTCAGCTATCCATCTCGTCACCG
>Ga0209382_10002867_pt1 | contig 24524 bp, 23 predicted proteins | sample SoiMetdeltSBSDD5_FD_187599 | JGI IMG/M metagenome (GOLD analysis project Ga0209382, IMG submission 187599) | Bulk soil microbial communities from a Populus tree surrounding site in Tennessee, USA - Soil MetaG P. deltoides SBSDD5 (SPAdes) (version 2) | ecosystem: Environmental > Terrestrial >...
GAGTAGCCGTAGCCGGCGATCAGGGCGCCCCGCACCTGCGTGGCGTAGCCGACGAGGCCAAACTGCATCGCGATTCCACACGCGACCAGTGCCGACAGCCGGCGGCGCGGGAGCGCACTCTGCTCCAACGCCTTGACCCGGTCGCGTACCCGTCGGATCAGGTCGCCCATCGCGGTCTCGTGCCAGAACCACGCTTCGACACGTGCACCATCGGCGTTCGGATGCTGGGCCAGATACGCCTCGCGGTAGAACGCCTTGAGGTCGTCGCAGAGGTACCGCAGGTATTGCAGCGCCGTGACGCCCTCGGGGTGCTCCAGACCATCGAGCGACCCATCGGCGACGTACTGTTCGAGCAGGCGCACGATGCCGCGGAAGCGCGTCTGCGGCACTCCGCTCAAGCCGACCGCCGTGCGGCCGTACCGCTCGACGAACTGCGTGTAGTACCCGCGCAGGCCGGTCAGCTCGAAGGCCGGGTCGGCGGGCCGTTCGGGAGCCGGGGCCGACGGTGCGGTGGCGGGGACGACATCTTCGGGAAACTCCTCCAGGACCGGGCCGGCATCCTGGTCGAGCAACGAGAAGGCGGCGGCCAGCACGCGATGCTGGAAGTCCGCGTCGTTGGGCTTCCCCAGGGCCAGGCCGTACGGGAAGCCACAGAACAGCGCACGGGGTGGCCTGACCTTCTCCGTGTGCTCCTTGATCAGCGTGATCTGTACCGTCGAAAGGTTGGTCGCCTCGAACACGCGGGCGAGCACGCCACAGGCGTGCGAACAGAGCGGTCAAGTCGGTGTCAGCAGGACGACCTCGACGCCATCCTGCTTCAGCAGCTCGGCGACCTCCGGGCCGGTCTCACCTTCGAGGACGTCCCAGGTCCGCAAGGCGCCCATGAAGGAGTAGAAGCTTTCTGCCAGGCTGCCGATGGCCCGATGCTGCTGGAGCTCCCGAAGGCGGTCGACCGGATAGGTCACGTTCAGGTCGCGCTGGATGCCGGTGCGATCGAACCCGATGCTGGTGTGACTCTGCACGATGTCGGTGGTGGGCGTCCTCGATGGCAGGCGCCGATACGACTGGTCCGGTGTCCTGTGATCAGACACGAACGGCGTGTCGCCCCTGAGGTGCAGTCCGGCCGTCGTGACCAGCGCTACGCGGGCCTCGCCGAGCGACCGGCGTAGCGGAGTCCAGGGCGTCTCGGCATTGACCTGCGCCGGGAATGTCAGGACCGTGTTGCGGGCAAGCTCCGGGAGGTGCTCGAGACGGGGCATGTCGTCAACCTGCCTTCGTGATGCGTGTGGGTGTACGGTAGCACGTCATCAGCGGACGAATAGCGGCGCGAACACCAGCGCGACGACCGACATCAGCTTCAGGAGGATGTTGAGCGACGGTCCGGCTGTGTCCTTGAATGGGTCGCCGACGGTGTCGCCGACGACGGCAGCATGGTGACTCGGCGAGCCCTTGCCCCCGTACGCGCCGGCCTCGATGTACTTCTTGGCGTTGTCCCACGCCCCGCCGGCATTCGCCATCATGATCGCGAGCAGGAAGCCGCTCACGATCGCACCGATCAGCATGCCGCCGAGCGCCTCTCGGCCAAGCATGAGTCCCACGGCGACCGGAGCGACGACGGCGATGGCGCCGGGCAAGATCATCTCGCGCAGTGCCGCGCCGGTCGCGATGTCGACGCAGCGGGCGTAGTCGGGGCGCGTCGTGCCGTCCATCAGGCCGACCGTCTCGCGGAACTGGCGGCGGACCTCGTTGACCACGTCGAACGCGGCCTTCCCGACGGCCGTCATCGCCATCGCCGAGAAGATGTACGGCAGCATCGCTCCGAGCATCAGCCCGACGATCACCCGGGGGTCCATCAGGTTGATGCTCTCCAGGCCGACCGCGCTCGCGTACGCCGCCATCAGCCCGAGCGCGGTCAGGACCGCCGAGCCGATCGCAAACCCCTTGCCAGTCGCTGCCGTGGTATTGCCGAGCGAGTCGAGGGCGTCCGTCCGCTCGCGGACCTCGGGCGGCAGGCCGGCCATCTCGGCAATCCCACCGGCGTTGTCGGCGACCGGTCCGTAAGCGTCGGTCGCCAGTGTGATCCCGAGCGTCGAGAGCATCCCAACGCCTGCGAGCGCGATCCCGTACAGCCCGGCCCGGAAATCTTCTGCGCCGCCGGAGAGGAAGTACGCCGCGAAGATGGTGGCCGCGACGACCACGGTGCCGAGCACGGTGCTCTCCATGCCGGTCGCCAGGCCCCGGATGATCGTCGTGGCGGCGCCGGTCTGGGATGCTTCGGAGATGCCGCGCGTCGGTCGGTACTCGTACGACGTGAAATACTCGGTCCCGAGGCCGATGACGATGCCGCCAACCAGGCCGGCAACGACGGCGAAGTAGAGGCCGAATGAGGCACCGAGCACCTGGACGACGAGCAGGCTGAGGACCAGCACCAGCCCGCCGGCGACGAAGATCCCCCGCCGCAGCGCCCAGAGCAGCCCGCCGAAGTCCGCGTCCTCCCGGACCTGCACGAAGAACGTCCCGACGATAGACGAGACGATCCCGGCCGCCGCGATCGCGAGCGGCAACAGCTCGGCGTTGCGCTCGTCGAGGCCGGTCAGCGCGGCGAACGAGGCCGTGGCCGCTGCCAACGCCATGGTCCCAACGATCGACCCGACGTACGACTCGAACAGGTCGGCGCCCATGCCGGCGACGTCGCCGACGTTGTCGCCGACGTTGTCGGCGATCACGGCGGGATTGCGCGGATCGTCCTCCGGGATGCCCTGTTCGACCTTGCCGACCAGATCGGCGCCCACGTCGGCGGCCTTGGTGAAGATGCCGCCGCCGACCCGCGCGAACAGGGCGATCGAGGAGGCGCCGAACGAGAAGCCGGCGATCGTGTTCGGATCGCGGAAGATGAGATAGACGACGATCAATCCGGCCAGGCCGAGACCGACCACGGCCGAGCCCATCACCGCACCGCTGGAGAAGGCTACGCGCAGCCCACGGTTCAGGCCATGACTGGCGGCCGCAGCCGTCCGGACGTTCGCCCGGACCGCGATCCACATGCCGACGAAGCCGGTGACTGCCGAGCAGATCGCGCCCGCCAGGAAGGCGATGGCCATCGACGGGCCGATCGCAACGCCGAGCACCACCGCGACGATGACGGCGAAGACGCCCAGCACCCGGTACTCGCGCCGCAGAAACGCCGTGGCGCCCTCACGGATCGCGGCTGCGATGGCCTGCATCTCCGGCGAGCCCTCGTCGCTGCGCACGACGCCACGCGCCAGGAAGCCGGCAAAGAGCAGGGCGAGGGCGCCGACGAGCAGGGCGAGCACCGCGACTTGATCCATGGGTCAGCCTCCTTGTCCCGGTTGACAATGGGTCGCGCGACCGTCTACGCGAAGGTCTGAAGGCGGCAGTGTGCCCGCCTACAGTAGGCGGCCGGAGCGATGCTGGCAAGGCGCGCAGCATGGCGGGAGCGAGGGAGCGATTGCGGAGCGGCTGTTACCGTGCTCATGCCGCCCCCCGAACGAGGGAGAGGTACAGGTCGTCCATGCGGTCGATGGCGTGGCGGCTCTTGAGGTCGTCGAGCTGGCCGCAGGCGATCAGCCGTCCCTGGTGCAGAACGGCGACCCGGTCACAGACGCGCTCGATGTCGGTCAGGATGTGGGTCGAGAGGGCGAGCTTCCGGATGTTCTGGACGGTGGCGGTCAGCAGCGCCTGGATCCGGACGCCATCGAGACCCCGGCAGCGTGCGCGACGGAGCCCTCGCCGCTCCTTCCCGTCGCCTCGTCCGGCAGCGCAAGACCTGGGTCGAGACGGTCTTCGGCGACGGGCTGGACCGGTGCGGAGATAGGCGACGGTGCGATCACGGAGGCCGCCATCATCCGGCCGCGAGACGGAGCGGACCTTGGCGGTGCCGCAGCATCTGACCTTCAGAGGGCAGTCGGCACATGCGGCCGGTCGAGGCCGGTAAATGATCAGGGGATACGCGGCCGTCGTGGTCGTCCAGCCCTGACGCGTCAGGATGGCACCGGTCGGGCAGCGATACGTGTCGGTCGCTGCATCATAGAGGAAGGCCGAGCGCGGGATCAGCCGGTGATCGCTGCCACCGTCGTTGAATGGGATCGCCGCGCGGACGTCCCGCTCCTCCAGCCACTGGTAGTTGTCGATCGTCCCGTACTTGGTGTCGGCTGCGACTGCGAGGCCCCGCCGATGGGTGTTCCCTTCGTGCTCGGCGACCAGGCGTGGCAGGAGGAGCTCGTCCCCAACAATGCCGGTCGTGGCGTCGACGGCGGTGATGATCCGCCGCCGACGTGCCTTCGAGAGGACCGAGTGGTCCGGGATCGCCTCGTCCATGTCATAGCCGATGAACCAACGGTAGGCCAGATTGACGCGGATCTCCTCGACCAGGCCCGCTCCGAGGGCAGCCCGTACAGGTACCCGAGCAATGCCATCTTGAACAGGTCTACCGGATCGACCGACGGTTGGCCGGTGTGGCTGTAGAACCGCGCCGTGAGGCGCCGCGCCACGTCAAAATCGACCGCCTCCGCGACCCGACCGAGCAGATGCCCAGCGGGGACCAGTTCTTCCAAGCTCACCTGATTGAATAGCTTGCCGGCCAGTGCTTTCCGCCCCATCATCGCGCCACGCACCTCGGTCAGACATCTTCACCCCAGCATACCGCTCTCACCGGCTCCTCCGGTAGTACCCAGAAGAGTTCGGCAACAGTCCTTTCAGATACCTGGAGCCGCATCCAGAAAGAGAGAAAGGACCCGCATCAGCGGGTCCCTTCTTGAAGATGCTCGCCGCGCCGACGGCGACGTTACCGCTCGAACGGCTGCCGGCCGGGGATCGCCCGCAGGATCAGCAGGAGGACGACGGCGCCGAGGAAGGCGAGCAGGATGCTGCCGACGTTGAAGCCGGTCACGTCCCAGCCAAAGAAGGTGCTCCCAAGGAAGCCACCGATCAGCGCGCCGAGCACGCCGACGACGATGTTGCCGAGGACGCCGAACCCTCGGCCGCCCATCGCCATCCCAGCCAACCAGCCCGCGATCAGGCCGACCAGCAGCCACGCAATGATGCCCATGAGGACTCCTCCGATGATGCCTGGCCCCAGGATCAGGACCGCTGCCAGCTATCAAAGCAAGGTGCGTACCGCCGACCTTGGCCGCCGGGTGACGGGCTCGGTATAGTGCGGCCCATCCTCGACTGCTCTGAGCGGTCCTCCGGGAGATGGTGTGGACGACCTGCAGATCGCGTGGCTGATGATCGGGTGGCTGGTAGCATTCTGGGCCGGCAAGGATCTCCAGTCACGCTTCACGCAGTGGCGGAGCCTCCGGCGCGGCCAGTAGCGCCGGCCGAACCCAGGCGAGTAGCGAGCCGACGGCGCGCTTTTTTGTGCTCGCCTTTCGAGCCGGAGGCAACGAACAGCACCTCCAGTTGCCGTCGGGGCCAATTGGCCCAGCCTGAACCGCCCCGAGTATGATGGAGACTCTGGGGTGCCCTGCGTCCGACCGGCTTGACCATTTCTCCGGGCTGATGGCCACCTGCTCGCGGTAAGCGAGTACAATCGCGGCGGGTGGGGATGGCCATGACCGAGCGCTCTTACGCTGATGTCGATACGCGTGTCCACTGGTTCGCGGAAGACGCCGACCTCGGCTGGGTGGCGGATGCGCTCGTGGCGTCGCGTGACCAGATCCTCGACCGGTGGCTGGAAGCGACGGCCGGTCAGGCGTTCCACGCGGGACGGCGTGAGCATGCCGTCGCCGACCACATCCCCGCCCTCTTCGACGCCTTGACCGCGCTGCTGCGCCGGAGTGCCTCGCGCTTCGTCAATCCAGACGCACCGCTCGACGACGCAGCCGTGCTGGCAGCGGCCCGGGAGCATGCTTCGGCGCGTGTGCGCCAGGGGCTGACCCCGCCGGACATCGTCGTCGAGTTCCGCCTGCTGCGCCAGGAGATCTGGCACGCGTTGCGACTCCGGCTGCCCGACAAGGTGCCGACCACCGATGTCATCGCCGCCGAACTGGTGGTCAACGACGCGCTGGACGGCGCCATCACGATGGGGCTGACGGCGCTGGTGGAACGCGTCGAAGAGGTCCGGGAGGAGCTCCTGGCCACGACGATTCACGAGGTGCGCCAGCCGCTCGCCGCCATCCTCGGACAGGCGCAGCTCGCGCGGCGGTCCCTGCGCTCGCCGACTCCGAACCTTGCACGGATCTCGAGCTCACTCGAGAAGATCGAAGACGGTGCCGCACGGATGTCGGGGATGCTCACGACGCTCCTTGACTCGTCACGGGTCGTGCTGGGGGATCTCGCGTTGGCAACCGGCGACGCCGACCTCCGCGACGTCGTCCGCGAGGCGCTCAACGTCGTCGGCCCCGATCTTGCCGACCGCGTCACGCTGGATATCCGTCCCGGCGTCGAGCCGGGCGGTCGCTGGGACGCGGAGCGCCTGGAGCACGTCTTCGCCAACCTGCTCTCCAACGCGGGCAAGTATTCGCCTCCAGAGACACCGATCCGGCTCACGGTCGATGGCGACACTGCGATGCTGCGGGTCGCCATCCAGGATGAGGGGATCGGCATCGCTCCCCAGGATCTCGCGCGGCTGTTCGACCGCTACACGCGCGGTCGCGAGGCGATGGCGGCCGGCATCGAGGGCTTCGGACTCGGCCTGTACCTCTGTCGTGGGATCGTGGAAGCGCACGGCGGCCGGATCTGGGCCGAGTCGGACGGCCCGGGCAAGGGCACGACGATTCGCCTCGAGCTGCCGCGCGTAGTCGCCCCGGCTCCTGTCCCGTAGGCGTCGCCCGCCCACTCGCCGAGCCGGCAATGGGCATGCGAGCGGCCTCGGTACGGACCGTGCACTTTCCGTGCGCGGTTGCCGTCACGTGCACGCCGTCGGCGGAACTGCAGGCGGCACGGCGGAGCACGCGTTCGTGGCGCTCCGGGGTCCGGGGCGCCGAGCCGTGTACCGTCCACAGCCCGGCGCATATGCCGGTCAGGGGTCGAGTTGAGTCGAGAGGAGCGAATGTCAGACGAACGGCGCGACGAGGGGCTAAACGGGTCCGTGTCGACGGCCCGCTTCGAGACCGGGGTGCCGAACCTCGACCGCGTGTTAGGCGGCGGGTTCCGCCGGGGCTCCACGGTCATGGTCATCGGTGCCCCCGGGACCGGGAAGACGATCCTCGCCCAGCAGATCGCCTTCCACGGCGCCGCACGCGGCGAGGCGGCGCTCGTCCTGACCGCCTTCTCCGAGACCCACGACAAGCTGCTTGCTCACAGCCAGGGGCTCCGCTTCTTCGACCCGGAGCTGATCGGCGAGACGATCCAGTTCACGAGCCTGACCGACGTCTTGCGCCAGGGCGCCGACGAGACGATCGAGGCCATCGTCGCCACCGCGCGCGAACAGCGCACCCGACTGGTGGTCCTCGACGGCTTCCGGGGCATGCGCGAGATCCTGGCCCAGCAGGAGCAGATCGTGCCGTTCCTGTACACGCTCGGGGCCAAGCTGGCGCTGCTGGGTGCCACGACGCTGATCGTCGTCGAAGGCGACCCCGACGAGTCGGCCCGCTACCCGGAGCTGACCGTCTGCGACGCGATCGTCGCGCTCCGACGCCGTCTCCAGGGCAACCGCTCACGGCGCCTGCTCGAGGTGGTCAAGATCCGGGGGGCGGCCCCGCTCGAGGGCATCCACCCGTACACGATCAGCGTGGATGGCCTGACTGTCTACCCCCGCTTCGAATCCGTCGTCACCGCGCGTGAGCCCGCCTGGGACCCCGGTCGCGTCGAATTCGGCCTGCCCGACGTCGACGCTCTGCTTGGCGGCGGCCTGACGGCTGGGACGACGACGCTGGCGGCGGGAAGCCCCGGAGTCGGGAAGACGCTGCTCGGGCTCCACTTCGTGACCACCGGCGCCCGGCGCGAAGAGCCTGCACTCTTCCTGGGCTTCATGGAGAGCGCGGTGCAGCTTCGCGAGAAGGCCCGTATGTTCGGGCTTGGACTCGACGCGGCCGAAGAAGCGGGACGGGTGCGGCTCATGATCCTGCCCGCGTACGACCTCGAGGCGGACCGCGTCGCCGACCTGCTCGTGCGGGACATCGAACGGCGCGGAGTCCAGCGGCTGGTGATCGACTCGGCGGGCGAGCTCGAGAACAGCACGACGAGCGACGCGCGCAAGGTTCCGTTCCTCGCCGCCCTGGTCGGCTATCTCCGCGATCGGAGCGTCACGGCCTATGTCACGCTCGACATCAACACCATCGTCGGACCGGCACTCGAGCTTGCGGGGACACCGCTCTCGGTCCTGGCCGAGAACCTGCTCATTCTGCGCTACGCCGAGTACCACGGCCAGCTCCATCGCCTGTTCTCGGTCATCAAGATGCGCTTCTCGGACTATGATCGCGGCTTGCGCGAGTTCACGATGCGCCCCGGACACGGCCTCGAGCTGCTCGGCCGGCCGCCCGCGGCCATCGGGCTGCTGACCGGCATCGCGCAGCCCATTCCGGGACCGCTCGGTGCCCACGCCACGCCAGGGTCGGACGTGTGACCATGGCGACCATCCTGGTTGTCGACGATGAGCAGCCCTTGCGCGACCTGCTTGCCGACGTCCTCGAATTGGATGGGCACCGTGTGATCGTGGCCGGGAACGGGCGAGAAGCGCTCGCCATCGCCAGGCGGGATCGACCGGATCTGGTGGTGTCGGACGTCATGATGCCGCTCCTCAACGGCGTGAGGCTCTGCCAGCAGCTCAAGGCCGATCCGTCCACTGCGTCGGTCCCCGTGATCCTGATGAGCTCGGTCGGCCGGCGATTTGTGAACGGATCGGGAGCGGACGCCTTCGTCAAGAAACCGTTTGACCTCGACGAGGTCGAGGCGATCGTCCGTAGGCTGCTCCATCCAGATTCACGTCCCGATGCTGTCGGCAACGAACCGAGGTAGACGACTCACGTACACGCGGACAGCGCGGTGAATCCGCCGTCGCTCGACCAGCAGCGCGACGCCGGCCAGCTTTGAGAATCGGCGAAGGCGCGCATGGCAACCATCGCGGCCTCGATGCCGGCGGTGACCCTCCATCTCTGCTTTCTGGCCGACTGACGATTCCGGTACTGGTCATTGGCGGACACTCTCTGCGGTGAGATCTTAGTCCTGTCCGAACCCTGGAAGTTGCGTCGACGCTCTTGACACACGGAGCGCCTCTGACTAAAACGCCCCTAGATTCGTAGAGGCGCTGGGGTGCCCTGAGATGTTCCTAGAGATTGTCAAGCCGGAGCGTCGAGCGCCGGCCAACCTACCTGCCCGGCGGGCATGGGCAGGTGCAGCCGCGCTTCGCGCGGGGGCGCCGTCGCGGCGCTTGGCGCGGTGGCTAGGTCGGCGCACAGCGTTCGATAGACCTCGCGGGCGATGCACCGTTTCAGGCAGCGGAGGACCTCGCGCTTGGAGCGGCCCTCGGCGATCCGCCGTTTCGCATACTTCTGCGTCCGCTCGCAGTAGCGCAGCCGCACGACGGCGATCATGTGGAGCGCCGAGTTGGCAGCCCGATTGCCGCCGGGGTTCAGGCGATGGCGGGTGGTCTTGCCGGACGAGGCCGGGATCGGGTCGACGCCACAGAGGTGAGCGAAGGCAGCTTCACCGTGGAGCCGGGTGATGTTCTCGCCGGCGGTCACCAGGAGCTGGCCGGCATACTGGGGGCCGATGCCGAGAGGGCGATCGTCCGAGGAGCCGCTGCACGGACGAGGGAGGTAACCCAGGCCCCTTAGCTGCTGCAGGGCGAAGTCACCCTTTTCGGGTCGAATCAGGCTGATACGCGGCTTCGATTCCGTTGCCTTCGGGGTCGATCACGTAGGCCGAGTAGTAGCCCGTACCGAATTCTGGCCGATCACGAGGCTCGCTGAGACTGCGCCCGCCGGCGGCCAGGGCCGCGTTCCCTGTTTCATCGGGAGCGGTTTGAGCACGCGCCGTGCCACTGTCACCTGTCTGCACGATGGCCGGTTGCTGACGCTCGAGGACACCATCGAACACCTCAACGTCGTGCTCCAGACGAACCTGACGCAGTAGGAGAAGGACGACCTGCTCGCCTTCCTGCGCGCCCTGTTAGCGCGATTCGTCTCCCTCCACACTCGATCGGACGTGTCGTAGCCGACGGAGTCACTTGGTCAGCGCGCCACGACGGCGGCGTACGGTCGGACGGACTGGCCGCGCACGCCGATCGCGGCGTAGGTGGCGACCGCCGCGGCCACGATGGTGGCCACGATCGCACCGAAGGTCGCGACGCGCTGAACGACGGATGTGTCAGCAGGAAACCCAAAGACGAGCGAGATTCCCAGCCAGGCGGGCAGGAGCACAATCTGGGCGGTCGCAGCCAGACCGATGAGCTCTCGCCGGCCGGCGTCGTCGGCGGAGCTGAGCGCTGCGGCGATGCCGACGACGGCCGAGATCAGCACGCTCACAATCGTCGGGCTGAACTGCGTGAACCGGATCGGCGGCTCGGCCAGCAGCGCCACGACCGCGCCGCCACCGACGATCAGGGCGATGCCGACGCCCAACGCCAGCAGGCCCTGGCCGACCAGTCGCCACTCACGCGTCACCAGCCCGAGGCTGATGGCCAGCATGAGCGGCAGCAACGGGAGGAAGAGCAGGCCCGCGATCATCAGCAGCAGGTTCGACTCGATCATACCGTACGCCAGGATCATCGCGGCGATCAGGACCCGACCGACGAAGCCGAACGTCACATGGCTGAACTGCCAGAGCTCCTCGTAGACATCGACCGTGGGGACGACCAGCGGACGGGTGATCTCCGGAAGGTCAATCGCCGAGAGGATCGTCCGTGGCTCGCGGACGGAAATCGACCACTCCTTGGGGTCGAACTTTGGTGATGCCATGACAGCATCGACGAACGCCCGGGCGGTTGGCGTCGACGTCTGGACCTCGATGACGTCCCGTCGGCAGTTCGGCCCGTGGACGTACTCCTGGTAGACCGACGCCTCCGGCAGCCCGACGCTGAACGCGAGTTGTGCCACGTCGTCATGTGAGCCCTCGGGCGCCCGAACCTTCACCAGACGCATCGACCCTCCAAGTGCACACCGCCCACTGGCAACCAGCCCGCAGCCGATCCCGCCCACCGTGCGCCGACCAATCAGCAAACGGTGTGCCCGGTCCACACCCGGGCGCCCGGCCCGGCCGGCATCCGTCGCTCCCACGAGCGTGTGATCGATCCGAATCGCTCGGCGGTATCGCCACGACGACGATGCGGGCTTTCGGTCGCATGCCGCGCCCCGGGTCACGCCGCTTGACACTCCCGGGACATTGTCGGGCCAGAAGAGATCCGTCGCCTGGCCCGCGACCTGAACCGATGTCACCATTCCGGAAGTCACAGGGGGGACAGAACAGCCTTGAAGGCAAGCGGGTGGCGATCGTGGTGGCGGACGACTTCGAGCAAGTCGAGATGACCGAGCCGCGCAAGGCACTCGAACAGGCAGGCGCCAGGACCGTCCTGGTCGCGCCGAAGGCCGGCAAGGTCCAGGGCTTCAACCACGATACGAAGGCCGACAGCTTCGCCGTCGATCAGACCCTGGACGAGGCGAACCCTGACGACTTCGACGCGATGGTGCTGCCAGGGGGCGCGCTCAATGCCGACTTCCTGCGCGCGCAACCGAAGGCGCAGGGGTTTGTGCGTCAGCTCGATCGGGCCGGCAAGCCCGTCGCCGCAATCTGTCACGTCCCGTGGCTGCTCGTCTCAGCCGGCCTGGTCCGAGGCCGCACGCTGACGAGCTACCACACGATCCAGGACGACATCCGCAACGCCGGCGGAACCTGGCAGGATCGGGAGGTCATCTGTGACGGGAATTGGGTGACCAGTCGCCAGCCCAACGACATCCCCGCGTTCAATCGCGAGATGCTCGCGCTGTTCGCCACACCCGCCGCTCGTCGGCAGCCAGTCGGGCGCTGAGTAGGCGCCATTGGCGTCGTCGCGGTCCACGACCGTTAGCAACGAGATGGAGGTACGAGATGCCACGAGGAACGAAGGACGGCAGCAAGCGCGAGCGTCAGTACGAGCACATCAAGGACTCGTACCAGGAGCGAGGCGTCCTCCAGCAGACGGTCCATCACCTGACGCAGCCCCGTCGCTCGACCAAACGCGTCGTGTCGATCCAGCATCGTTGCCTCCCGGGAGCGTGGTTTCATCTCGTGCTTGAGGTGTATCGCGACGAACGTAAGAGCAGCGTCAAACGACAGTTAGACGGGCATAAGAAGTTCGTGAGCATTGTGTATGCGAAGTTCGCGTACGGCCGTGACGGACCAGGGCGACACGTGTTGCCGCCGAAGGCCGTTGACGTCCGCCGGCGCTGAGCATCACTTTGTGAGATGATACGAGCCAACCGCCAGGACGTCGATAGGAGACGTGTAGAAGCATTCGAGCGCATCCTGGGGCGTGCAGACGATCGGCTTGCCGCGCGTGTTGAACGACGTGTTCACGAGCACCGGCACACCGCTCCGCTCGCGGAACTGCTCCAGGAGCCGGTGGAACAACGGCGACTGCTCCCGGCGCACGGTCTGGGCACGAGCGGTTCCATCGACGTGGCGGATCGCCGGCACGAGGTCCGCCACCTCCGGGCGCACGTCGTACACGAACAGCATGAATGGCGACTCGTCGCAGCCAGCGAAGAATCGTCCGGCCTCCTCCGCCAGGACAACCGGCGCGACCGGCCGGAAGTCCTCACGATCCTTCAACTCGTTCAGTCACTGCATCATCGCCGGGTCCGTCGGGCTTGCCAGGATGCTCCGTGCCCCGAGCGCGCGCGGCCAAACTCCATCCGCCCCTGGAACCAGCCGACGACCTTCCCCTGAGCCAACTGCTCAGCGACGGCAGCGGTCAGGTCGGCGGGGCGCGTGTAGGCGAGTCGGGCGTGGTCCAGCGCAGCGCGAATCTGATCGTCGGCGAAGGATGGGCCGAGGTAGGCCGACTCCATCTGCCACCGCGACGACGCGCTTCGCGATCCATCGCAAGCGCCCAACGACTCCTGTTCGGCCCAGACGTCCAGCGCCGCACCGAGCGACGTTCCGGCATCCCCGGCCGCCGGTTGGACCCAAACGTGTTCGAACGGCGACTCGCGCGCGATGCGGGAGTTCATGACGCAGTTCAGCGCGACGCCGCCCGCGAGACACAGGTTGCGTTCGCCCGTGCGCTGGTGCAGCCAGGTGGCGAGGCGCAGCCCGGCCTCTTCTAGCACGACCTGGAGGCTGGATGCGATGTCGAAGTGCTCGGCGTCGAACGTCGCCTTCGGCGACCGGGCCGGTCCAATCAGCTCCGTCAGGTCGAACGGCAGAATCTCGTAGCCGCCGTCGTCACGCCAGCGCAGGTGCGAGCGGAACCGATCCGCGTGCCTGGGCGTGCCGTACGAGGCCAGCGCCATCACCGTGTATTCGTCTGAGCTGTTGAGGAACCCGAGGTGTGCGGTCACGCGCTCGTAGAGCAGCCCGAGCGAGTGCGGTAGCGGCACCTCGTTCAACTTCTCCAACTGGAGGCCGTCGCCAATGCCGAGGTACGTCGAGACGCATTCGCCCCGCCCGTCCAGCGTCAGGACGGCAGCCCGCTCGAACGGCGCCGGATAGTAGGCACTGGCCGCGTGCGCGACGTGATGCTCCACGAAGTGGAAGCGCCAACGATGGTTCTCCGCCGCGCCGTTCATGCGCTCACGCAAATGGAACGGCACGTCGTCCCGCAGCATCCGGGGCGCGGCCGTGATGCCGGCCAGGAAGATCGAGTCCCACGGGTCGTAGCCGCCGCCCAGACGGGCCTGGTCGACGTCACGCGGGAGCGCAAAGCGGCGTTCCGTCGTACCGTTCGTCAGCAGGAACGGATCGAAGGAGTAGGCCACGTCGTCGACGTCGGCGAGCGTGATCCCGCCGGCATCGAGACAGTAGTCGATCGCGTGGAACGGGAGTGCGTGGGCCTGGTACGGCGTCGCGCGCTTGCCGTGTTTGATCCGCGAGAAGCGCTCCTCTTCGGCCGCCGCGACGACGACACCGTCGCGAACGAGGCAGGCCGACGAATCGTGGAACGCGGCGTTGATCCCAAGGATGTGCATCGAAGCGTCCACCATGAGCGGAGTGAAGCGACGACCACCCACAAGCCGTGACGCCGCGATACCTGACATTCTTCGGTGTCCGGGCGCGCCGGACATTGGGCAAACGCACGAGCGGGCCGGTGCCCGGCGCCGGGTGGCATGGGCAGCCGCCCGATGGCTCCAGGGCGTCGCAGGGGGAATGATCGACGGCATGGATCTGCCCTCGATCAGCGTCGTGATTCCTACCCACGGTCGCCCGGAGCTGCTGATGCGGTGCCTGTGCGCCGTGATCGACCAGTCGTACCCTGCTAATCGGTTCGAGATCGTCGTCGTGGAGGACGGCGGCCCGGGAGACGCGGAGCAGGTCGTGCGCGGGCTCCAGGAACGGCATCCGGGAGCCCGGCTCCAGTATCTCGCCGTGGAGCAGGGCGGTCCTGGCGCGGCCCGAAACGCCGGCCTGCGGTACGCCTCGGGCGATCTGATCGCCTTCACCGACGACGACACGATCCCCGATCGCTGCTGGCTGTATGAAGGAGCGCGGGCGCTCCAGGAGGGTGCGGACGCCGCGAGCGGGCGCACCGTGGTCCCGCTGTCCGACGACCCGACCGATGCCGAAGCGAACGTGCAGAGCCTGGAGCGCGCAACGTTCCCGACGTGCAACGTCTTCGTCAAACGCGACTGGCTGGAGCGCGTTGGCAGCTTCGACCCGCGCTTCAAGCGCGCCTACCGCGAGGACAGCGACCTCGAGTTTCGGCTGCTCGACGCCGGGGCGCGTGTGGCGCGCGCGAACGACGCCGTGGTCGTGCATCCGCCCCGTCCCGAGCGACCGTTCGCCAGCCTGCGCCAGCGACGCAACCAGTTCTACGATGCGCTGCTGTACCGAAAGCACCCACGGCGCTTCCGAGCGACCATTCGCGCCAACCCGCCGATACGGTATTACGCCATCACCCTGGCCCAGGCGGGCAGTTTCGCGGCAGCGGTGCTCGGCCGGCCGCGCGTGGCCCTGCTGACGACGGCGATCTGGGCCACCCTCTCCGGCCGATTCTTCGTCCGACGGGCACGCGGCCGTTCTCAGACACCCGATCACCTGGCCGAGCTTGCCCTGACTTCGGTGCTGATCCCGCCGCTCGCCGTCTTCTGGCGCCTACGCGGCGCCTGGGCGTTCCGAGTCCCGTTCCTCTGACCCATGTTCGACCCACGTTCACCGCAGGCTGCGCGACGCAAGGAGGCTCCGCGCACGCGGTGACAGATGCGTTGACTTCGCCCAGCAGGAGGACGCGATGCAGGCAATCGCCATCCCGCATCCCAGCTTCGTCCAGATCGAGCCGGTGGGGCAGTGAAACCTGCGTTGCCAGATGTGCCCGATTCAGTTCAGGACGGACGGTCCGCCAAACGGACCGCCGGCCTTCATGCCGTTTGAGACCTTCACGCGGCTGGTCGACCAGATTCCGACGATGACCGAGCTTCAGCTTCAAGGGCTCGGTGAGCCGATGATGCACCCGCGCTTCTTCGACATGGTGGAGTACGCCGCCGCCCGAGGCGTAGAAATCAGCACCAACTCGAACCTGACGCTGCTGACACCAGCCCGCGCCGAGCGACTCGTGGCGAGCGGCCTGCACCGACTCCAGGTCTCGATCGACGGCGCGACGCCCGAGACGTACGAGCGCATCCGAGTGCGCTCGAACTGGCAGAAGGTCGTCGGCAACCTCAATGGGCTCGTCGCGGCGAAGCGGAGGCTCGGCAGTGAGCTCCCGCGTGTTTCCATCGTGTTCGTCGTGATGCGCCAGAATCTGGACGAGCTGGCGAGACTGGTGCGGCTAGCCGGCCAGATCGGCGTGACCTCGGTGTGGGTGCAGCACCTCTGCCACGATTTCGGCGAGGACACGCTGCCGGCCCACTACCGCCCGATGCACGAGTTCGTCGCCGAGCAGACCCTGCTGAGCGAAGACCCGGCACGCGTTGACGAGGCGTTCGGCGCTGCCAGATCTGCCGCGGCCGAGCTTGGCGTCGATCTGCGACTTCCCCACACCACGACCCGACCGGCGCCGCCGGGCACGCGCGGCCCAGAGCGGTGCGAATGGCCGTGGCGCGGGGCGTACTTCAGCTACGACGGCCAGGCCATGCCGTGCTGCATGGTGGCCACGCCGGATCGGATCAACTTCGGTAACGCCGCCACCGATGGCGTCATCCCGATCTGGGAAGGCTCAGCCTACCAGGCGTTCCGCGATCGCCTCGACTCGGACGACCCGCCGGACATCTGCCGGTCCTGTGCCGTCTACAACCGCACCTTCTGATGCCCGGTCATGTGCGTCGCATCGCCATACTCCGGGCGCTGAAGCTCGGCGATCTGCTCTGCACCGTGCCAGCCTTTCGGGCGCTACGAGCGGCCTCTCCGTTCGCGGAGATCCGGCTGATCGGGCTGCCGTGGACATCGGAGCTCGTGCGAAGGTACGACGCCTATCTGGACGGCCTGTTCGTACTGCCCGGATTTCCGGGCTTTCCGGAGCAGTCGTTTGACCCTCGCGCGTTCACGCGATTCCTGGACGAGGTCCAGTCCTGGGCACCCGATCTCGTCCTCCAGATCCATGGCAGCGGCGAGCTTTCCAATCCGCTCGCGCTGCTGCTCGGCGGCCAGACCACGGCGGGCTACTACCTGCCCGGCCAGTTCTGCCCGGACCCATCACGCTTCATCCCGTATCCCGCTGAGCTCCCCGAGGTGGGGCGGCACCTGCGCCTGCTGGAGCACCTCGGCATCCCGTCACAGGGCGCGCACAAGGAGATGGCAGTCTACGACGCTGACCGGCTGGCCCTGGCTGCTGCCATGCATGACCACCATGGGCTCGCCGGGCCGTACGTCGTTGTGCATCCGGGTGCGAGTGTTCCCGAGCGACAATGGCCACCGGAGCGGTTCGCGTCAGTCGCCGACCAGTTAGCCGAACGGGGCCTCCGGATCGTCCTGACCGGCCGCGCAAACGAAGCCCCGGTCACGTCGTCGGTGCAGCGCCAGATGCGAGCACCGGCCATCAACCTGACTGGCCGAACCGGCCTCGGTACCCTCGCGGCGTTGCTTGAACGAGCCGCGCTCCTGGTCTCGAACGACGCGGGCGTGATGCATGTTGGCGAGTCAGTCGGAACGCAGCTCGTGGCCGTCTCATTCGATCCAGAAAGCTGGCGCTGGGCACCCTGGGATGCCGAGCGTTTCCGTCTCCTGCCCGGCGGCATGACCGTCTCCCCGAACGACGTCCTCGAAGCGGCGGTACGGCAATTGTGCAGCCGCACAGCCGTCCCCGATGTCACTCATTCGCCGGCCGGGCAGACGCCCGATGGTCGGGTCGGGCTGCCTGAGCGACGATGACACCATGGAACCGCTACGCGTCTTCACCTGGCACGTCCACGGGAGCTACCTGCTCTACCTCTCCCAGATGCCGCATGAGATCTACGTGCCGGTGCGGGCCGGCCGGCCGAATCCGTACGGCGGCCTCGGCGGGCCGTTCCCGTGGCCGCCGAACATCCACGAGATCCCCGTCGAGGAGATCCCGCGCCAGCGCTTCGACTGCATCCTGTTCCAGCGCGCCGAGCAGTACGTCGGGGATCAGTACGAGATCCTCTCGCCCGAGCAGCGCCGGCTCCCCCGCATCTTCCTGGAGCACGACCCGCCGCGCGAATCTCCCACCGATACCCGCCACGTCGTCGACGATCCGAACGTCCTACTGGTGCACGTGACCCACTTCAACGCACTGATGTGGGACAACGGCCGCACGCCGACCCGCGTCGTCGAGCACGGCGTGATGGTGCCGGAGCACGTCCGCTACTCCGGCGAGATCGCGCGTGGAATCGTCGTCGTGAATCACCTGGCGCGGCGTGGGCGACGACTCGGCACGGACGTTTTCGAGCAGATCCGCGCCGAGGTGCCGCTCGACCTGTTCGGGATGGCGGCCGAGGAGAGCGGCGGCGTCGGCGAGGTGCCGCACGACCAGCTACCTGCGCAGGTGGCACGCTTCCGCTTCTTCTTCAATCCGATCCGCTACACCAGCCTCGGCCTGGCCGTGTTGGAAGCGATGATGCTCGGGGTGCCGGTCGTCGGGCTGGCGACCACCGAGATGGCGACGACCATCGAGAATGGCGTCTCGGGCTACGTCGACACGGACGTACGGCGGCTGATCGCGCGCATGCAAGATCTGCTGGCCGATCCCGCCGAAGCCCGTCGGCTGGGAGAAGGCGCGCGCCGAGTCGCCCGAGAGCGCTTCAGCATCGAGCGGTTCGCCCGCGACTGGGACGAAACCGTGCGGCTCGTCACCTCGACGGCGCGGCGCGGGACGCGTGTGGTCGGAGGACGAGCATGAGCCGGCGGATTGCGCTCATCAGTGAGCACGCGTCGCCGCTCGGAGCCGTGGGCGGCATCGACGGCGGCGGCCAGAACGTCTACGTCGGCCAGGTCGCGCGGCACCTCGCGGCGCGAGGTTGGGACGTGGACGTCTTCACGCGCCGAGACGCCGAGACGCTGCCCGAGATCGTCCACTGGCAGCCGGGTATCCGAGTCATCCACGTCGCGGCCGGGCCGCCTTGCTTCGTGCCGAAAGAGCAGATGCTGCCGTTCATGGCCGAGTTCACCGCGGTTGTCCTCACCGAGGCGCAGCGCCGGCCGTACGATCTGCTCCACGCGAACTTCTGGATGTCCGGACTGGTGGCCGCCGACGTCAAGGAGGCGCTCGGCATCCCGTTCGTGGTGACGTTCCACGCGCTCGGCAAGGTGCGACGGATGCACCAGGGCGATGACGACCGCTCGCCGCCCGAGCGCATCGCCATCGAGGCGCGGGTGGTGGCGGAGGCGGATCAGATCATCGCCGAGTGCCCGCGCGACGAGGAAGACCTGGTTTCGCTCTACGGCGCGGCGCCCGCGAAAATTACCATCGTTCCGTGCGGCTTCGATCCGACCGAGCTCGGGCCGATCGATCGTCGTGTGGCTCGCCTGACGCTCGGGCTGCCAACCGACGAGCCGATCGTCCTTCAGCTTGGCAGGATGGTGCCCCGGAAGGGCGTCGACACGGCGATCGAAGCGTTCGCGCAGCTCGTCGATCACCACGAGTGGTCAGGCGGGCGGCTGCTGATCGTCGGCGGCGAGTCGGAGACGCCGGATCCTGCCCTCACGCCCGAGCTCGGCCGCCTGATGACGCTGGCCCGAACGCTCGGGATCGACGACCGCGTGTCCTTCGTCGGGCGCCGGGGCCGAGCCGACCTTCGCACGTACTACAGCGCTGCCGACGTGTTCGTGACGACCCCCTGGTATGAGCCGTTCGGCATCACTCCGGTTGAGGCGATGGCGTGCGGTACACCAGTCGTCGGCGCGGACGTGGGAGGCATCCGTTTCAGCGTCCTGGACGGCGAGACCGGGTATCTGGCGCCGCCACGCGACCCCGTCGCCGTCGCGGAGCGCATCGCCCGGATCGTGGCCGATCCGGCGCTGCATGCACGCCTCAGTCGGCAAGCGATTGCTCGCGCCGAGCGCCTGTTCACCTGGGAAAAGGTGACAGCGTCGTTGGAAACCGTCTACCGCGAGGCGCTTCGTCAACGGCCGGCTGTGTCGGCGGTCGGCAGCACTGGTGGCGCGTATCTCGGCCCCGCGGCCACGCCGCCGACAGCCGTTGTGGACGCCGGCTTCGAGGGGGCCGTCGCGGCCCTCCAGGCTACCCGGCAGGCGCTTGGCGCCAGGATCGTTGACACCGCTGCGACGCTTACCGAGTGCTTCGCGCGGGGCGGTCGCCTGCTGGTCTGCGGCAACGGCGGCAGCGCGGCCGAGGCGCAGCACTTCGCCGCCGAGTTCGTCGGGCGGCTGCGTCCACCTGCTCGCGAGGCGTTGCCGGCCCTCGCACTCACCGCCGACACGGTCACGCTGACGGCCTGGGCAAACGATGCCGGCTTCGACGAGGTCTTCGCGCGACAGGTTGCAGCGTTCGGGAACGCCGGCGACGTCCTGGTGGCCATCAGCACGAGCGGTCGCTCGCCCAACATCGTGCTGGCGCTTCAGGAGGCGCGCCGGCGCGGCCTCCGGACTATCGCGTTGGTCGGCGGCGACGGGGGAGCAGCCGGTGAGTATGCCGACACGGTGTTGGCCGTCCCATCAGACGACACCCAGCACATCCAGGAAGTCCACCTCGTCATGCTTCACCTGGTGGCCGATCTGGTGGACCGCGCCTGGCGCCGCCGCGAAGACCCGGGCAGCCCACAGTTAGCGACGGCCGCGATCGGACCGGCTGCCACGCCTGTCGTCGTGAGCGTCGGAGCGATTGCCGAGGGGCCAGGCCGCGAGCCTCACGACGCCGACGGCGTGTTCCAACTCACGGGCAACGGCCACGCCCGGAGTAGCCGATGAGCACATTGCGTGGCAAGGTTGCGCTGGTCACGGGCGGGGCCGGCGGCCTGGGGACCGCGATCTGTCGGATGCTGGTGGCCGAAGGCGCCAAGGCAGTGGTGGCGGACGTGCGGGGCGAGCAGGCCGAGCAGGTCGTCACGGCGCTCCTGACCAAGCACCCGGCCCAGCCGCTCGTCGGATCGGCCGAGCCGCTGGCGCTCGACGTGACCAGCGAGGCGTCCACGGAAACCGCCGTCCAAACGGTGCTGGAGCGCCACGGTCGCCTGGACATCCTGGTGAACAACGCGGGCATCGACGTGACCCTGCCCGTCGAGGAGATCGCCGTCTCAGAGTGGGACCGCATCCTGGAGGTCAATCTTCGAGGGCCGTTCATGCTCTCCAGGCTGGCGTTTCCGACCATGCGGCGCCAGGGCGCGGGGCAGATCGTCAACATCGTCTCGACGGCCGCGAAACGGGCCTGGGCGAATGCCAGCGCCTACCACGCCAGCAAGTGGGGGCTGCTCGGGCTCAGCCATGCGCTCCACGTCGAGGGCCGGGCAGTCGGCATCGGGGTGACGGCGATCATCGCCGGCGGCATGCGGACGCCGTTCCTGTTCGACCGCTTCCCTGACCTCGATCCGGAACTGCTCCAGGATCCGTCGAGCGTCGCCAACACCGTCCGATTCGTACTGACCCAGCCGGCCGGCACGGTGGTGCCGGAGATCACGGTGCTGCCGTTCCGGGAGACGTCATGGCCGTGACGCCGTTCGCCCCGGTCGCGCGAAGCAACCACGGAGGGCGTCGGGCGGCGGTCTTCCTCGACAAGGACGGCACGCTGATCGAGGACGTGCCGTACAACGTCGATCCCAATCTGATCAGGCTGACCGACGGCGCCCTTGATGGCCTCCGTTCCCTCCACGATGCCGGTTACCTGCTGATCGTCGTCTCGAACCAGTCAGGCATCGCGCGGGGCTACTTCGAGGAGCAGGCACTCGGCGCCGTGGAGCAGCGGATGCGCAGGTTGCTCGACGCGGCCCGTGTGCCGCTCGCCGGCTTCTACTACTGCCCGCACCACCCGGACGGCGGTGTTGACGCGTACAGCGTCGAGTGTGCGTGCCGGAAGCCTGCGCCCGGCTTGCTGTCACGGGCGGCGCGCAACCATGGCGTCAGTCTCGGGCGCTCCTGGATGATCGGCGACATCCTCCACGACGTCGAGGCCGGGCGGCGCGCCGGCTGCCGCACGATCCTGCTCGACGTGGGCCACGAGACCGAGTGGGAGCTCACGCCAGTTCGCATACCAGACTTCACCATGGCGAACCTGGACGCCGCCGCGCGGCTCATCATCAACGTGGACGGAGAGTCTACGCTGCGTGTCGGCCAGCACCCTGCTCACGACGGTCGGCCCACGGCTGGGGTCAGTCGAGGATGACGCCCACACTGTCGCAGCTCATGGACCGGTTCGGGTCCAAACGTGTGCTGGTCCTCGGCGATGCGATGCTCGACAGCTACGTCGTCGGCACCTCCACCCGGCTCTGCCAGGAGGCGCCCGTACCGGTCGTCGCCGTGCGCGAGCGCCTTGATTGTCCCGGCGGCGCAGCCAACACGGCGGTGAACCTGGCCGTGCTCGGGTGCCAGGTCGAGCTCATGTCCGTCGTCGGCGCTGATCAGGACGGCGACCGGCTCCGGTCTCTGCTTCGGCAACTCGGCGTCGGTATCCACCTGCTCACGGTCTCGGAAGCTCGCCGGACGCTCTCCAAGCAGCGGATCGTCAATGGCGACCGGCTGCTCGCGCGGATCGATCAGGGGGACACCGGGCCGATCCCTCGGCACGTCGAGCGACGGCTCCTGGCGCAGCTTGACGAGGCGTTCGTCCGTGCCGACGCCGTGGTGATCTCGGACTACGCCTATGGCGTGCTGACGTCGGGGATGATCGGCCGGCTGCGCACACTCCAGCAGCGCTTCCAGCACCTGATCGCCATCGACGCGCGCAATCTCACCAGCTACCGTTCAGTTGGCGTCACCGTCGTGAAGCCGAACTTTGACGAAGCGCTCCGGCTGGTCGGCCGTCGATCCGAGACCGCCCGTGAGTCGCGCGTCGCCCTGGCACCGACGCTCGGCGAAGCGGTGCTCGATCTGACCGGATCGCGGATCGCTGCGCTGACGCTCGATGCCGAAGGGGCGGTCGTGGTGGAGCGCGGACAAGACCCCGTTCGGACCTACGCCACTCCCGTCGATCAGTCCCGTACGGCGGGCGCGGGCGACACGTACCTGGCAGCGCTGACGCTGGCGCTCGCTTCGGGGGCAACGACGAGCGCCGCCGCGACGATCGCCGCGTGTGCCGCCGGTGTGGTCGTCAGGCAGGGAGGTACGACCGTGTGCCCAGCTCGCGAGCTTCGACGAGAGATCATCCTGTCGGCCTCGTCATGGGCAACCCTCGAATCGACACCAGACCAGCGCACGGCGCTAACGATAACAGGCCCCATTGAGGAGCGACATGGACGGGACACCCCCACCGAGGTGGGAGAGCGCCGAGCGCCTGCTCTGCATCAGGCTTGACTCGCTCGGCGATGTCCTGATGATGACCCCGGCGATCCGCGCGCTATGTGAAGGATCGGCCGGGCGGCAGATCACCCTGCTCACGTCGCCGTCCGGCGCGGCAGTGGCCCGACTGGTGCCAGAGATCGACGACGTCCTGATCTACGAAGCGCCCTGGGTGAAGTCCACGCCTTCTCGCGCTGACAGCGCCTTCGATCGGGCGATGATTGGGCGTCTGAAGGCGATGCGCTTCGACGCGGCGGTGATCTTCACCACGTTCAGCCAGAGCCCCCTGCCGACCGCGTTGTTGTGCCACCTCGCCGAGATCCCGCTCCGTCTGGCGCACTGCCACGAGAACCCGTACGGCCTGCTGACCGACTGGGTGCCGGATCCGGAACCGGAGCGCGAAATCCGCCACGAGGTCCGCCGACAACTCGATCTGGTGGCGACGATCGGCGCTCGTACCGACGACGAGCACCTGTCGCTCGGGTCGTCGGGTCGGGCCGAGGACGTGGTGCGTCGCCTCCTTCGTGAGCGAGGCATCGAGACGAGTCAGGCCTGGGCGGTGCTGCATCCGGGCTCGACAGCGGCCTCACGCCGCTACCCTCCGGAGCTCTACGCCGACGCGACACGCCGGCTCGTCGGCAACCACGGCTGGCAGATGGTGCTGACCGGGTCCGAGAGCGAGCGTGATCTGGCTCAACAGATTTCGGACGGGGCCGGCGTGCCAGTCCATGACGTTACCGGGGCGCTTGACCTGGCCGAGCTCACGGCTCTTATCGCCAGCACACCCGTGCTCATCACGAACAACACCGGGCCGTCGCACATCGCGGCGGCTGTGGGCACGCCGGTCGTCTGCCTCTACGCGCTCACGAACCCTCAGCACACGCCCTGGCTGGTTCCGAGCCGCGTCCTCTCCTACGACGTGCCGTGTCGCTGGTGTTACCGAAGCGTCTGCCCCGAAGGCCATCACGCCTGTCTGCGTCAGGTACCGCCCGTCGACATCGTGCGTGCAGCACTGGAACTGGCCGCGCAGATGCAGGCCTGCCCCTCTTCCCGACATCTATCGCGTCGCACCTGCTACTGAATGCCAGGCGCTTCAGGACGTCCTGATCCAGTCTCAACCACCATTCGGCATGCGGACCGGATTTGTGCCGGAATGCACGCCCGGATTCGGCGTCCGAGGTCTGCTGTCTGCCTCTGCGCACACGGGCCGCTCGCACGGCCAGGCGCAGAACAGCAGCAATCCCGGTGGCTCCGGAGTGGCAGCCCCAATCCTCAGGAGAGATCCGTGGCAGCGTACGGTGGATCGTTCGCGCACGTGGCGGAATCGGTGGCGCACCGGGCGGCGAATCTGCTCGCCGCGAACGTGATGGTGGTCGACGAACACGACATTCTGGTGGCCCGCGCAAGGCCAACCGGCAACGAGTCATTCGCTACGGTCGGCGAGCTCCAGCATCCCGAGATCCGGACTCGGTTCCGGAGTGTGTTGGTGAAGAGCACGCGCCGGGGTGACAGCAGGGAAGGACTCTGAGACCATAGGGAGGTCACTACTCACCCCGAGGACTCAGAGTCCATGAACATCGTAGAGCGTG
>Ga0209382_10002868_pt1 | contig 24512 bp, 17 predicted proteins | sample SoiMetdeltSBSDD5_FD_187599 | JGI IMG/M metagenome (GOLD analysis project Ga0209382, IMG submission 187599) | Bulk soil microbial communities from a Populus tree surrounding site in Tennessee, USA - Soil MetaG P. deltoides SBSDD5 (SPAdes) (version 2) | ecosystem: Environmental > Terrestrial >...
GATTTAATGAACATCATACCTAAGGGGCCAAAAGGGATGGATTCCGTTCTTGATGTTGGCGCGCGCGATGGCTATCTCACGCGCCTGCTGACCGAGTATTTCGCCTCGGTCACAGCGCTCGATTTGGAGAAGCCCTCGATCGCGCACGACCGAGTCACCTGCGTTGAAGGTGATGTCACGCGCCTGGAATTGGCGAGCGACTCTTTCGACGTGGTCTTGTGCGCGGAAGTGCTGGAGCACATTCCCGGCAAAGGGCTGGAACAGGCGTGCCGTGAACTGAGTCGCGTCGCCAGATCCCACGTCGTGATTGGGGTACCTTACCGGCAGGACACTCGCCTCGGGCGCACAACCTGCCAGTCTTGCGGCCTCAGCAATCCGCCTTGGGGACACGTCAACGTGTTTGATGAACGGCGGCTGACAGAACTCTTTCATCCGCTCCAAAAGGTTGGGGTGACGTTCGTCGGTTCCAGTCGTTCGCGGACAAATGCGCTTTCCTCATGGTTGATGGATGTCGCCGGGAATCCGTGGGGAACCTACGATCAGGAAGAAGTCTGCATTCATTGCGGACAGGAGATCGGGAAACCCGCCGAACGCAATTTGGCGCAGAAGCTCTGTTCCAGATTGGCTTTTTCCCTAAACGCCGCGCAGTCGCGCTTCATCTCCGCGCGGCCGAATTGGATTCACATGGTTTTCTATAAACAAAGTCAGATGGAATCAAGGCGACATTCGTTCAAACGGAGCGCATCATCTGACAGGCCGGCCTCCGTCGCGGCGCCAGAACGGACGCCCAGGCGTTTGCTGTTTATAGCTTATCAGTTCGCGCCAAGTTTGGAGATGGGCGCGCGCTCTTGCGCGCAGATCGCGCGCTACCTACCCCAGCATGGCTGGTCGCCGGTGGTGGTAACGGCCCGGGAGAAGTACATCGAAGAGGGCTACCGCGGGAGCGCCGACGAAATGGCCGAATTCGGTCTGCCGGACGCGATCGTCAGAACGCGCCTTCTGCCTCACCCGTTCGATCTTTATCGCTGGCTCAAATCGACCTTCAGGCGCAAGACGCAAGACGCCGGCGCCGCCGAGACGAATGTAGAAGCCGAAACGCCGCTGAGCGAGAAAGGGAAGTTGCGGCGTTTGCTCTTGTCGGCGCTGAGCATTCCCGACATATACACCGGGTGGACCTTGCCTGCCATCATGGCCGGACTGAAAGCGGCGCGACAGTCGAAGGCGGAACAAATATTTTCTTCCGGCCCATTTTGGACGAATCACCTGGTCGGTTTCGCGCTGTCGTATTTGACCGGTCTGCCGTGGATTGCGCATTTTCGGGATCCCTGGTTCGCCGGCTCGTGGGAGGCTCCGACCAGCGCCATTGCGGCGCGCATGGACGAGTGGTTGGAGCGGTTGGTGGTCACTCGCGCCACCGCCGTCGTCGGGGTGACCGAAGAACACGCCGCCGCATTCCGTCAAACTTATCCACACCTGCCGGCCGAGAAGTTCGCCGCCGTGTCCAACGGCTATGACAACGGGGAGTGGGTCAATCTGCCGGCGGGCATGCGGCGCTCTGAAAAGAGCGAGGGGAAATTTCTGATCGTCTACGCCGGAAAGTTCTACATCGAGCGCGACCCGCTGCCGTTATTCCGCGCCTTAAAGAAATTGATTGATTCCGGCGAAATCGCGCGCGAACAAATTCAGGTCGATCTGGTCGGCTGGTGCGCGACCAGCGAGGGGCGTTCGGTGAGGGAAATGGCCGTCGAATGCGGGGTGGGCGATTGCGTCAAAATTCTCGGCCCGCGCAGTCGCCCCGAGACGCTCCGGCGCATGACAGAAGCGGACCTCCTACTTCTGCTGGCGGAAAGATACGTCATCCAGATCCCCGGCAAGACTTATGAATATTTGCGCGCCGGACGGCCGATTCTGGCGCTCACGCCGGAAGGCGCTCTGGCCAATCTGTTGCGAAGAATCGGCGGCGGCCTGGTAGTCAATCCGAATGATACGGCCGGCGTCCTGGCCGCTGTCAGGGAAAGCGTCCTGCGATGGAGGGAAGGACGAGTTCATCACGTGGCTGATCCGGGGGCGGTAGCAGGCTTTGACCGCCGCGCCCTCGCCGGACGATTGACGGAATTGTTCAACCGCTTAAGCGCAAAAGTTGAAGAACGTTATGAATAGCGCCTCTGTGATGTCAGCAGACCGCGCAAAAACCGAAATCTCTACGCCCGAGCGCCGGTTTAACGAATGAGCTTGACCATTCGCGCGAAGAACAAATTCTTCAGATCGGTGCGACCTGAAATTACCGTCTGAGGTCTGAAGTTGGGCTTTGATCGTCGTCTTCAGCCATAGTGAGTGATTCGTGAAATCATCGATCCATATGTTTCTGTCCTACATTTTTCTATTCCGGTTTTGGAAACAGAAAAATGTGGGACAGAAAATATGTAAGGATCAGTGGAACGGTCGCCATCTAGACTCGCGAAGCTGGGACGAGATACTTGGCCCGGGCGTCGCCTCAGATTTAGCGTTCCATGCGACAAAGGAACCGCAAAATGGCAGAGTTGTTACAGCAGTTAGTAACTAGGCAGGCTGAACTACGTCCTGACGCAACCGCCCTGGTGATGAAGGATGAACGGGTGAACTATGCGGCTCTGGAGGAAGTCTCCAACCAATTGGCGAGGCAGTTGCAGGCCGTCGGCTGTGTTCGCGGCGACCGTGTGTGTTTTCTGACCCCCAAATCGCCCGCCGCCATCATCAGCGAGTTGGGAATTCTCAAAGCCGACTGCATCTACGTTCCGCTGGATCCGTCCAACCCCGCGCCACGTTTGGCCAAGATCATAGCCGCCTGCGAACCGCGCTGCGTTCTCGTCGCCGGATCAGCGGCGGAGTCCCTACGCAACGCGCTGGCCGAGGCGAACCTGGGCGCGGCCCCATTGATCGGGTGGTTGGACGCCGAAGCGCCGCCGTCGCCCGGCCTGAAGGCCGAGTTCTCCCGCGGCGATTTGATGGGTCTCTCCGGCGCGCCGCTCGATTATCGAAATCGCGGCGCCGACACGGCGCACATTCTCTTCACGTCCGGTTCGACCGGCGCGCCCAAGGGCGTGCAGATTACGCATGACAACGCGCTGCGCTTCGTCGAATGGGCCACGGGTTATTTCGGCGTGAGCGCTAAGGATCGCATCTCCGGCCATCCGCCGCTCCATTTCGATCTATCGACTTTCGACATTTACGCCACGCTGGGCGCGGGCGCGCAACTTCATCTGGTCCCCGCGGAATTGAACCTGCTCCCGAATAAGGTCGCAGACTTCATTCGCCGGCATGAGTTGACGCAGTGGTTTTCGGCGCCTTCGTTGTTGAACTATATGGCCAAGCAGGACGTCGTCGCGCAGGGCGACTTTCCGAGGTTGAAGCGGCTGCTCTGGTGCGGTGAGGTCTTTCCGACCCCTGCTTTGCGGTACTGGATGAAGCGATTGCCTCATGTGAGCTTCACCAATCTCTACGGCCCGACGGAAGCGACCGTCGCCAGCAGTTATTACACAGTCCCGGCGCGCCCGCCGCGCGACGATTCGCCCATTCCCATCGGGACGCCTTGCGACGGCGAAGAGTTGCTGGTTCTCGACGAAAATCTTCGGCACGCGCCGCCGGGCGAGGTCGGAGCCTTATTCATCGGAGGCGTAGGGCTTAGCCCCGGCTACTGGCGCGACGAACAGAAAACGAGCGAAGTCTTCCTCGACACGGCCTCATACGGGCGCATTTACAAGACCGGCGATCTGGCGAAATTCGGCGAAGACGGCCTGGTCTATTTCCTCGGGCGGGCCGATTCACAAATCAAGAGCCGCGGCTACCGCATCGAGTTGGGCGAAATTGAAACGGCGCTGGACGCGCTCGGTCTCCTGCGGGAATGCGCCGTCGTCGCGGTCAATAGTGACGGATTCGAAGGGGCGGCAATTTGCTGCGCCTATGCTCCTCTGGCAGACTCCGGCGCCAACCCGACCACGCTGCGCCAGGCGCTCAGGCGAACGTTGCCGAGTTATATGTTGCCGTCACATTGGATATGCTTTGAGCGGCTCCCTCAAAACGGTAACGGCAAGATTGATCGCCGGGCGTTGCGGGAGCAATTTCAGCAAAGTCTGTCTCAAGCAGCCCAGGCATGAATTTGTTATTGGCCGGCGAAGAATCAGTCGGCGTTCAATCTTGATGGCCTTGGCGCGGAGGGCGCTTATCATCGTTTGGGCCACTAACAGAAACCCCGGATTTTCAAGGATGCGGGCGGATCAACACGGATCATCCGTGAAAAATCCGTAGTATCCGTGAAAATCCGCGGTTCCAACCTCTGTCTCACTGGCCGAAACGAAGATCAACACCGCGCGGAGCGATCATCGAATCGGAGAAATAACAGATATGATCGAACATAATGGAGTTCATCAGAAACTCACTGAGCTATTCGCAAAAAAGTTGAGCCTGGAAGTTTCTTCCGTCGACACGGACCTGGTGGAAACCGGGTTACTTGATTCTCTCGCGTTAGTCGAATTGCTGGCGCAGTTAGAAGAGACCTTTAGCGTTTCGATCGCTATTGAAGATCTAGAACTCGAAAACTTCCGCTCCATCAACAGCATCGCCGGATTTGTTGCCCAGCGCACGGCGGCGGCCGAAGCGGCGTAGAAGATGAACGCAGTACGCCCATTTACCAAGAACGACATCCCGCGAGTAGTGAAATTATTTCAAAAGGTCTTCTTCAATAACGGCCAGACGGCGCCTTCGTCATCGAAGCTGGACGCTTATTTTGAAGAGATGTTCTTTCACACTCCATGGACTGAAAAGGGGACTGAAAAGGGGACTGAAAGCAGGGCTGAAAAGGGAACTGAAGATAGTGATGAAGAAGAGATATCGTCATTAGTATACGAAACAGGCGACGGCGCCATTATCGGATTCATCGGAATAATTCCGCGGCGGATGTTTTTACACGGGCGGCCTATTCGGGCGGCCACCAGCATGCATTTTATGGTTGAGCCGGGCAGTCGTTCGACGCTGGCGGGGGTACAACTCTTAAAGACCTTCTTTTCAGGACCGCAAGAACTGTCGCTGACTGATAGCGCAGGCGCCGTAGGCCGCAAAATTTGGGAAGGTCTCGGCGGCGCTACGGCGCTGGCTTACAGTATCAACTGGACGCGCTTGCTGAGGCCAAGCCGGTATGTGTTGCGCCTCCTGGAGCGGAAAAACCTGCTGCTCAGGTTTTTCGCCCGGCTGCTCAGGCCTTTGTGCCCAATAGTAGACGCTATGGCGAGCCGCGCCTTGCCGCATCGTTTTGGCAAACCGGCCGCCTCTCTACAAGCGACGGATTTGGATCAGGAGACTCTGCTGGCCGGTATCACTCAATTCCCGTCGTTGTACGCGCTGCGTCCCGATTACGACTCCGGTTCATTGTTCTGGTTGCTGGCGAAGGCCGATCAACTGGCCCGCCCCGGCGAATTGCGGAAAATAGCGCTCCACAACGCCGATGGCGAGTTGGTCGGCTGGTACCTTTACGAGTTGAGGGCGGATGGCTTGGGCGAGGTTTTGCAGATTGTGGGGCGTAGGAGTTCGTTCGGCGAAGTGCTCAATCATCTCTTCTACCATGGCTGGCGGGATGGAGCGATTGCGCTATCCGGACGGCTCGATCCTAAATTCGCCCAGGAATTCTCGGACAAATATTGTTTCTTTAACTGTGGCGGCCCCTGGACGCTTACACATTCCAAGAACCCCGAGGTTTTGCGAGCCATCTATCAAGGCGACATGTTTTTAACCAGGCTGGAAGGCGAATGGCTAATGCGTTGCAAGACCTAGATCAGTACCGCGAGCGGTACTGATCCGGCGCAGGTCGACTTTTCAATGCATCGCTTTATAAGGATTAGTTACAATGCCTATCAGTCCTGAACAACTCTGCAAAATTCGAGGGATAAGTCTCAATGAGCTGCGGGTACGCTCATGCCAGCGATTCGCCAGACTCAGCGACCGCTTGCGGCGCGGCCGCGCGCCCGAGATGAGCGACGATGAGCTTTTCAGCGAATTCAATCCGATCTGGCGAGGCGAAAGCGTGGCCGACGCGGTACGCAATTGTCTGCGGGCGAGGAACAGACGCTTCCTGCCCTCGCTTGAACAGCGAAGAGAGATTGTCGAGATGATGAACCGTCGTTTCCCCGACGAACGCGACGCCCTCATCAATACTGCGGAATGCGCTCTAACGGGAATATTCTCCCTGCTCGGCCACATCGGCTTGAGTTTCGGCGATCCCCCCGATTCGCCGATTGACTGGAGCCTCGATCCGGTCTCAGGCCTTCGCGCCCCGCTCCGGCATTGGAGCAAGCTGCACCCGCTTGATCCGCTGGACGGCGGCGATCCGAAAGTCGTCTGGGAGTTGAACCGCCACGCCCATTTCGTCACGCTGGGCCAGGCGTATTGGCTTACCGACGACGACCGTTTCGCCGCGGGGTTCGTTGACCAGGTCTCCGCCTGGATCGACGCCAACCCGGTGGGGATGGGAATCAATTGGGCATCCAGTCTGGAGGTCGCGTTCCGATCAATCGCGTGGCTGTGGGCGCTGGGCCTGTGCGTTGACTCCGTAGAGGTCACGCCCGATTTTTTCGCGCGGTTGCTGAAATCGCTGATCGAGCACGGACGCCACATCGAGAGATACCTCTCGTATTATTTCAGCCCTAACACGCACCTGACCGGCGAGGCTCTTGGATTGTTCTACCTGGGCCTGGCGCTGCCTGAGATGAAACGCGCCGAAGGATGGCGCAAACTGGGACTGCAAATACTGTTCGATCAGGCGACGAAACAGGTGCGCGCGGACGGCGTCTATTTCGAGCAATCATCTTACTATCACCGATATACGACGGACATCTATACTCATCTCTTCGCGCTGACGCGGGCCAATGACAACATGATTCATTGCGAGATGGAGGCCATGCTCCGGCGGAAACTCGAAGGGATGCTCGACCACCTGATGTGGGTCACGCGACCTGATGGGTCGTCGCCGCTCTTCGGCGACGACGACGGCGGGCGGCTGATCAAGTTCACCGCCCGGGCGGCCAACGATTTCCGCGACACGCTGGCCGTCGGCGCGGCCGCCCTGAAACGCGGCGATTGGAAATATGTCGCGGGAACGGCGCCGGCGGAGATGCTGTGGATGATCGGCCCGGAAGGCGTCGAAGGCTACGACCGGCTGGAGGCTGAAACTCCGCGTGAGATCTCCAAAGGGTTCAGCTCGAGCGGCTATTTCGTGATGCGCGACGGATGGCGCCGCGATTCGAGTTTTGTGTTGATTGATTGCGGGCCTCACGGCGCCGAGATAGGCTGCGGGCACGCGCACGCGGACGCGCTCTCGATCGAATTCGCGTCGGGCGGCGTGACCTGGTTGGTTGATCCCGGCACGTTCGTTTACGCCGCGGACGCGAAGATGCGCGACGAATTCCGCTCGACCGCCGCGCACAACACCGTCACGGTCGATGACCAACCGCAGTCCGTTCCTTCCAATCCGTTCTCGTGGCGCACGACCGCGAAATGCCAATTGCATGAATTCGCCGAAAAAAATGGAGCGATCTTCTTTCAAGGCTCGCATGACGGTTACGAACGTCTCCAGGACCCGGTGACGCATACGCGGTCGGCGCTCTACCTTAAACCCGATTCTGGCGTCGACCTCCCTGGGCGCCTGATCGTGCGCGACCAATTCACCGCTAAAAAACGTCACCGCTACGCCATTCGCTTTCACTTCACGCCCAATTGCGAAGTCACGGTCGCCACGGGCGGCGGCGACGGGGCTTGCGTCGAGGCGCGACACGGCGCCGGAGCCGCGCTGACCATCAGAGTTATCTGCGTAACGGAGCCTAAATCCGAAATCGCCGTCAGCGTAACCGAGGGCCGGGTCTCGACTTGTTACGCGCAATACGCTCCGGCGCCAGTGGCCGTATTCGAAGCCGAATGCGCGGGAACGCAGGAGTTACTAACTCTGATCTTCCCCGGCGCGTTTGATCGAATCATGTGGACGGAGGCGCAAACTCTTTCGGTATTTCCATGCGACGATTGAACGTTCTCTTAGTCGAAGATGACGCCGATGCGCGCGGGCTTTATGGCTATATGTTGGCGCTTGCGGGCTACAAAGTGAAGGCCGTAAGCAACGGCCTCGAAGCCATCGCGGAAATACAGGTAAATCGCCCTGACGTGATCGTAACCGACATCGCAATGCCGGTCGTCAGCGGGTTGGATTTGATCATGGCCGTCAGGTCGAATGACGAGCTTGCGGACTTGCCTGTTGTGGCGATCACAGCTTTTGGAGAAAGCCTTCGGGAACAGGCGCGGGAGGCTGGGGCGACCGAAGCGATAGACAAGCCGACCGAACTGGCAAGAATACGTGAGGTGATTGACGCCGCCGTGTCCCCTCCACTGTGAGCGTGGCGACCGGCGACGAAAGCGTCGGATGCGGTCTTGATGAAGAATTAAGTGTTTGGTAACACGATGTTAAATCCACGAGGTTACAGTCTCCTTCTACTATGCCGATCAACAAGCGCATATTGCGAGAAGGACAAAACCAGTGCGTTCGGCCCGATCCATCTTCGAAGACTTGGGACTCTGCATACGCGGCGCGGGGATCGACGTCGGGTCGTTGCCATTCTCAGCCTCTGACATCACAGCCGGCTCCGAATCTGAATTACAAACGGTGGTCGTCGGCGATAGGAATTCGGTCGATCTGCCGCTGCAGATCGAGCGGTCGAACTATTTCGCCAACGTCTCTCGCCACATCGCCGCCGGCGACACGCCTAGACGAGCAGGCGACGCGATCGAACGTTACCTGAACGACAACCACGAGCAGGTGTGGGAAAACAGTTGGGCGCGTTTTCCCGAGCGGCTGCTCAGCGAATTCGCGCGGCAAACGTTTCAAGACGACCTGTTGGCTGACAAGCGCGATCATCGGCGCGGACTGCGCGCCGACCTCGGCCGGTTCATCGTGCGCGAAGGCGGCGAGACGTTGATGCGCGTCCCGGTCAGCTACCTCCTCAAACTCTCGCTAGCCGAAGTCCTTGGATCACAACCCAACTTGCCTCGCGACATCAGCGTTACGGGCGTGAAGCTGTTGGGACATTTTCTCAACGACAATACGTCGCCGGAGACATTCTCGTTTTATGTGACGCTGCTCAGTCCCGAAAACGGATTGGGCCGCGAACTGGCGCGCGAGAAGGCCAAGCGATTTCTGCTCAGCCAATTGTTGCTGATGTACGCTAACCGCCGCCTCGGGCTGCTCGACCGCGGGCAGCGCGCGATGATCTATTTCGCCCCGCACCCGCCCGTTCGCCAGAAACAGCTCAACGACTGCATCTCGGACGCCTTCTACCGCGAGCTGTTCATGAGCCCATGCCTTTCGGGCTGGGACGACGGCGAGGCGAAGCACGCATACATGCAGCTTTGCCATCAGGTGCTGAGCCGCAGCCAGTTGAACGCCGTCGCCAAGCTTCGCGAAGCGGGCATCGTCGTCAACAACCTGGTCGTGTTGCCCAACCTCTCCAACGTCAGCCTCGCGAACAACGGCGCGCACGTCAGCCTGGGCAGCCGGAAGCTGACCGCGGCGATGCGCGAAGGCCATCCCGGTTTCGGCCCCGTCGAAGAGAAACTGGTCGGCGATCTGACGATCAAGATCGTCGAGCATTTCTTGCCGTTGTTCGTCGGAGCGTACAGCGCCGCGCCATACCGCCTGGACTTCGCCGATTTCCATCCCGAAAAAGTTCTGGGCTTTTTGCCGCACGAACTCGACTACACTCACCTGCGGATGATTTGGCGGCGCTGGCGCAAGAAAGCCGACCTGAAAATCTTGGGATACGCGATGACGCCGTGTGGGCCGTCGTGGATTGACCGCCTGTTGAGCGCGCTCTTCCGGCTCAGGGGCGATTGGGTAGCCGATTTCCGCCTGCTCGATTATCTGGTGGCGGTGATGAGCACGGAGAGCAGTCCCGCGCTCGACGGCAGTTTGGGCGCCGGCGAGCGGCTCAAGCGCGATCTAGCTGACCTCGGGGTTTTCGACACGAAGATGCCGCTATATCTGCTTTACCGGCTGCGCGAGTTCGAGATGATGGGGTTCACCGGATTCGAGGGGCGCTATTACAGCCTGTTTGAAAGTCTGACGGAAGACCTGGGGCGGGCGGTCGATTTGCAGGCTCTGGTCACCTCTCTCGCGTTCAAGTATCAGGCGCAAGGCAAATACGCGCACGTTGACATACCCGACAACCCGTTCACCGAGAGCGAGCGGCGTCAAATATTTTTCGGCGCGGCCATCGGCATTCCCACCTTCTTCGTGCGGCGCGATACGACGAATCAACTGCTGCGCGCGATCCTGTCTCGTACGAAACGAACGCGCGCCAGCCGCCGCTACTCCGAATACCTGCGCGTCCACAACGACGACTACCGGCAGGCGCTCCTGCAAACGCTGCTCGAAGACGGCGCCGATTTGATCGAGATGTTCGGTCTGCGGGAGACCGTCGCCGACCTCAAAACGCGATTGGACGACCCGGCCAACGCTACGGCCGCCGGTAAGCTGACGCGCGGCATCCTTGAAGGCGCCGGTTTGCGGTCGCCGATGCGAATGAAGGCCGAGGAGTTCAATCTTCAGGCGGAGCGCTATTACCGCGGCGCGCTGCGCCGCCGACACACCGTCGAAGCGTTCGAGTTTCTGATCGACGATCTGCGCGCGCTTGAAAAACGCGCCGCGCAGGCTGACTCCGCTGTCAGAAAGGCGCTGCGCGATTGTCTGAAAGGGCGCCGCGCGACGGAGGTGGCCGAACGCCTGCGGCCGCGCGTCGTGGCCGACGAGGCGACCGAGGATGAGTTGAGAGCGCTCATCAACCTCACGCTACTCTCGGTGCGCTTCGATTTGGAGGATTCGGAGAAGTGGGGCGCCAGTCGGGCCGGAGAAACACCCTCTGAAAGGGGCGAAAGGGGCGAAAGGAACCGCGAAAGGAGTGTGGATGCGCGCGTCAACGCTTTCGACCCCACACCAGTATATTGAGCGTGGCGCCGGACGGGTCTGCGATGAGCGGCTTTACGGCGACGCGTTGGTGCGCTGGCTCTATTCCGAAGTTCGCGAAAACGCTCCCGCGCTCTACCGCCTCATGCTTAGCCCGCGCGTCTCCGGCCTGCTGAGTTTCATCAACTACGACCTGCCGCTCGGTGGCGCAATTTCCGGCAATCAGAAGTTCCTTCGCGAAAACGGCGTCAATCTGGAGGAATGCGTCGAGCCGCCCGAAGCGTTGAACACGATGCGCAAGGTTTTCGAACGGCGGATACGTTACTGGGACTGTCGCCCGCTGCCGCCGGAGAGGGGCGCCGTCGTTTCGCCGGCCGACGCGAGAGTCCTGGTCGGCTCGTTCAACGAGACCTCGGCCTTATTTCTCAAAGGAAAATTTTTCGATTTCGAAGAGCTGTTGGGCAGAGGCAAGGCCGATTGGCTGAGTTCCTTCGCCGGCGGCGATTTCGCCATCTTCCGATTGACGCCTGACAAATACCACTACAACCACACCCCGGTGGCCGGAGTGGTCAGGGATTTTTACGAAGTGCGCGGTCGGCGCCACGCCTGCAACCCTTCCGCAGTCGTGGCCGAAGTGACCCCCTACTCGAAAAACACCCGCACCGTCACAGTGATAGACACTGACGTCAACGGCGGCGCGCGAGTCGGGCTGGTGGCGATGATCGAGGTGACGGCGCTGATGGTCGGAGAAGTCTTGCAGTGTTACAGCCGAGAGCGGTACGACTCGCCGCAACCGATCACCGTCGGAATGTTCGTCGAACGCGGCTGCCCGAAGAGTCTTTACCGGCCGGGCAGCAGCACGGACGTGCTCTTATTTCAACGCGGGCGCGTGACCTTCGACGAAGATTTGATCAACAACCTGCGCCGCCACGACGCGCAGAGCCGATTCTCGGAGGGTTTCGGAAGGCCCCTGGTTGAAACCGAAGTCTCGGCGCGTTCGCGCATCGCCATAGCCAATTCAAACAAGGAGTCGTTCATGTCGCGTGGCGTCGCCTTGAAACAATGAAAAGCGTAGTTCGTAGTCCCGCCTTTAGGCCGCAAGCGTGTGGCGTCATGTAATAGGCCTGTGTCTTACGCTTGCGGCCTAAAGGCGGGACTACAAACCGATTTTCCGAGGAGATAAATGAGCGCGGAGCTTTTTCTCGTAGTTCTGGCTGCGCTGTTCGCCGCGCTATTCGCGTGGGCGTTCCGCGCGCTGCCGCAGGAGCGCTGGCAATTTCTCGCCGTCATGCCGGTGGGCAAAACCGCCGCGGGCGAATGGCAGGGATTGAATCTGACGTTCTACGGATTCTTCCAGGCCACGTCGAACGCCCTGGCGGCGGTGATTATGTTCATGCTGCTCGGCGCGATCGGCGTTACCGCCGGCGCGGTCTTCGCGCTGATCGCGATTACATTCGCGCTTTGCTGGACGGCTTCCAAACTCATCGCGCGCGTGGTCGAGAAGAAAGCGCACACCTTCACTGTAGGAGGGGCGGTCTTCGCGGGCGGGCTGATGTCGCCCTGGATCATCGAGGCGCTCAACGCGGCGCCGGCAAAGGCGCTCGGCGGCGCCATCCCGGTCGTCCCGACGCTGGCGGCGATGTCCGTGGCCTACGCTTACGGCGAGGGCCTGGGGCGTCTGGCCTGCATCAGCTTCGGCTGCTGTTACGGCAAGAGCCTCGATCAACTCTCGCCGCGGACGCGCCGCTTGTTCGAATCGTTCAGCTTCACGTTCGCTGGGGCGACGAAGAAGGTTGCTTACGAAGGAAGTTTGGAGGGGGTACGAGTCGCGCCGGTCCAGGCGATTACGGCGGTGGTCTTCACCGTTATTGCTCTCGCGGGCGCCTATCTGTTTCTCAAATCGTATTTCACGGCATCACTATTCATCGCGGCGGCGGGCACACAGGTGTGGCGGTTTCTGTCCGAGAAACTGCGGGCCGACATGCGTGGCAAGTCGCAAAAGATATCGGCTTACCAAGTAATGGCGCTCTTGATGGCGCCTTATGCCGCCGCCGTCGTTCTCATTTTCTCGGGCGGACAGACCGAAATCCCTGAAATCGCGACGGGCCTCGGCTTGCTATGGAATCCGGCGGTGTTGCTATTCTGCCAGGCGCTGTGGCTGGCGGTATTCTTGATTACGGGGCGGAGCATGGTGACCGGCTCGAAGCTTTCATTCTTCGTACGCGCCGATAGAATCTGAGAACACTGTTTTACGTCGGGGTCGCAGCGGATATTGGTCGATGATGAAACCCATTGATATCTACACAAGCTACGTTCAACCGAATTCCACCGGCCGGAGCCGGTGGAATTCAAAAGTATTCAAAACCCGCAAATTGGCCGAGCTAAATCTGCCGTTCAACGAGTAGCGATTCTGCGCAATAACGCAAGCCTTCAAGCCCGGTCTTGAGCGTTTCGAGCAGGCGTGGCTGGGCGGCGCGTCGCTTCATAAATCCCATCGAACCGCCCAGCATATCAACTTGTAAACGGATCGTGTACGCCGCGAGTGTCCGCTTGGCGCCCTTTTCGTCGCTGAACGGAATCAACTCGGCGACAATGAGCCCAGCTTCGGTGTAATGACTGGAATAAATCTGTTTCGCGGCGATGAATACGCGGTTGTTCTCTCGGTGGATCACGACGTGAACCAGGCTAAGGACAGGTTTCAGTTGGCCGAATTTTTGCAACGCCCAGTAGAGAAACGATTCGGCGTTCTGCGGGATGTCACGCGTGGGTTGTCCGAGCAATGAGTAAAGCTGGCTGGGGCGCGCGGACCCCGCCTGGAATTTGACCATCGCGGCGGAAGCGTCTCTGGCGCTGACAGGCTCTTCCTGATCTGCGTAAACATCCAACGCGGTTTCGCCTCTCTCGGCGTAGGCTTTGGCTTTGTCGAGCAGGATCTGTTTGTACTCGGCGGCCAGCTTCGTTTTGAGCTTGCCGGAAAAATACGGAGACGGGCCGGCGGCGGCGCGGATACGCGCGATGTCCGCTTCACTCAACTTGATGTCGGATTCCTTGACCTTGGCTCGCATCAACGCGTAAAGGTCCTTATCGCCGATCTCCAATCCGGCCAGGTCTTCGATGGCGGGCTGTGCGCTGAAGCGGCCACAGGCGAGCGTGGTTTCGCTGCTTTTGAAGACCCTGAGCTCGCTGAAAGCTTTGACGAACTCATCCGGCGAGGCGTCGGCTATCATCGCGCCGAACCCCGCAATCTCTTTGGAGTGACCGCCGGCGAGCGGGCGCGTGACGATTTGTCTTTCATTGAGGGATCGCCATTCGGCGGGTTTGAATTTCAGATGAGCCGCATCGGGCGCGAGCGCCGAGGATGCGCCGGACTCGGGGGCGCCTCGGCCTTGCGCCGGAATGGCACTCTCCCACACGAGTAGCAAAGCCAGAGTCAAAAGCAGGGAATCGCTCCGCATTTGTTTACACCTCTTTCCGGCGCCGATTGAGGGACAATTGAATGAATCGGCGAGCCGATCGGTCTTTGGGAAGTTAATGGATCGCCGCCACTTCAGCGACAGGATCAAGGCTTACTGCGGAACAGATCAAATGATAAGGCGTGAGATTTAAGTCGAGGTAAGGCCGGGGTGAAATCATTGTTCATTGTTCATCGTTCATTTGTCATTGCCGGCCACAGCAGTCGATCAATGCCTAACGAACATTGGGCGATTTCCGGGCGATGACAAATGAACTACGAACGATGAACAATGACAAATGCTCATGGCCCCAGCAACGCGCTGCGCACCGGCGCTGGCATCGGCTGATCGCCTTTGATCGCCTTCCACAAGATACCATTGAGTTCGTCGAAATCGGCGAGGTCGTAATCAGAGAAGTCGAGCCGCGCCGAACGCTGCGCCCCTTCTCCGGTCATTGGATTACGCGCCATCAGATCGACTCTCGCAGGAAGAGACGTGTAAGCGGCTAAGGTCGCCTCGGTCGTGAAGGCGTTGTACATCGGCGTGGCAAGCGCGTCGTATTGCGTCATCGGCGGCAGCCCCAGAATCAACCCCATCGTGCGCACGTACGACACCGTCGTATACATAGTGCTGTCCACCATGCCGCCGCGTTTGACGTACGGCGAATAGACGAGGCCTACTGTGCGGCGCGCGTCCACGTGATCGGGGCCGTTCTGGGCGTCGTCTTCGATGACGAAGACCGCGGTCTCCGGCCAGAACTTCGATTTGGTGACGGCTTCAATAATCATTCCGAGCGCCAAGTCGTTCGACGCCACACAAGCGACCGGCGTGAACCGGCCCGCCGTCAATCCGTCAGTATGATTCTCGCCGAGCGACATCACCATGAAATCCCACCACTCGCCCTTCGCTTCGGATTCCCGCAACTCCTTGATGAAGACTTCGGCCAGCTTCGTGTCGCGCTGTCTGGTCGGCGTCATCTTGAGCTTCAGCCATTCGACGCTCACGTGGTCTTTCAAATCGGGATCGCCCACGAATCTCGGCTCGCTGTCGGGCGTCGAACGGAAAGACGCGAATTCACCGTAGCTCCGATAAGTCTTGCCGTGCTTCTTGCAGTTGTCCCACAGATAGCCTGCTGGTGACGAGGTCAACCGCTCGTCGGCTTCGGGCTGCCCACGACGGCTGTAGCTGTTGACCCAGGCCTTCTGCGTGAAGTCGGTCGCGTAGGCGGCGTTCGACCATTGGTGGCCGTCCTGCGAGACTTCGCCGTTGCAGTAAAGGTTGTCGAGGATGACCGTCTCGCGCGCGAGCTTGTGCGCGTTGGGCGTCACGTCTTCGCCGAACAAGACCAGGTTCGGATCGCCATTGCCTTTGCCCAGATCGCCGAAGACCTGATCGAAGGTGCGGTTTTCGCGGATGATGTAAAGCACGTGTTTGATCTTCGGAAATACCTCTTTGGCGACTTTGTCGGCGTGCGTCTTATCAATGTTGGCTTCCGGGTTGGGAAAGTTCGACTTGACCTGCGCGGTGTAAGTCGTAAGCTGCGCCTTGTCCGGCGCGTCAATAATCGAAAGCATGCCGGTGAGCGTCGAGCCGACATAATCGTAAGGCTTCTTCGGGTCGGGCGACGAGACCTTGTATTCGGTCTCCGCCGGGAAGTTGCCGTTCAGGTTCAGCAACCCGCCTTTGCCCGCGCCTACGAAAATCTTCTTGCCGTCGGGCGAGACGGCGACGGCGCTCGGATACCACGTCGTAGGGATGAAGCCGAGCACGACGGACTCGCGCGGGTTGGCGATGGCGACGACAGCGACGTCGTTGTTGTCGGCGTTGGCGACGTAGAGCCGTTTGCCGTCGTTCGTGATCGCCAGCGAGGCGGGCGTCGAGCCGACGGGCGCTTTGGGGTCGAACGAGGTTTTGATCGTCTCGACCACTTTGTCGCCGCGAATCACGCTGACGCTGTTCGAGCCGGCGTTGGCTACGAACAACCGACCGTCTTTCGCGAAGGCCAGGTCGTTCGGGTGACTGCCGACCTTGACGCGCGCGGTCTCCTTCAATGTCTTCGCGTCGAGCAGGCTGACCGATTCGTCGCCCCAGTTTGAGACCGCCAGTTGTTTGCCGTTCGGCGCGAGAGCGGCCGCGTACGGCCGGTAACCGACTTTGGCGGCGACCTGCGTTTTGAAATCGGCGCCGCTCATGCGGTAGACCGTGTCGTTCTGCGTGTTGACGACATAGAGCGATTCGTCCGCGCCGTATGTCACCCCGGAGACGAAACGATCTTTCTCTTCTAAGCCGTCGATCGCGAGTGATGGTCGCACGGCGAGTTTGCCATTGTCACGCTGCAAACGCAGCACCGGCAGCCGCAAAGCCTCGATCATTTCGGGCGCGATCCCTCTGCTCTTCGCCGCGCCGATGAATTGCTGGCTCGGCGCGCCGCCGCCCGATACGAAGATCGCGCCGGTCGCCGGATTGATCGCCATTCCCGTCCAGACCTTTCCGACGTTGACGCTCTCCGCGACTTTCCCGGCCTGCGCGTCAATCACGTTGACGCTGTGGTCGTGCCAACCGGCGGTGTTGGCGAAGACAGTTTTGCCGTCCGGGCTGACGATAATCTTCATCACCATATCGCCAGGTAACGCGATCTGCCGTCCGGCTGGAGTGATCTTCCAGCCGTTGGGTAGTAATGCCCCCTTGCCATCCTGCGTCGGCCCGGGCTTTACCACACCGGCCCAAAGCGCGAGTTTTCGCCAATTGCCAGCCAGCGCCATGGCTGACGCAAACAAAATCAGCGCGGAAGAGGCCACAAATAATCGTCGCTTCATATGTCATCCTCAGAAAAGTGTAGGGCAAACTGGCAGTTTGCCAGGTTTTCTCAAAAGGCCGCATCGAAGGAGTCAGGGCAAACTGGCAGTTTGCCCTACCCTCGCGCCGCGCTTTTCATTGTTTATGGGCGTCGCGTAGCGACCTGTAAAACTCCTCAGAAATAACTACGTAGTAAAGAATTTGTTCGTTACGGCGTCGTATGGCTCTCGCTTACAGCGTCCCCCGCTCCCACGGCCCCCAGATCGCCAGCGTCACACCCGGAGTTTGTATGTTGACGAATAGCGTCTGGCCGTCGGGGCTGAAGGCGCCGCCCGCGAACTCTTTGTCCTCATAACCCGGCAGGATGTTTTTCGCGAAATCGAAGATCTTCCCATCCCGCGTCAGGCCTCGCACGTACTGTTCATTGTTTCCGTCTTCACAAACGATCAGGCCGCCGTTCGGGCTGACGCAGATGTTATCCGGCATGTCGAGCGCAGCCTCTTCGTGGGATTCATAGATCAATTTGAGCTTGCCCTTGTCTTTGCCTTGCGGCGTGTATTGCCAGACCTGGCCGAGTCGCTTATCGCCGCCGCTGGTTGAGGTGAAGTAGACGCTGTCGCCGCCGTACCAGCAACCTTCCAGACGCGCGAAGGTCGCCGCTCCCAATGCGAACCCCTGGCGGTAGACGGCGTCTATAAAATTCTCGGCGTCCGTCGGATCGGGTTCGTCGATGTCCACCCAGTTCACATCAAGCCACTCGCCGGTCTTCTGCCCCTTGCGCAAATCAAATTGACGCCGGCCCGCGATTGCAAGCATCTGCAATTTGCCGCCCTCGGACAACTTCCCCTGTCGTTTTGGGATGAAGCGGTAAAAGCCCGCCGCGCCGCGATCCTCGGTCAGATAGACCACGCCCGTCTGCGAGTCCACGGCGACGGCTTCGTGAACGAACCGGCCCATTGCGGTGAGCGGAGTGGCCTTCACGGCTCCGTCGGCGCCGGCGACGACTTCAAAGCAGTAACCATGCTTTTGTGAGAAACCGCCGCGTTCACGGCCCCGCTCGTCTTTGATCAGACTCTTGCCGAGCGTCGTCTCTTCGCAACTGACCCAGGAACCCCACGGGGTCGGGCCGCCCGCGCAGTTATGGAGTGTGCCGTTGAGGCTGACAAAATCCTTGACGACCTCGCGCGTCTTCGGATCAATGATCAGCGTGGTCGTACCGCCGCCGGCCTTCATGTCGTAAGCGAACGCCGCATCGCCGAAGGCCGCTCCGTCGCGGCCAAGGCCGTTATTGATCTCGTGATTGCGCACCAGCCGCAACTCACCGTTGACTTTAAACGCCGCCATCCCGTCGTGCGCCGCCGGCGTCAGATTGCCGTCGGACATCTTCGTTCCGGTTTTGCCGATGACGTTGTATTCGAAGCCTTCCGGCAACGTGATTATCTCTTCGCCGGTGTTGCGCGCCTTGGCCGCGCGCAAGCCTCCATAACCGCCCGCGCCGACCGACGCGGTCAACCGGCCCGAGCCACGGCTAGTATTGAAGGCCGCAAAAGTTTGTAGCGCTGCGCCGACCGCGAATGGTGTGACGCCGAGAAAGGCGCGACGGTTTAAACTCGCCATTGGTGACCCCTCCGCAGGAATTTATTGATTTTTCAGTTCTTGGAAATAATTTTGAGGAATAAAAATAATAGCTTAAATCAGGCCTGTAAAGTCGCGGTTAATCCGGGTTCAATTACCTGTTAAATTAGCGCGGCAGGACTTCATTGGATATCTTGGCGGATATAATGTGTGGCGCCTATTTCCGTATGTAAAGCGTGGGATTCTGATCCACCTGCCTGAAAAAGTAGTCAAGGTCATACGAGGATGCCTTGGTTGCTCTCTCCCGGAACTTCTTTGCACGGTCGGTCATGTCGCTCAGAATGTAGAACGCGTAGATGTCACGTGGCTCGGAAGACGAATAGTTGCCCACCTGCTCCAGCGCGTCGAGATAACGATCCAGCTTGCCCGAGCGTAGGGTTTTGACCGGCTGAGCCTGAAGGTACTTGAAAAGAATCTCCCATGCCGTTAATGCCGGATTTTGCCCGCCCATCCAATTTACAGGATTGGTCTTTTGCTCCACCACCTTCGCCAAATCGGCAAGATACGGCTCAGCGTTTTCGCGCGCCAAAGCGTTGAGGAAAAGCGGTTGAAACTCTATATTCTCCAAGTTGGCCCGCAGAACCCGCTCGACAGCTTCATTTCTTGGTGAGAAGGATAGCAAACTCACAGAAGCCACGCGGCGAACTTCGGCGTCTTTGTCGGCCAGCAGTCTTCCAAGCAGATCGGCCAATTCATTTCGCTGTGAAAAACCAATTGCCAGAGCGACACTTGCGCGTACCACTGACTCGTTATCTCCGGCAAGAACCGTTAACTGCCGATCCGTAATTGTGCCGGGATAATCCGCAAGCAACACTGTCGCTGACCTCCGCACCACCGGCTCCGTGTCGCCCAGCCAGCGGTCAATCGCTTGACGCAGCGCCGGCTCGCGCACAAGTCCTAAGGCGCGGATGGCAAGCGCCCGCGTCTCTGCTGAATGCTTGGCTGTTGCAATAGATTCCAAGTCTTTCCAGTACAGCTCTCCGCCAATGTTTCTCATCTTCGGATCCATCTTGTAAAAACCAGGCGTCTCAGCAGCGCCGACAGTGGCCAACCATGAATTTGCGCGTTCGTCCGACAAATATGGGTTGTGCGAGCCGACCACAGTGATGGCTGCCTCTGCGATCTTCGAATCGGAGTCTGTCATTAAATCGTGTACGACTTTCACTACATTCGTGCGGTCAAAATCCTGCGAGCCATCAAACCTGTTGCGTCCACCGCTCATCCGGTCAAGTTCCCGAATGGCATATGTGACGTCGCCAAAGTCTTTGCTATGAAGCATGACTGCAAGTTCGTTCCAAAGCGCCTCCTTAACAGTATTTGCCATTACCAGTTTGTCGTCGTAGCACAGGAATATACCTTGATCCTGCATGCCCAAGTCGTTTACCGAGAGCTGGCGGTGGATGTGAACATCCTCAGTTTTCTTGGCAAATACGATGTACGCCCGATTGCGCTGAAAGTGGTAGCGCCACATCTGGCACGCATTGCCCTTGAATTGCGGGATTTCATCGAAATGTTGGAATCGGACCGTCGCGCCCGCCGGGTCGCCCTTGATGACCGAAATGACCTTGAACTGTGTCTCCTGGGTAATGAGACCCGAACATGGCTTGAACAATTCATCCTGCGCAGGCCTGCTTGAGACTACCAAACCTTTGAAAATAATGTCCGCCTCGGCGATAAGCTCCTCCAAGCTCACCGGCATCCTGGAGGGATTTCCACAGGCGACGCCCGCCCACGCCACCAGAGTGGCTACGAGCATTGTACATCGTCGAATTATTCGCAGGTTATCTGGACGCCTGTTTGTCTTCCAGTCAAACCACATTTAGATAGACACCAAACCTTTCAGATAATGGGAATAAATATCCCTTTGATCAAATTGCCCGTGAACTAAAACTGCAAGTAGATCTATGGGTCATAGTATATCTCCATTTGCCGGCTCACTGTGAGCTTCCTCTAGCCTAAATCGTTTCTGCGTAGGCGAAATCGTAACAAATCCACGCCAGGTTGATCTTTCCGATACCGCATTATGCGTCCGGTAGTTGAAAGCAGCTTTGCTCTGTCGCCAGAATGTGTAATATTGACTCCTCCATCTCCGCGCTGGAGATGGAGGAGATCTTTATCGGAATTGGAGTCCAATCGATGCAGAGATATTGAATCCGCCATGACTGCCGACCGCAGGTTCTGCGGTCAGAGCCCAAGGCCTTGAAGCTCCCTTCCTGAACCTCCCCTTCCCGGGGCCCAGAGGAAGGCTTCGGGCATATTGTCATAAGCGATAAACCAACTATTTAGTCGCCGAATACGACTCCCGGGCCGGTTATTGAATCGTCCGAAATATGATGGCGCCATAGCCGGCCAGTCCGATTATGAAGCCGCGCCGGCGACCGCCGGCGCACAAGATCAATTCAAACTTCCAAGGGAGAGACAATGAAATTCAATCGCACTTTGTTAGCCGCCTTATTCATCTGCCTGTCAATGCTGATCGCCTCCGCCATTGGCGCCGCAGATAGCGCGCTCCCCGAAGTCGGCAAACCTGCCCCCGATTTCACGCTCAAGAACGATGAGGGCAAGGATATCAGTCTCAAGGATTATCGAGGCAAATGGGTGGTGCTCTATTTTTACCCTAAGGATTTCACGTCGGGCTGTACCATCGAGGCTCGCAACTTCCAGCGCGATTTGGCGCAGTATGAAAAGGCCGGAGCCGTGATACTCGGCGTCAGCGTGGATAATACGGAGTCGCATAAGAATTTCTGCGCGAAGGAGGGGCTGAATTTCAAATTGCTGGCTGACACGGAGGTCACAGTCTCCGCCGCTTACGGCTCGGTTATGGAATACAACGGTAATAAGCTTTCGGCGCGCAACACCTTCATCATTGACCCGCAGGGCAAAGTCGCGAAGGTTTTTCCCGCCGTTAAGGTCGCCAAACACAGTGAAGAGGTGCTCGCCGCACTAGCCGATTTGCAGAAGAAGTAGCGACCAACCGTTCCGGCTCAACCAAACATTAGCCTGACGGGAGCGTTACGCGCACGCGAAGGAACCAGGAGTTCCTCAGGCTGTCACGCGAATCAAAAAGAGCGGCAAACAGGGGGGAGAGGAAAACGGGCGACCTACCAGTCGCCCGTAACCTTTTGATTCTCATGAAACCTCGCCTTGAAATCGAATACTGCACTCAATGCCGCTGGCTCTTGCGCGCGGCATGGATGGCGCAGGAACTGTTGACTACTTTTGAGAACGGCATCGGGGAGGTGGCGTTGATCCCGGGCACGGGTGGGATTTTTGAAGTTCGGCTCGATGGGGAGACAATCTTTTCCCGCAAGCAGGAGGGGCGTTTCCCAGAGTCGAAGGAGTTGAAGCAGTTGGTCAGAGACCGCATCGCGCCTGATAAAGATCTCGGCCACAGTGATCGTTCCTGACCGGGCTTAACCTGTCATCTATGATCCGAACGAACACTTCGTCGTAAGCCGCAGGTATGACGATGATGTGACTGGGCGCCCAAATCTTTTACGTACCCATCCCACCCAGAAAGCCGCGAATCTCGTTCGCCACTTCCGCCGGTCTCCCCAGCATCAGGAAATGCCCGGCGCCGCCGATCTCCTTCAGCCTGGCATTGGGCGCTCTCCGACTCATCTCTTCCGCCGCCTGGCGCGACATCACGACGCTGTGTTCGGCCCGCAGAATCAGCATCGGACACGCAATCCTCTCGACCGCATACCACATATCCGCCGGCTGCCAGCTTCCATAAGTCTCAGGATCGAGCGCGAACCGGAAGCCCTCGGCGCTTTCACGCATCCCGGCTTCGATGAATGAAAGAAAGGCTTCATCCGGCACAGTGTCGTCCACCTGGCGCATCCCCTTGAGCACGTCGCCCAATAATGGGAAGACGCGGCCGACCGCGCCGGCGCGCTGACGAAAGTATTCCACCTGCTCGTCGAGGACTCGCGGGTTGACGTCCATATATACCAGCGCCTTCGGCCTCGGTTCGAGATGGGTTGCGAAATAGAGAGAGGCGAGCGAGCCGTTGGAATGGCTGATCAGCGCGAATTCCCGTCCGTCGAGAATTTCCGTCGCCGCCCTGATGTCGTCCGCGTAATCCGCCGTCGAGTAGGCCGGCGGGCGCGCCCACTGGCTCTGGCCGTGTCCTCTCAGATCGAGCCGCAAAGCCGCGTAGTCAAGGAGGAGCCTGAGCAATGAGTCCCACAATCCGCGGTGACTGGAATTACCGTGAACGCAGAGCAGTACCGGTCCGCTGCCCGCCCGAATGTCATAGGCCAGCTTGGGCATGCGTGAGTCTAGGAATAATGTTTCAATGGATTCGGTCATATAGAGTTTCATTCTGCGTGGTAGTCTTGAAAAATCCAAGCGAGCAGTTGACTATCATTGTCCGCGTTAAGGCGAACGCACAGAGGAGAATTGATATGGACACAACATTGACATCACATTGGCGAGATCATGGAGTGAAAGTGATCCCGGGCAGCCAGCTTGATCTGAATACTGCGCAAACCCCCGGCATGACGCGAGCGGCTGCGATTACACATGCGAGAGCCGGCGCCAGTAAATTGTGGGCGGGCACGGTCATCATCGAACCCAACGCGAAAACGGGCGCGCACCATCACGGAGAGTTGGAAAGTGTGATTTATGTGGTAAGCGGCCGAGCGCGTATGCGCTGGGGGGAGCGGCTCGAATTCATTGCGGAAGCCGGGCCTGGAGACTTCATCTACGTCCCGCCGTTCGTACCCCATCAGGAGATCAATGCCTGCGAGGACGAGGTTCTTAGCTGTGTTCTAGTCCGAAGCGGTCAGGAACCGGTGGTCGTGAATTTAGATATCGAGCCTGTAGAGGCCCCGGAAGATGTGTACTGGATCGACCCTATTCACCCACATCCGCATGCGGACCAGTAGCCTGGCCTTCCTCAATTAAGATAGAATGAATCCGGGAGATGAAAAGCTCCGTATATAAATTGGACCCATTTCGGCGCCCCACACCCAACCATGCAGAAAATCAATTTCTGGAGCAACTGAATGAAGAAATACGTCATTTTGCTGGCGCTTGTCATTCCGACTGTCACTTTTGCCACCATCGCGCTGACGTGGAATGGAGGAGATCCTCTGAAAGATGGAGAGAAGATGGCTGAAAAATCGGTGCTTGACTTCACTATGAAAAGCATCGATGGCGAAGATGTAAAGCTGGACGGCTACAGCGGGAAGGTCTTGTTACTGGTCAATGTCGCGAGCAAGTGTGGCTATACGTCGCAGTATAGAGGCCTGGAGTCCGTCTACAAGAAATACAAAGAGCAGGGACTGGTCGTAATGGGCTTCCCGGCCAATAATTTCTTCTGGCAAGAACCGGGGACGAACGAGGAGATCAAGACGTTTTGTACTTCGAAGTACAACGTGACCTTTCCGATGTTTGCAAAAATTTCTGTCAAGGGAGACAAGATTCACCCGCTGTACAAATTCCTAACGAGCAAACAGACGAACCCGGAATTCGGCGGCGCCATTTCATGGAATTTCAACAAGTTTCTTGTCGATCGCGCCGGGAAAGTCGTCGCCCGTTTTTCAAGCAAAGATGAACCGGAAAGCGAAAAAGTCGTACAGGCGATTGAGCAAGAGCTGAAGAAATGAGCTCTACGCGCTAAGTCACATACGCTCTCAATCCGACACTCTTTA
>Ga0209382_10002870_pt1 | contig 24499 bp, 22 predicted proteins | sample SoiMetdeltSBSDD5_FD_187599 | JGI IMG/M metagenome (GOLD analysis project Ga0209382, IMG submission 187599) | Bulk soil microbial communities from a Populus tree surrounding site in Tennessee, USA - Soil MetaG P. deltoides SBSDD5 (SPAdes) (version 2) | ecosystem: Environmental > Terrestrial >...
TGGAGCGGTTGCGCACGGAGGTCGAAGGATGGGCCGACGTGCGGCGGCTCAATTTCGTCGCGCTGGGCGCCGACGTCGCCGAGCTGTAGAAATCGCAAGCTCTCGACCCGGCCACGTCGCACGCCGCCTTCCCGGGCCCGAACGGGCAGATCGTCTACAGCAAGACAGCCCGCAGTGGCGGCGACGGTGACGACACGCCGTTCCTGCGCCAGGGCCTGTTCGTGCCGTGAACCGGACTACGCGCTGCGTTGCGCCGCAACCGGCTGCTGCGCCTCGGCCGCCGCATCCGCCTCGGCGACCTTGACCGCCTCGGCGATCGTGTCGCGGTTGGACCGCTGGGTGAGCGGCTGCATGATCCCCCGCAGCCACGTCATCGGGAGCACCCAGCGCGGCGCATAGACCTTGTTGGCCCGGCGTTCGATCCCGCGCTCGATCGCCCGCCCGGCAGCGGACAGCGGAGCAGTCTTGCCGAAGGGCCCGGGCGTTGCGTCGCGCATCATGTCGGCGGCGCGATTGGTGAGCGTGCCGCGCACCATGTCGGTGTCGATGAAGCTGAAGTAGGCCACGCCGACACGCGTGCCGGTGTGGGCGATCTCGGAGCGCAGCGCATCCGCGAACGCCTCCACCGCCGCCTTGCTGGCCGTGTAGTGGGCGATCATCGGCGGGTGCAGCGCCGCTGCCAGCGACGCGATGGGGAGGATGTATCCCTGGCGCGCGATCACGTGGGGCAGCGCGGCGCGAACGGTGCGCCAGACGCCGATCACGTTCACCTCGATGGTCTTCTCGAACGCGGCCGGGTCGATCGTCGCCACCGTCCCGAAGGGCGCGATGCCCGCATTCGCGATCACGACGTCGATCCCGCCGAAACGCTCGACCGTGGCGTCCACGGCCGCGGTCAGCGCAGCGAGGTCGGTGACGTCGGCTTCGAACCACGCGGCATTGCTCCCGATTCCCTCGGCGACCTCGCGCAAGAGCTCCGGCTCGAGCCCCACGAGCGACACCTGTGCGCCCCGCTTGGCCAGCCGCTGTGCCGCATCGGCGCCGATCCCGCGCGCGGCGCCGGTGATCAAGACGACCTTGCCGCGGATGTCGTAGCGCTCCGCCATCCCTACGCGGCATCCGACGTGCGCGCCGGCACGCTGGTCGCCGTCATCTCCTCGCGCAGCGCGCGCAGCCGCTCGCGCGACTCCTCGTCGCCCAGGCGGGCCAGCAGCTCGTCCGCAAGGCGCACGTAGTCGCCGCCCAGCTCCGGCCGGTAGTCGAGGATCGAAACGCCGCGCTCGGCCGACTCGGGATAGCGCACCGAGCGCCGGATGACCGTCGTGAAGACCTTGTCGCCAAAGCTCTCGCGCATGTTGGCGAGCGTCTCACGCGTATGCACCATGCGCATGTCCGCCATGTTCAGGACCACGCCGAGCCATTCGAGGCCCTCGTTCAGGTTGTCGCGCGCGAGCTGCATCACCTCGAGCACCTGCTCCACCCCCTGAAGCGAGAAGTACTCGCCCTCGGCGCTGACGAGTGCGTGCGTTGCGGCCACGAGTGCGTTCACGCTCAGGAGCCCAAGCGCCGGCGGGCAGTCGATCAGGATCAGGTCGTGCTGGCGGCGGGACTCGCGCAGCGCGCGCTTCAGAGTCAGCTCGCGGCCCATCTTCCCGCTCAGCACGAGCTCCGCCTCGGCCAGGCCGAGGTTGGCGGGGATCATGTTCTTGTGGATCGCGTCGACCGCCCGCGCGCGGCCGGCGAGCACCTCGCCGATCGTGGGTGTCGCATCGGGGTCGACGTCGAAGTAGTCGGACAGGTTGCCCTGGGGGTCGAGGTCGACCGCCAGCACGTCCAGGCCGACCCGCCGCAGCACGTCGGCAAGGGTTCGCACCATCGTCGTCTTGCCGGTCCCGCCCTTCTGCGAGAGCACGGTCACGGTCGGGCACGGAGAGGGGAGGATGGTGGGGCTCACGCCTGCCTCATCCTGCCTGCGATCCGCACCCGGACACGCACAGGTGACCTGGCAATGCGGCGATTTTCCCGCAAATTGCGATAAGAATGCCTTCCCTCGTTTCGTCCCGGCACCGCGCCGTTGCGTCGCCGGTGCGCGGACTATAATTCCGCGTCCCACGAACCCGTCGCGCGCCCGCTCGGAGAAGGCGTGGAACCCGGGAGGATAGATGAGCGCTCATTCTTCGAAGCTGTCCGAGCTGGACGCGGCCCTCGCTGCTGAGCAGCTGCGCGCGCCTTACTCGTCGACGCAGGCCTACCGCCCCAGGCGGCGCCCGCAGACGGTCGAGGACCAGGACGCGTGTGCGCTCTACGCCGCTGTCCGCAAGGACGGGCGCGCCTCCCACGAGGTAATCGCCAAGGGCTTCGTGGCCCTGCAGAAGATGCTGCACCGGGCCGGCAACGTCGACGGCGAGGGCGATGGGTGCGGCGTGATGATCGACATCCCGCGGCTGATCTGGCAGGAGGAGGTGCGCGCGGGAGGCCACGCCCCCCGGCTCGCGCTCGACCCGGCGTTCTCCGTTGCCCACGTCTTCGTCTCACGCGCCGCCGACTTCGACCAGGTCAAGCAGCGCGCCCGCCAGATCCTGCACCGCAACGGGCTGCGGGTGCTGGCCGAGCGCGAGGACCGCGTCTCGAGCGCCGCGCTCGGCCCGACCGCGCGCGAGGAGGAGCCGCACTTCTGGCAGATCGGCGTGCTCGTCCCCGACACCGAGGGACGCGACCGCATCCTCTTCGACGTCGCGATGGAGATCGAGAGCACCCTGGACGCCCACGTCGCCTCGCTGTCGGCTGAGAGCTGCGTCTACAAGGTGATGGGCGCGCCGCTCGTGCTCCAGAAGTACTTCGAGGACCTGTCCGACTCGCGCTGCGAGTCCGTCTCGCTGCTCGGCCACAACCGGTACTCGACCAACACTTGGCCGTCGTTCATGCGGGTGCAGCCGTTCTCGGTCCTGGGCCACAACGGCGAGATCAACACCGTCGCGCGCCTGCGGGCGGAGTCCCGCATGCTGGGCGTGCCGATCCGCGACGACTCCTCCGACTCGCAGGACCTGAACCGCACGATCGAGACCCTGATCCACCGGCGCGGGCTCTCGCTGCCGGAGGCGATGGAGCTGGCGGTGCCGCCGATCGTGAACGAGATCCGCCAGTTCCCCGAGTCGCTGCGCGGCTTCTACATGTACCTGCGTCAGGCGATGGGGCCGTTCGCCCAGGGCCCGATCGCGCTGATCGCGCGCAACGGCGACGAGTACGTGTTCTCCGTCGACGCGCTCGGCCTGCGTCCCCTGTGGGAGATCCACGCCGACGACTCGTACGTCTTCAGCTCCGAGCCGGGCGTCGTGCCGCTGGCCGACATGGCCGGCGAGCCCAAGCCGCTGTCCCCGGGCGAGAAGGTGATGGTGCGCGTGAAGCGCGACAAGGCTGCGCGCCTCTTCGACCACCAGGAGATGCAGAAGCTGGTCCACAAGCGGTGGCTCGAGCGCACCGGGGCCGAGGCCGTCGCGGGCTTCGAGCAGGCGATCCCCACCGGCGGCCCCCTGGAGGGGCCGGAGATCCCGGGCTACGACTCCGCCGGGCCGTCCGAGCCGGTCAAGGTCGAGGACAAGGTCCTGGCCGGGATGGGCTGGCAGCGCGAGGACACCAAGCTCGTGCAGCAGATGGCTTCCAACGGCGCCGAGCCGATCGGCTCGCTGGGCTACGACGGGCCGCTCGCATCGCTCTCGGACGAGCGCCAGAACCTGGCCGACTACTTCAAGGAGACGGTGGCCGTCGTCACCAACCCGGCGATCGACCGCGAGCGCGAGATCGAGCACTTCTCGTGTCGCGCCGTGTTCGGGGCGCGACCCTCGATCGACGCCCCGCAGGACGAGCCGCGCACGATCGAGACCGCGTTCCCGATCCTGCTCGGCGGCCACCACGACATGGCGCCGCTGTCGGACGAGGTCTACCGCGCGGTCGCGCGGGGCCACAAGACCTATCTGCTCGAGGACCTCTGGGAGTGCTTCCGCGGGCGGGCGGGAGTGATCGACATCTCGTGCCTCGAGGCCGAGACGGTCGAGGGCGCGCTCGAGCGCCTGAAGTTCGAGGCCGCGAAGAAGGTGCTCGACGGCGCCGAGCTGCTGGTGCTGTCCGACCGCACGGCGTTCGAGGGCGAGCGGCCGTGGATCGACCCGCACCTCGCACTGGCCGCCGTCGATCGCGCGCTGCGCGAGTACCGCGTGGAGCAGGGCGAGGAGAACCTGCGCCGCCGCACGTCGATCGTGCTGCGATCGGGGGCGATCCGCAACGTGCACGACGTCTGCATGGCGCTCGGGCTGGGCGCCGACGGCGTCTGCCCCTACGTGATGATCGAGGTGATCTGCGTCGACGACTACCACGGCGACATCTCGAACATGTGCTCCGCGCTGCGCAAGGGGATGGAGAAGGTCATCTCCACGCTCGGCATCCACGAGCTGCGGGGCTATGCGCGCCTGTTCTCCGCGATCGGGCTGCGTCCCGAGCTGGTCGAGATCTTCGGCACGCCCGGCTACTACGGCTCGGGCGACGCCGGCACCGGATTCTCGGAGCTGAACGCGGAGTCCGCGGTGCGGCAGCGCATCCTGGCCGGGCAGGAGGAAGGCAAGCCGGCGAAGACGTTCCGCTTCTATCCGAAGGTCTACAAGGCGGCGATCGCCGCCGCGAACGGGTCGGCGACGTTCGAGGAGTACTCCGCGAAGGTGCGCGAGCTGGAGCGGGAGAACCCGATCTCGATGCGCCACGTGCTCGACCTGAAGTCCGACCGCGCACCCATCGACCCCGAGCAGGTCGACCCGGGCGTCGGCCGGCACTCGTACCCGATCGTGATCTCGTCTATGTCGTTCGGCTCCCAGGGCGAGACTGCCTTCCGGGCGTATCCGGAGGCCGCGAAGCGGGTCAACATCGTGTGCGTCAACGGCGAGGGCGGCGAGATCCGCGACATGTATGGCAAGTACCCGCTGTGGCGCGGCCAGCAGGTCGCCTCGGGCCGGTTCGGCGTGACGTCGGAGATGCTCAACTCCTCCTACCTGGTCGAGATCAAGATCGGCCAGGGCGCCAAGCCGGGGGAGGGCGGTCACCTCCCCGCCAAGAAGGTCTCGGAGAAGGTCGCCGCCGCTCGTAACGCGTCGCCGGGGACCGACCTCATCTCACCCTCGAACAACCACGACCTCTATTCGATCGAGGACCTCGCCGAGCTGATCGACGAGCTGAAGACGGCCAACCCGGACGTGCGCGTGTCGGTGAAGGTCCCGGTGGTGCCGAACATCGGCACGATCGGCGTCGGCATCGCGAAGGCGGGCGCGGACATCATCACGCTGTCCGGCTTCGAGGGGGGCACCGGCGCCGCGCGCCAGCACGCGCTCCGCCACGTGGGCCTGCCGTCCGACATCGGGACGCGTGCGGTCCACCTCGCCCTGCTGGAGACGGGCATCCGCAACCGCGTCGAGATCTGGGCGGACGGCGGCTACCGCCATGGCTGGGACATCGTGAAGCTGCACTGCCTCGGTGCCAACCGCGTCGCGTTCGGCACGCTGGCGATGGTGTCCCTCGGGTGCACCATCTGCCGCGGCTGCCAGCTCGACACGTGCCACGTCGGCATCGCGACCCAGATCGAGGACATGGCGGAGGCCGAGGAGAAGGGCCTCAAGAAGTTCACGCCGCAGGAGTTCGAGCTCGCGGCGTCCAACAGCGCGCGGTTCTTCGCCGGCATGGGCGAGGAGGTGCGCCAGATCGTTGCCGACCTCGGCTACGAGCGGGCCCAGGACCTGGTGGGTCGCAGCGACCTGCTGGTGCAGTCGCGCGCCAAGGAGACGATCGACCTCACGGAGATGATCCGGCCACTCGAAGAGATGCTCGACCTGGAGCCGATCGACATGCCGGCGTCGGCCGAGGAGCAGCGCGAGGCCGCGGGCCTGATCGTCGCGCAGCCGATCCGCATGGTGCCCAAGCAGGCGTCGAGCGAGATCGCGGCGCTGGCCGCGGACGTATGCGGCGGCCCGGTGAGCATCGGCGGCGAAGCACCCACGGCGGGCACGATGGAGGGCACGGTTTCCGTGACCGGCACAGGGCGCGTCGCGCACGAGTACGAGCGCGCGGTGGACGCCAACGACCGCGTGCTGGGCACCGAGCTTGCGGGCGCGATCTCGCGCGCCCGGATCTACCGGCCCGACGATGCACCGCCGTCCACCATGGACTCCATCGCCGACCTGCACTTCAACGGCGGCTCGATCGGCGGCTCCGGCCTGGGTGCGTTCAACGTCTGGGGCGTCGACATCCGCGTCGAGGGCGGAGCGCAGGACGGCGTCGGCAAGACCATGTTCGGCGGCACCATCGCCGTGATGAAGGGCCGCAACCGTTCCGGCCAGCGCGTCAACGGATCGGTCGGTAAGTCGTTCGCATACGGCGCGCAGCGGGGCCGGTTCTTCGTGCAGGGCTCCGCCGACTCCCGCTTCTGCATCCGCCTGTCGGGCGCCGACGTCGTGATCGGCGGCGAGCCCGCCGGGCCGATCCGCGACGACCTCGGCGGGATCGCGGATCGCGCGAACGTGAAGGGCTTCGCCTTCGAGTACATGACCTCGGGGCGCGCCGTCGTGCTCGGCGACATCGGCCCCTGGGCGTGTGCGGGCCAGACGGGCGGCCGGGTCTACATGCGCGTCAACGACGAGTGGGGCCTGGACCGCGCGGCGCTCGAGCGCCGGCTCGGCAAGGGCGCGCTGGTGACGCTGGAGGAGCTCGACCAGGACGGCGTGGCGGACGTGAAGGAGCTGCTCGGCCACTATGCGCACGAGCTGGAGCGCTCAGAGCAGCACGATGAGGCCCAGCGCGTGCGCGCCATCGCGGCGAACGCACGCCAGAACTTCCTGATGTCCGTGCCGCAGCGCGAGCAGACGGACCCGTCGGTCTCGACCGAGTAAGACCAGGTAGGTACGGGGAGCGTCGCGCCGGCTGCATTCGGCGAACCTTCGCAAGTTGGTTCCGACAGGTGGAACGGGGACGCGAAAGTTCAGGTCACCGCCCAGGTGACCTTCTGGGCGCGGCCGACTACGCGATGGCCGGTGCTGCCGAGGTGCCTGCGGCCGTCTCGGTGCCCGTCGTGTCGAGGAAGTGCAGCTTGTAGCGGCCGATGACGAGCTCGTCGCCGTCGGCCAGGTCGTGCCACTCCACGCGCTCGCCGTTGAGGAAGAGGCCGTTGAGCGAGCGGTCGTCGAGGACCCGCACGCGGCCCGACTGGCGGCACACGAGCGCATGACGGCGGGACACCGTGGGATCGTCGAGCCGCATGTCCGCGGCGATGCTGCGCCCGATGCGCGTCCACTCCTGCGCCACGCGCGTCACCGACACATCGTCCTCGTCCCGGAAGACCAGGTACTGGCCGGGGTCGTCGATGTCCTCGCGCACGGCCTCGAGCCATGCGACGTCGTCGTCGTGGAGGTCGCTCGTGTCGGGCTCGGCCACGTCGAACATCGACGCGCGCGCGAATCCCGTCTCCCCGCAATGAGGGCACTCCGGGATCTGGTCCAGCACGCGCAACGCGACGTGGAAGCCGCACCCCTCGCACCGGAAGGTTCCCGCCCCCGCGAGCGTTCCGGTGATGTAGCTGTCCATCTCGGCCCCTCCTCGGTTGCCTGCCGGCAGCATCCTTGCAGGCCCCCTTCGAGCGCGGGCCATATGGCTCCCTCAGAACTTGTGAGGATGTTAACTACGTGCCGCCGATTCCCCAAGGACTTGACGCCGTGTGTGTCCGCAAAAGGACGCAAATTACGGCGCGTTCGTAGACGGCGGCACGAAAGCCCTGCATCGACGGCCGATGCGGCTTCCCGCGCTGCACGTACAATCCGCCACCGCATGCGCTCCGTCGCCGTTTCCCGCACGGTCGACGCTCCTCGTGAGCGGGTGTTCGAGTACCTCTCGGACGTCGCCAACCACGCGGAGTTCTCCGACCACTACCTGCACGACTTCAGGCTCGAGCGCCTCGACTCGACCGGCCTCGGCGCCGCGGCGAGCTGGCGCATGGACTTCCCGCTGGGCCGGGTCTGGGGTGACGCGGCGATCACGGAGCTCGACCCCCCGCACCGCATCGTGCTGGAGGGGCGCGGAGGCCGCATCGGGCGCATCCCGACACGTGCCGAGTACCGGCTGATACCGATCGACCACGGGATGACCCGCGTCGAGTACGAGTTCGAGACGCATCCCGCCAATCCCGTGGACCGCCTGAAGGAGGCCCTCGGGATGCGGGGATGGCTGCGGCGCAAGGCCAGCAGGGCGCTGCGCCGCATGGCGCAGGCCGTTGAAGATGGCACCGCTTCATCGCGAGCGGTCAGACCGGCGGCTGGATAGACTTCCGCGCTCGATGGACCCGGTGCGCAAGCTTCGGTGGCTCCCCGCAGCGCTGGTCGCGGCGGCGCTTGTCGCCACCTTCGTGCTCACCGCCTGCGGCGAGGAGGAGAAGCGCGAGGGCGCCGAGGGCGAGTTCATCACGGTCGGGGAGACCGACTACCAGGTCCAGCTCACCCGGCTGCTGAACCCGCGGCAGCGCCCGGACGACGCGTTCCTGCGCGGACAGGCCGAGCTGCCCGCCGACGAGGCCTACCTGGGCGTGTTCCTGCGCATCGAGAACGACGGCGACGAGCCGTACCGGCCGCCGCGCGACATGAAGGTCATCGACACGCAGGGCAACGAGTTCCTCCCGCTGGACACCGTGCAGAGCGGCTTCGGGCTCGACTTCGGCAGCGACATCCCGGGGGGCGACGTCGCCCCTCCGCCGAACTCGCCGGCGTCGTTCAGCCCGACTTCCGGCGCGCTGGTCCTCTTCCGGGTGCAGGAAGACTCCGCGACCGACAACCTGCCGCTGGTCCTGGAGATCCCCGTCGAGGGCGAGGAAGAGCCCGCGCGGATCACCCTCGACGTCTAGACCCGGCCTAGTCCTCCAGGTCGGTGGCCAGGGGGTAGCCGAGCGATGCCGCCACGAGTATGAAGACCACCCCGATCACGGCCAGCCAGCCGCCCAGCACCTCCGAGCCCTCGGCGATCAGGCGCGAGAGGACCACGATGATCGCTCCCGCCGCCAGCGCCCAATACCAGCGGCGTCCCAGCCCGCCGCGCGCAGCCAGCAACGTTCCGACCACCGCGAGGAAGAGACCGGCGATCGCGCTGCCGAACGGGTTGAAGATGACGAGCAGCGCGCCCAGTGACGCGATCAGGATGCCCGCGCGCGTGAGGCGCACCGTGGCGGGATCGCGCCGGGGCGCTGCGGTGATTGCGCCGGATCCCTCCATGGAGTGAACTCTATAGCGCCGCACGCGCACGAGGCGCGGAAAGCAGGAGCCGCATGACGGCGGTCGATTGGATGATCATCGGGTTTGTCGCGCTGATGGCGCTGTGGGGCTACGGCCAGGGCCTCGTGATCAGCGGGCTGTCGCTGGCCGGGTTCGCGGGCGGCGCGTTCGCCGGCAGCCGGCTCGCTCCCCTGCTGCTGGAGCAGGGCTCGAGCTCGCCCTATGCGCCCCTCTTCAGCCTCGTGACGGCCCTGCTGGTGGGCGGCATCGCGGCGATCGTGTTCGAGGCGGTCGGGGTCGGGATCCGGCAGCGGCTCGCCTTCCCGGGGGCAGACGTGGTGGACGGGGTGGGGGGCGCCGTGCTGGTCGCGGCGCTCGGCCTCGGCCTGGTCTGGATCATCGGCGCGGTCGCGCTGCAGACGCCGGGCGCGCGGGAGTACCGGGAGGACATCCAGCGCTCGGCGATCCTGCGCAAGCTGAACGAGGCGTTGCCCCCGTCGGGGCCGCTCCTGAACGCGCTCGCGCGAGTCGACCCGTTCCCCCGGATCACCGGGCCCGAGGCCGACGTCCCGCCGCCGGACCGGCGCATCCTGCGCGACGGCGACGTGCAGGAGGCGCGCAACAGCGTGGTGCGCGTGCTCGGCACGGCGTGCGGGCTCTCGGTCCAGGGATCGGGGTGGGTGGCGGCGCCGGGCGTGGTCGTCACCAACGCACATGTCGTCGCCGGCGAGGACGACACGACGGTGAAGTTGAACGGCGGCGACGAGCTCGATGCGCAGGCGACCGTATTCGACCCCCACAACGACGTGGCGGTGCTGCGCGTGTCGGGCCTCGGAGCGCCGCCGCTCGCGCTGCGGCTGGAGCCGCCGTCCGGGGAGCAGGTCGCGATTCTCGGCTATCCGAAGAACGGGCCCTTCCGGGCGGAGCCCGGCCGCCTCGGCGAGACCCGGACCGTGATCAGCCAGGACGCGTACGGCAACGGGCCGGTGCAGCGCCGCATCACCTCCCTGCGGGGCCGGATCAGGTCCGGGAACTCCGGCGGCCCGGCCGTCGATGCGACCGGAGGGGTCGTCGCGACCCTCTTTGCGGCCACCACGTCCGGGAAGGCGGGAGGATTCGGCGTACCGTCTGGGATCGTGCGCGCGGCCCTGCGCAGGGCGGGCGGGAGCCCCGTGGACACGGGGCCCTGCGTCCGGTGAGCCGTTCCGTCGGGCGTCGTTCCTATGTTTGGCCCATGTCGCTCTGCTTCATGGAGCCTTCCGAGGCCATCCGGGTGATCGCGGAGTCGATCGGCCGCGAGGCACGGCGCGCGCTGCTCGCGGCCGTGATCGAGTCCTGGGTCGACGACATCCCGGAACACGAGCTTGCGCAGCACTATGCGAAGGCGGTCAACGACCTCGACCACGAGGACCTCTCGATGCTGGCCGCGTGGCACGCCACGCTCGAGGTGGGCACGCCCGTCGCGAGCCCGGAGTTCCTCGTCGGCGTGTTCGACGGGCTGGGCGATCACCGCCGCGAGGTGCTGAAGCTGGCGGCGCGCTTCCGCGGGGACGAGGCGTTCCTCGCGGGCGTCGGCGAGGAGGAGGCGCTCGACATCGTGCTCCCCTGGCTGTCGCAGGCGCGGCTGGAGCAGCTGTGCTCCAAGGCGCTGCAGATCTACATCGACGACCGCATCGGCGGCGAGAACTGAAGCAGACCGGATTTGGCCTAGCCGCCAAATCCGGGAGCTCTCAAGGTCCGGCTAGCCGGCTCCGTCGAGCCCGAGCGTGTTTCTGATCTCGGCGATCGCCTGCTCGTTCGAGACGAAGCGGACGGCTGACAGGCCGAGCTCGCGGGCCGCGTCGACGTTCAGCTCGTTGTCGTCCACGAACAGGCACTGCGACGGCTCCAGCGTGTCGTCGAGGCGCTCGATTGTGAGGTGGTAGATCTCCGGCTCGGGCTTGCGCATCCCGACGAACGCCGAGTCCACGACGAGCTCGAAGATCTCGTCCACTGCCAGCTTCGAGCGCCACAGCGCCTCCCACTCGCGCACGTTGTTGGTGAGGATCGCCATCCGGTAGCCCCGCCCGCCCAGCTCCCGCATCAGCGAGAGCATCGGCTCGTTCGGATGCAGGGCGTCGAACCAGATCTCGCGGAAGCGGTGCAGCTTGGGGCGGTGGCCCAGCTCTGGCTCGAGCCCCCACGCGAGATCGTGGAGGAACTGCTCCTCGGTGATCTCCCCGCGCTCCAGCCGGAACAGCGGATACTCGCCGTCGCGCTCCGCCACCCGCTGCATGCCGCGCCCGAGCTGCTCCATGGAGATCCCGGTCTCGTCCTGAAACGCGGCAAACGCCTCCACCAGGCGGTTGGTGAGCACGCCGCCGAAGTCGCAGATCACTGCGCGGATCCCGTCCGCTGACGCGTTCAAGGCGCCGGCTCGATCTCGTACGCGCCCCATCCGGGACGGCCGACCAGGGTCCACCTGAAGAAGCAGATCGCGATCCCGGTGCCGCCGAGGTCCAGCACCGACCCGGCGACCGCCTCGCCGGACAGGCGCGCGGGGAACTCGTCGCCGGGCCGGTAGAGCTCGGCGCCCGCCGTGCGCGGCAACCCGCCGGGCCCGTAGATCGTGGAAAGGCGGATGTCCTCGAACGCGCCGGCGCCGTTGTCGCTCTGCGAGTCTGCGAGCTGCCCCGTCACTACCTCGTCGCCGTGGGGAGCACCCGCGTCCGCGCGCAGCGCGACGAGGCTCAGCAGTGCGCCGTCGTCCGTGGCGGCCGTGACGAAACGCCGCCGCGCGGCACCGTCGGCGTCGCTCCACGATCGAGCCAGCACGCCGCGGCCACGCAGTGCTGCCGGCTTTCCGTTCCGCATGACGGTGCCGCCAACCTCAACCAGCTCCGCGGCCCGGCGCAGGCCCGCGGCGCTCACGGTCGCGGGCGGCGTCCCCGTGCGCAGCTCGCCCTCGAGCCGGACCGTGTCCGTCTCCAGAAGGGCCTTGTCGCCGGTGAGCTCGACCGCCGACCCGCCGGCATGCAGCGTCGCGCCGGCCGCGGTCACGAACCCGGCCGCTCCCCCGCCGACGCGGAGCGCCGCGAAGAGCCCTTGCTCCGGGATCCACAGATCGAGCGCGATGCGGTCGGGTGCCTGGGTCCCGCCCTGGTCCGGCGCGGTCACCGGCCCGGCGGCTCCAGCTCGCGCGGCGGATCGGGGTCGACGGGCTCGGCGTAGGGACGTGGCGGCGCCGGGCGGCCCGGTTGTACGACCACGCCCGTCCAGCGCAACGGGCCGCGCCGGACGATCATCCGCGTGATGCCCGCGGCGATCGCCGCGCGCGTCGGGGGGATCAGCAGCAGCAGCCCGACCGCGTCCGAGATGAAGCCCGGCGTGAGCAGGAACGCCCCGCCCGCGATCACGAGCGCGCCGTGCAGGATCTCGCGGTGCGGCACGCGCCCCGTGGCCAGCGCATCCCGGAAGTCCGCCCATGCACGGCGGCCCTGGGAGCGCAGCAGCCATGCGCCCAGGATCGAGTCGAGGACCAGCAGCGCCACGGTCGGCAGCGCGCCGATCGCCTGGCCGACCTGGATGATCACGTAGATCTCCGCGATCGGGACGACGATGAACAGGAGAATCAGGAGCGGCATCGCCAGGTCAGGGTACCGGGAGGCGTTCTCTACAATCGGGCGCATGGCCGACGAAGCCACAACGAACGGCGGTCCCGACCGCGACGACGTGTGGGAGGCCCTCGAGAACGTGATCGACCCCGAGCTGGGGCTCGACTTCGTCTCGCTGGGGCTCGTCTACGACGTCGAGCTGGAGGGCAAGGACGTCCACATCACGTTCACGCTGACGTCCCCCGGGTGCCCCATCGGGCCCCAGGTGACCGAGCAGATGAAGGAGTACGTGAGCGAGGTGGAGGGCGTCGAGAAGGTGCTGCCCAAGATGGTCTTCTCGCCGCCCTGGTCCCCGGAGAAGATGTCCGAGGACGCCAAGTTCGCGCTCGGGTACTGAGCGGCAGCAGTCCAGCCTTGCTCAGCGGCCACACCCGCTGGTAGCCTCGGCCCGGCAACCGAGGGGGAAGATGCACCGGAGCATCCTGGCGTTGGTTGGGGTCTGCGTCCTGTCGGCGCTGATTGCGGCGCCCGCGAACGGCACGTACCCCGGGAAGAACGGAAGGATCGCCTTCGTCGACGGCGGTGACATCTGGACGGTCAATCCGGACGGCAGCGGCACGACCCCGTTGACGACCGATCCGGCCGCCGACGTCGCGCCCGCCTGGTCGCCGTCGGGGCAGCAGATCGCATTTGCCAGCAACCGCAGTGGGCAGTACGGCCTCTGGGTGATGAACTCCGACGGCTCGGGACAGACCCCGCTACCGACCGGCCCGCAAAGCCAGCCGCCTCAAGCGACGTGGTCTCCGGATGGCACGAAGATCGCCTTCGGCGAAGGCAACAGGGTCTGGACCATCGATCCTGATGGCACTGACCTGACGATGCTGCCGCTTGAATTCACATGCGGCCCTGAAGATGACTTTTACGAGCCGGCTTGGTCTCCCGACGGCACGGAGTTGGTCGTGGCCACGCTGACCTACTCCGGTTGCACGGATCACGAGTGGTTCCTGACGTGCATTCACCGAATCGTGGATGGGGAAAGGCTGACCTGCATCGAGCGTCCTTCCGGTGAGCTCGAGCCGCCTCATGACTGGTCGCCGGACAACTCCCGCGTCGTGTTCAGCGGCGGCAGTGTCGACCGCCACTTGAACGAGTCCTCCTACGAGGAGGGACCGGTCGGCGACGTGCACTGGTCGCCGGACGGCCAGAAGGTGGTAGCGGCCAACTTCGTGGAAAGCATCACTGTCATGAACCACGACGGGACCGAGTCGGTCGTGGTTGGGGGCGGCTCGGAGCCGGACTGGCAACCGATACCGGTCAACGCCTACCCGCGCCCGCGCGCCGCGACCCCCATGGAGCTCTCTCTCGTTCCCGCCTACAACCCATGCATCGCGCCGAACCGCCAGCACGGCCCGCCGCTCGCCTTCGGCTCCTGCAACCCGCCCGCAAAGGCCTCCGACGAGGCCACGGTCGGCACGCCCGACTCGAACGGCAGGCCCGCCAAGGGCCAGGGCTTCGTGCGATTCCACGCAATCGGCAGCAACGTGCAGGTCACCTTCGAGGCAAGCGACGTGTACGACCACTCGACGTTGGCCGACTACACGGGCGAGCTGCGCCTGCGCACCGTCGTGCGGATCACCGACAAGCGCAACACGCCGCACCCGGGCGGCCCCGGTGCAGGGACGGTCTCCGACACGACGTTCGGCGCCACCGTGACCTGCGCTGCGACAGCGGACACGACCGTGGGCTCGAGCTGCTCTCTGAGTACGACCGCAAACGCGCTCGCTCCCGGCACCGTCACATCTGGCGCACGCACGATCTGGGAACTCGGCGAGGTGCAGGTCGACGATGGCGGCGCGGACGGCGATGCCGACACCGTGGGCGACAACACCGTGTTCATGCGACAGGGCCTGTTCGTTCCGTAGACGGTTTGCGCACCCATCGGTCACAACGAGTCGGCATGGTGTGGCATGGGTGAGTCGACTGTGAGGGCGATGCTCGAGCAGCACTTCCAGCTCGCCGCCAGCGATCCCGCCCGCGCTCACGAGATGTACCAGGACGATGCTGTCCTGGAGTTCCCGCAGTCCGGCGAGCGCTTCGTCGGCGTCGAGAACTTCCGCGAATGGCGAAGCAACTATCCGGCGTCCACGACGTTCGAGTTCCGGGAGGTGAGGGGCCGCGACGATTTCTGGGTCGCGGAGATCTCGATCACGTACGACCAGGGTCCTGAGAACTTCGGGGTCAGCATCCTCGAGCTGCGGGACGGCAAGATCGCGCGCGAGTCGATCTACGTGAGCGAGGGCTGGGAGGCACCCGAGTGGCGTGCCCAGTGGAGGGCCGCGCCCTAACTCGTACGGGTTCGGTCACCGGCGGCGCACTGTCCCGTGACAGCGGTTTCCCTCCGCACGGAATGGTGGCCCGGGGACCAGCCGGCCGCTAGGGGCTGCAAACGACGTTCAGGCACTGCGCCGCCTGACCGTTGCCCGACGCGCGGTTGCCGCCGCCGTCCACGGTGCCGAGCGCAGCCTCGATGCCCCACTCGCCGTTGCCGTTCGCGGTGTTGCGCGCCACGTGGGCGCCGGGTTCGCGCAGCGCGATGCCGCTGTCGGAGTTGTCCGATGCGTCGTTGCGCGTCACGACCGCGGAAGGGTCCTGGACGGCGATGCCCGCCCCGGCGGCACGCGTCGACGAGTTGCGGTCGATCTTCGAGCCCGATCCCACGACCAGCAGGGTGCAGTTGAACAAGACGTTCCGCTCGACGGCGACGTCGTTCCCGGACACGCTCAAGCCTGACGACCCGCACTCTCTGAAGCTGCTGCCCTCGATCTCGTTGTGGTCGCCAGTGATGCCGCCGAGCTGCTCGTTGCGATGGACGCTCACGTCGCTGTCCTCGAATTCCAGATCGCCACCCTCGAGCTGGATCGCGTGGAACGAGCTGGTCACGGTGAGGTCGTCGAACTCGTTGCGGTCGCCTGCCACGTGGAGCGCGCGCACGTGTCCGTCGATCGTCAGGTCCTCGAGCTCGCTCCGGCCGGCCACGACGTCCACGGCCTTGTCGCCCGCCCGGATGGTCCCGTTGCGGATCTCGAGGTCCTCCACCGGTCCGGTCGTCGTCACAGCCACGGTCTCACCCTCGTCGGTCCGCCCGTTCACGATCGAGTGGCCCGCCAGGTCGAGCGTCACGTGGTCGGCCGCGATGGTGACCGCCGCCGGCGTGCCGTCCGGGCAGATCACGTCGGCGTCCAGCCGCACGCTCCGCGTGATCACGTCTCCGCACCTCACGTTCGGCTGCTTGACCGGGTTGAAGTGCACGAGCGCGCTCGTGTTGCCGTAAGAGGATCCGCTGCCGATCAGCGGCGTGATCAGCCAGTGCAGCTTGCCCCCGCGCGCCTTCACGATGTCCAGGCCCTCGGACTCGCCGAAGATGTTTTTCTCGATCTCGAGCCGGCGCGAGCCGTCGCGCAGGTCCACGGACCACACCCGGAACGGCCCGCCGCCCTGCCCCGCCAGGAACAGGCGCTTCTTGTAGAAGACGGCGCCGGTGATGCCGCTCGGCGGGACCGCGTTCGCCAGCACGCGCACCGGCTTGAGCAGCGGCCCGCCGGGCGCCGCGTTCGCCGCCTTGATCTCCTTCATGGAGTACGCGAGCAGGTCCCGCCCGCCGTTCAACGCGCCGTTGGACGTCCACAGCAGCTTCCCGTCCGGCGACGTCTCCGCCCACATCGCCTTGTCGATGAAGGCCGGGTCGAGCTTCACGTAGTAGCGAAGCTGGAGCGTCTCCGGGTCGGCGACACCGATCGAGCCGGTCTTGCACGGATTCCCGAGGAAGGGGATGAAGCACTCGAGCGGCAGCAGCACCCGGCCGCCTTCGCGCCGGTCCCAGGTGATGTCGCCGATGTGGTTGTAGCGCTCGCGCTCGAACACGTCGTTGGGGATCGCGCTGATGTTGCGGGCCTCCTCCGTGAGCGCCAGGTCCGTGCGATACAGGCCGCTGAAGAGCCCGTCGAAGTAGATGTTGCGGTGATTGTCAGAGGTGAGTCCCTGGAAGTACTCCAGGGGCACGAGGTCGTGTCCCGTCTCCACCCACCGGCCCGGATCCTGCGCCTGCGCCGCGCCCGGCCCGGCGACCGCCACGAGTGCGGTCACCGCGAGCAGTCCAGCCCAGGTCCGCGCCCTCACTCGATCCTCACCTTCACCGATGCGTAGTAGGCGTCGAACTCCGACACGCGCGCGTTCATCTTCACGTCCCACTCGCCGGAGACGCCGAACAGCGCGCCGTTCATCACGTAGTGCCCGGGTCCCGCCTTGCGCACGTCCGCCTCCAGGGGCCCGAGCTTCTCGGCCGGCAGGACGAGGTCCACCTTCATCTCCTTGACCTTGTCGTACTGCGTGCCGTTCTGTTTGTCGATCAGGTAGACGTGCATCTCGTTCGGCCCCACGCGCGCGGGGTCGACCGTCAGCTGCACGTCGGCCGGGCCGAGCGAAGCGGTCTTCGAGATCGGCCCGGTGGGGGCGTAGTCCGCCGGCGCGTACGTCGTCAGCGCAGCCGTCGCGCCCAGGGCGCCCAGGATCAGCACGATCTCCGCGCGCAGCGACCGGCGCAGCGCGAAGCCGGCGCCGCCCGGAGTCTGTCCGGTCGCCGCCAGCTCCTTCAGCCGCGGCACCAAGCGGCGCTGGTTGTACGCGCCGAGCGCCATCAGGGGCCCCACCAGGATCACGAACTTGATCAGGGCCGCGCGGCCGAATGGGGTGTCGAGCAGCCTGCTCGGCTCGTCGAAGAACCCGATCAGGAACCAGGACTGGAGCAGGCCGGTGGCGAGCAGCACCATCACGGACGCGAACGCCCACGGCGAGAAGCGCGCCAGGGTGGCCGCCAGCAGGCGGGTGCGGTCGGCCGTCTCCAGGCGTCGCGTCGCGGCGGGCAGGACGAAGAGGAGGGTGGCGAGGCTGCCGGCCCAGATGCTCATCGCGAGGACGTGCAGCGCATCGGCCGGGACCAGCACCCAGGTCGGCTTCTCCAGGCTGGCGTGTCCGGCCAGCGCGGGGGAGAGCACGAGGAACCCGAGCGGCAGCGCCAGGAGGGCGAGCCACATGGGGCTCAGGCGGGGCTGGGCCAGGCCGGTCGCGCCGACCGACGCGGGACGCAGCACCGGGCGCCGGGCTGCCGAAAGGGAGCCGAGCAGGATCGCGCCGAAGCCGAGCCAGACGAGCATGCGGATTCCCCACACCGTCCCGAACCGGGTGTCGAGCACATCGCCGATGATCTGGCTGTCGATCGCGGACCAGTACGAGACGCCGGCCGCCTTGGCGCCCTGCCCCACGATGCCGGCCGCGCTGCTCAACAGGCCGATGCCGACGACGATCAGCAGGACCTTGCGCAGCCGCCGGGCGAACGCCTCCGACGCGTCGCGCCATTCCCCGCCCGCGCCGGCGGCGGTCGCCAGGGCGCGCAGATATATGACGAGGAGGAAGAACACGGCACCGACGGCCGCCGCGATCGAGCCGTACTGCGCGGCCTTCGACGCACCGAACGCGATGTCGGTGACCCGGCCGGCCGAGTCCTGCTGGGAGAGCAGCTGCGAGACCGACGTTCCGGTCGGCGTGGCCTTCCCGTAGCTGAACACCAGGCCGCCCGCCACAGGGTGGCTGTCCGCGGAGATCACGCGGTACGTCGCCGTGTAGCTGCCCTTCGGCACGCCCCGCTTCAGGTGCACGCCCAGCTCGGCGCCGCGGCCGCCGGGGTGGAACACCTCGCCCTGGTCGATGCGCGCGCCGCGGCCGTCGAAGACGCGGATCGCGCCGAAGTTGCCCTCCACCGGCTCGCTGAACTTGAACACCACCTCGGTCACGGGCTGCTTGGACGTCGAGCCGGACAGCGGCTCGGTGCTCTCCAGCACGGCGTGCGCCATCGCGCTCGACGGGAGGATCGCCAGCACGAGCGCCGCCGCGACGAGCGTGCGCCTCACCATGCTTCGTCCACCGCCTTGCCCCGCGGGCGCTCGGCCGGCTCTGCGGACGGAGCACCGGCCGGCGCCGCCTGCGGCCGCCGGCGGCGCGTGATCAGGAACGCGAGCGCGGCGGGCGCCAGTGCGGCGGCAACCGCGATCGCGACGATCAGGCCGGTCGACGAGCCCGACGAGCTTGCCGGCACCCACTCGAGCGTCCCCAGCGCGGCGACCCGCGCGCTACCCACCGTCATCGGCACGCGCCAGTCGAAGATCTTCGTCCGCACGCTCTCGTCCTTCACCTGCGGCGGCGTGCCGCGCTCCATGGAGTGGATGCGATGGTCGAACCACCGGTAGGTTCCGTCCCGGGAAACGGCGCGCCAGCGCGGCGGGGCCTCGGAGTTCGCCTGTGGCGGCAGCGGCGTGAGCGCATACCTGTCCTCGTTCGCGTACTTGGAGGGAGACCGAGTGTTCTCCTCGACGACCCGGTTCGGCAGGAAGCGCAGGTAGGGCTCGTCCTCGTAGCCCATCACGATCACCTGCTTCCCGGTGCCGTTCTGCAGGGAGAGGAACCGGTCGCCACCGGCTACCTCGAGCTCCAGGCCCGACACCGGCGGGCGCGTCCCGCGCAACTCGGAGACCACGCCGGCGTCCTTCGCGAGGGCGCTGGCCGCGGGGCCCGCGAGCAGGGCGGCCACACAGGCGGCGAGCACCGCAAAGCCGCGCCGTGAGCGCGGTTGCGTCACCTCGTGCAACTGAAACCAGCCGTCAATCCGATGTCCCTCCACTGCCCCCGCCCGTAGGCCGCCTCCGGAGGAGGCCGGCCCGGAAAGATTAGCCGCAGCAGGCCGTCACGGTGCCGGAATGCTCCCCGCGCTGCAATAGGAACGGGACGCCCGCCTCTCGGCTAGTATCGTCGGTATATCCGGCTGGAAAGCCGGGCCACGCAACCGGGGTTCGAGGGGGCTATAGATGAGGGGGAAGCTGGGGATTCTGCTTGGCGTGCTGGTCTTCGCCGCCGGCCTGCTGTCTTGGAGCGCGCCCGCGATGGCCGACTCCGTCACCACGCTGGGTTCGTTCAGCGATCCGCGGACCGCGATGAAGCAGCGCCCCGGTCACATCATCAAGCGGATCCGCTACGGCCAGACCGCCTCGCAGAACTTCGTGCTGAACCCGGGCCAGTCGATCCACAACACGGTCCGCTTCGACGCCCCGGCTCCGTGCACGAACTGCCACATCACCGACATGGTGCCGAGCCTCGTCTACAACGGCGACGCGAACAACGCCGACGGCACCGTCGCGAACCTCAACAACGACGCGATGCTGCACCACTTCGTCCTGATCAACGGCGGGCGCGCGGACACGGTTTGCCCGGGCGGTCTCCAGGGACAGCTCGGAGAGCGCTTCTTCGCCGCCGGCAACGAGCGCAGCCAGATGCACCTGCCCGACCCCTTCGGCTACCTCAACAACTCGAGCCAGTGGCGGCTGATCTCGCACATCATCAACAAAAGCGCCACCGTGGCCAAGAGCTACCAGATCGAGGTCGTCTATCAATACCGGACGACCGGTGGGGCGGAGGCCAAGCCGCTGTGGCTCGACATCGACGGCTGCCAGGACTCCGAGTACACGACGCCCGTCGGCTACAACGACGCCACGGTGAACTGGACCTCGACGGTCAGCGGCCGGATGATCGGCATGTCGGGGCACCTGCACGACGTCGACATCACCAACGCGGCGCCGTGCACGAACCACTGTCCCGAGAAGGGACACGGCATCGCGGTCTCGGCCGAGGTCGTGGGCGGTAACGCCAACGACTACTACGGGCCGCTGCCGCCCAACAACCCGCCGCCGGCGTCGCTCACCGGCGCGACCATGTGCCGGTCCGAGGGCTACTACGGCACGCCTTGGGCGGGCTCGCGATATCGCGGCCACCTCGACACGATGACGGAGTGCGAAGTGCCCGGCGGCCTGGCGCCCACCCATCAGGTCGAGGCGTGGCCGGCGGGCGGCGAGTATCCATCGACCGGGTACCCGTTCAGCGCGGGGCAGGTCATCAGGCTCCACAGCGAGTACCAGAACGACACCGGCCAGCCGCAGACCGATGTGATGGGCATCATGATGGCGTGGTACGTCCCCACGTCGCCGGGCTACGTCCGCCCGAAGTCGGCAAGCTCGGCGCGAGTGTCGCTCGTGCCCGCCTTCAACGCGTGCACGACTCCCAACCGGATCCACGGTCCGCCCGACTACCCGGGCAACGCGTCGAACCCGGACGGCTCGTGCAACCCGCCCGTGGCCAGTTCCAGCCAGCTGACGATCGGCACGCCCGACTCCAACGGCGCCGCGCTGAACTCGCAGGGGTTCGTGAAGACCACCGCCATCACCGGTAACCCCGCCACGCAGGCCGACGAGGCGGATGCCCGCTTCAACGTTTCCCTGACGGACGTGCGCCGCACGACGTCCGGGCTGCCCGACTACACCGGCCAGCTGCAGCTGGACACGTCGATCCGGGTCGTGGACAAGAACAACGGCCCGTCCGAGGTGGGCACCATGCAGGACACGCCCTTCCGGGTGACCATCCCCTGTGCGGCGACCGGGAGCACGACCGTGGGCTCGACCTGCTCGGTCAACACGACCGCCGATGCCGTGATCGGCGCCGGGAGCATCCAGGAGGGCAAGCGCACGATGTGGCAGCTGGGCCAGGTGCGCGTGAACGACGGCGGCGCCGACGGTGTCGCCTCCACCACACCCAACAGCCCGTTCATGGTCCAGGGTGTGATGGTGCCGTAAGTTCGAGTATTGAGGGGAGGAATATGCGCCGCAGAAGCACCCTAGTCGCCCTCGGGGCGGCGGTTACAGCCGCGTGCCTGGGCTCGCTCGCGATGCCTGCCGTGGCCGCACAGCCCGGCATGACCGTGAAGATCTCCGCGCGACAGGATGTGGACCGGGTTCAGGTGCTGGCCGCGATCCACCAGAAGCAATGCAGCATGCAGGTCACCGGGTCGGTGATGGGACACCGGTTCAAGACGTTCAGGAAGTCGAAGGTGACGATCCACCTGACGAATCAGGCATTTCTGAGGCTCTCGAGCAGCGCGAAGCGCTCCGTCAAGAGGGCGCTGCGCCGCGGCAAGACCGTGCGCGCAAAAATCACTGTGACCGCCCGCAACAAGTCGGGCAGTCGCAACAGGGTGACGCGCAGCGTCACGCTCACGGACTAGCGGCGAGGGACGAGCACGGCCATGGTGGACACCGGCGACGGAAGCGAGGTCTTCCACTACCACCTCGAGCTGACTCCGGCCCAGATGAAGATCACGCACACGGCGCTGAAGAGCCTGCTCCCACGTCGAACGGGCGAGGAGCACGACGTGCACCGGGTGATTCACGAGGTCCTGGAGAAGCTGCCGGACGAGCATTCGATCCGCGCCATCTCGCTCGACGACGAGCTGCGCGGAAGGGAGTAGGGCATGCGGCTGACAATCGCGACCCTGGTGCTGTGCGCCGCCCTGGTGCCGGCGATGGTCGCGGGTGCGGCTGTTCACGACACGGGCGTCGTGAGCCTCAGCGGCACGCAAGAGCAGGGCGACGCCGCTTCCGGGCCGGGCGTTTCGGTGTCGGAGGACGGCATGCGCGTCGCGTTCGAGTCCGCGGCCGACAACCTCAGCAGCTCAGACAACAACTCGGTGACGAACGTGTTCGTACGGGACGTCGGGACCGGCATCACCACGCTCGTGAGCCGCAACGGCGCAGTGGGGGCGAACGGGAGCTCGTCGAACCCGGCGATCTCGGCCAACGGCCAGTACGTCGTCTTCGAGTCGGAGGCCGACAACCTCAGCGAAGCGGACGACAACTCGGTCAGGAACGTGTTCCTGCACGACATCGCGGCCGACACCACCGAGCTCGTCAGCATCGGCGCGGACGGCGACTCGGGCAACCCGTCCGTCAGCGGCGGGGGAGAGGTCGTGGCGTTCGACTCGCTCGCCACCACCCTCAGCACGGAGGACGACGACGCCGTGCGGGACGTCTTCACCTGGAACCGGAGCCAGGGAGCGATCGCGCTGGTCAGCCGCATCAACGGCAGCGGCGCGGGCGCCGACGGCGACTCCTTCGACCCGTCCATCTCGAAGAACGGGAACCGGGTCGCGTTCGCCTCCGACGCCGACAACATCTTCGCCGACGACCGCGACCTGTTCACCAACGTGTTCCTGGCCGAGCCGCGCTTCCGGTTCTTCCGGCACGTGAGTCGCACCACCGCCGTGGGCTCGACCAGCGAGCCCGCCAACGGCAGCTCTCGCCAGCCCGCGATCTCGGGGAACGGCGGCTTCGTGGCATTCACCTCGAGCGCGACCAACCTCGGTCCGGTGACCGCGCCGGAGAACGTCTTCCTGCGCTATCTGCAGGCGAACAACACGAGCCTGGTGAGCCGCATGGCCGGTCAGGGCGCGGCCGGCACGGACTCGTCAACCTCTCCCGCGATCTCCGAAGACGGCCTGCAGGTCGCGTATCTGTCCGGCGCGGACAACCTGTCGGCTGAGGACAACGACGCCGTCGCGAACGGCTTCCTCAGGCACGCGTACTACGGCACCACCGATCTGGTCAGCCGTGCGAGCGGCCCGAGCGGCGCGGCCCTCGCAGCGGGTGCCGGGCCGCCGGCCCTTGCCGGCCTGGGTGGCGCGGTGACCTGGTCGACCCCGGTGCCGTTGGGGACCTGGCCGCGTGGCACGCGGGGCCAGCAGCCGCCGGACGTCTTGCAGGTGTTCCGGCGCCAGCTCCCGATCGTGCCCGCTCCGCCCGAGATCCCGCCCGACCTCGGCCTGGGCGACCACGGCGAGGGCGGACACCATGGGGGAGGCGACGGCGGTGCCCACGGCGGGGACGGGCACGGTGCTGCCGGCCATGGCGCCGACGCGGCGGGCCACGGTCACGCCGGTGCGAACCACTTCAGCCTCGTGATGGGCAGCCTGCGGCCTGACAGGATCTTCGGCACGGCGACCCACGACAAGGCCTGCGGCGGGGCCGGTAACGACAACATCTCGCTTGGGGCGGGCTCCGACGTCGGCTACGGCGGCGCCTGCGGGTCGCTCGATCCTCCACAGGACGACAAGGCGTCCTGGTGGCGGACCGCTTCGGCAGCCACGCTGCGCCACGCCGGCGACCCGCCGGCCACGACCACCGGCGCGGACGGCAACGACCGGATCGTGGGCGGCAAGGGGGAGGACGCGCTGTTCGGCGGAGCCGGCAGCGACAGGCTCGTGGGCGGGTCCGGCAACGACCTGCTCTCCGGCGGCAGCGGCGGCGACATCATCGCGGGCGGGCCGGGGAAGAACCGCTACGACGGCGGGCTCGGTCCCGATTCGATCAACGCCGCGAACGGCGTGCGCGAGCTGGTGGACTGCGGCTTCGGCCGGGACTTCGTGAAGGCGGACCGGCGTGACAGGCTGTCGGGGTGCGAGAAGGTCAAGCGCATCCGCAGGAAGGCCAAGAAGGACCTGCCGGAGCTGCTCCCCGAATGTCCGGGCGGCGGGCACACCTGCCACAACGGGCAGACGATCGTCCTCTCGAAGGCGCGCCGCTAGCCGGCCACATCCTCCCCGACGTGCTCGCGCCGGGGCTGCGTGTCGTCTTCTGCGGCACGGCCGCCGGCGAGGTCGCCGCCCGCGTGGGCGCGCCCTACGCCGGCCCGGGC
>Ga0209382_10002873_pt1 | contig 24489 bp, 23 predicted proteins | sample SoiMetdeltSBSDD5_FD_187599 | JGI IMG/M metagenome (GOLD analysis project Ga0209382, IMG submission 187599) | Bulk soil microbial communities from a Populus tree surrounding site in Tennessee, USA - Soil MetaG P. deltoides SBSDD5 (SPAdes) (version 2) | ecosystem: Environmental > Terrestrial >...
ATAAGCGCGAACTACCGAAGGAAATGAAAAATGCGATAAACGATTTCGAAGTGTTTGGTCGAAAAGTTAGTGAGAAGTTGAAATGTGGCTAGGATTGTCCGAGTCGATTCTGAGTGCTCCGCCAATCTTCTGCTCAGGTAGGGCGCTTAAGTTGAACTGCGCGCGCAGAGCGACTCCAGACGGGTGTCCTCGCGGAGCAGGTGCGGTTAGCGTGGGTGCGCGGATGAGAACGCTCAACGAACAGAGGGCTGTAGTGAGCCAGGTTAAGTTGCTCGACATCTTTTTGCGGATCACCGCCGCCGACATCGCCGCGCCGATACGAACTCGCGTCTCCTTCCTGGGATTTCTCCGCGGCTACGTCTCAGCGATGGAGTGCCGCGCGCGTCGCCGAGCGCGGATCGAGGCGTCTCCGCACTAGCACGCGTCTCAGCACTAGCACGCGTTGTCTCACGTTCTCGGGTCTCGGCCGGTTTGTTCGCGACAACAACCTCCGGGCAGAAATATCGAATACGCATGCATAGTTCTGCTCACTGTCTTAGGGACATGAAACTCCTGTTCGAGACGGCACCGGCGGTGCGCACCGTGCGTGCAGTTTGACGGCAACACTCAGCGCGCCGTAATAACAGGGCCCTGAGGCCGCGGCGGCGGGTATGACAGCGTGAGTTCTTCTCCAGGACCGATTTCCCTGTTGTCGAAGGTCTGGTCGAGAACCGCTACTCCGTTGATCTCCAGATTCACCCGCAGCGGGCGCCATTTCGTCCCGTACCGTAACCCGGGCGGCTGTCCGCCGAGCTCGTCGGGGCCCATCACGATCTTGACGGCCCTTATGTCAGTAAGGCGCAACAGGTTAGCCGTATCGATCGTGAAGCGGTTCGTTACGGCAGGCTCAAAATGCGGGTAGAACTTCTTGATGATGAGCCTCTGCGCTGGCACCGGTCCTGTCCGCTCGAGCCGGTATGGAAAGTTTAGCTGGTATCTGCGCTGCCCGGCCGTGCCGTCGCTATCTGCGGTGTCGATGATCAGGAACATGTTCGGGGCAAGGTCCCGATCCGATGTCCGCTGCGTCACGACGATGAGCGAGAACGCATCGACGTTCAGATGGCCGATATCAGCGAGTAACGACCTCGCACTCCGCATGCCATAGCGGCTGAGCTGATCGTTCAGCGTTTCCGGCCCCCCGGCAGCCGCGGTCTCCGCTCCGGGCCGTTCCTGCTCCCGGACTGAAGCGGCGAGCGCCACATGCTCGCGATAGCGCTTAAGAGCATTATCGGCATATCGGCGCGCCCCCGCCGGGTTCGGATGCAGAAAAGAAGCGATAAGCGCGCGCTGGATACGGCGGACCTCGTCACTCAGGTGCTTCGCTGCCTCGAATCGAGCCGTCAGGTTGTTCGGGTTCTCGACAAGGGCGTTCAGAGTCTTGATGAGACTCTCAGGTCCGTCTATTGCATCGAGAAGCGATCGATACAACTTAGGCCTTGCGGCATTCTGTATCGCGGGGATTGCATTTCGAAACCGGTCCAGCAGCTTCCCGCGCGGGATCGCGTCTTTCCGCTCCCGCCGGGCGTCGTCGCTGGTCGGATCACGATACTCTTCGTGCACCTCCGGCTCCCGGGCGAACGCGGCATTCTCGGCTGTCATCCCGGACGGGACGAACAGAACTCCCGGACCGCGGATAGCGTCTGACCGGTTCGCCGTCGTTACCGCCTTGCGCATCCAGTGGTAAGCGCGACCCACCGCCCAGATTGCCCGGATCTTTGCCTCAAGGATCAGGCGGCCCACATCGACGAAGTTGAACTGCTCATTAATCCACCAGCCGACAGGAGAGTTGGCTTCCCGCTCAAAGAACGTCTCGATTTCCTTTTCGCTCGACGCATATGAAAGCGGGAGGTAGTAGCCGAACACCATGATCAGCGCCCGCGGGCATTTGTTGCGCGTCCGCCTGATCTGGGCCAGCAGATCGTCGTGGGTGATACTCCGTATCTTGCCGTCCAACTCCTGAATGAATTCTCCGGGGAACTCCCTTGGATTTATGACGGTGTCAAATCCGATATCATTCGCGCCGCCGGTGAGCAGCGCGACGTCGATGTTCTTTCCGACATCGGCCGGCACAATATCGACCTGCCATTTCACCGTGGGAAACGATGCGGGAATCTCGCCGTACAGGTTAACGGCGTTGCCATCGTCCCCGTCACGGAATCGCTGGCGCGAAGGCCTAGATTTGAACAGCGCCGGATAGGTATCGAGAAACTCCTCGCGTTGATTTTCGCGCTCCAGCAGGACTGCCCCTGAGCGCGACCGGTTGACGACCAGAACAGCGGGTTTCTGGTTCTCACGGCCTACGCCGCGTGTGATCAGGTCGGCGAAGGTCTCGTTGCGTTTGAGCCCCTGGCCCCACATGACGGAGTCGCCAAAGGCTGCGACGCGGATCCGCGGTCCCGGTGCGACAACTCCGTCTATAGGAGCGGCGGCGTCTCTGCGAGGACGTTTCACCCGAGGGCGCGGTCGTCTCGCCATGATCTTTCTCCACGCGTAAGGACGAACCCGTGATAGCCCAGGTCCGCTGACTATACTTTGCCGCGCGTTTTGCCCGGCCCGCCGGGCTTGTGCGCGTGGCAGGGCCGGCCGCGGTGCCAGTATTCCTCCGGCCCGTCCGGATGCTCGACGGCGGGGTCGCCCACATGTGAATCACACCCTCGGCAACGCTGGTTGCCGTGGATCTCGCCCGCCGACTCGGCTCCTTCCTTCAGACGTCGCGACTCATCAAAATCCATGCTTCGCTTGTCGTTCGGTCGTTTTTTGATGAGGCAAACGTCGTGCCTGACGTTGCTCGCATGGAGAAGGCGCCTTTTCCGGGCGATACCCGACGGACAGCGCCTATCGCGGTACAGAATTACCTGGTACGGATTGCTTTGCTCAGTCGTCGGACCAGCCCGCGTGTCGGATCTGGCTGCGGAGCGCGAGCGCCCTCGCGAACTCGGCGTTGACCTGTGGCCACGCCTCCGCGTTATGACTGACTACGTCCCAGAGCTTGTAGCAGTCGGCATGGAAACACACGGACAGCCATTCCAGGGACACCATTGCCAGTATGAGCTTCTCTGATGGGCTGATTGGTTCGTTACGGGCATCGCACGGTCGCCCGTCCCCGACGATCTCGCGGATGCCTACGGCACGGCCTACTGGAAGATGTCGATCCCTGATCCAGACCGTTTGGGGGCTCGTCTCCCCAGATGACTTCCGCTGCCCCGCCTGCGGCGGGATTGGGCGGCATCGTATTCTCTGTTCTGATGTGTAATTGCTCTGTTCTGATCTCCGGGCGCGGATCCAGGCGTCTCAGCACTAGCACGCGTTGTCTCACGTTCTCGGTTCTCGGCCGGTTTGTTCGCGACCGCAACAACCTCCGGGCGGAAATATCCAATATGCATGCATAGTTCTGCTCGCTGTCTTAGGGAGATCAAACTCCCTGTTACGGCCTTGGCCACTCGGGTGGCAGCACAGTCACGCCCGGCGGTGGATCCACCATGCCGTTCGGCGTCAAACGCTGCGTCGGTCCGAACGGCATCCAGGAATCGCCGATCACCCCGCTCGACGGGACGCTTCCGACCTGCGACGCGAGCGGCAGCACGATCTCGCCCGAGTGCGGGAGCCAGGCCGACGGTGGATGTCCCAGCCTCGCAGGTGACTGCGTGGACGCGCGGTCGTGGCTCGGCCAGTCGCCGCCGGCCAGCGCTGATACCTCGCGACCGAATGTTTTCGCCACCGAGCAGGCGTGCAACGATGGCCTCGCGCGCGCCACTGCGCACCCGGGCGTCGAGGATCCACTACGGAGTCTCGGCACCTGTCGCCGGCTCTGCGGCACGCCACTGGTCAAACCCCTCGGGCGAGGCGGGCCGTCCGCTCAGGAGCATAGATTCTTCGTTCGTTGGTTCTCCGAGGTTCTCCGAGGTTTTCGGGGCCACCCCGCGCGCTCGCTGTACTTGGGGGTGCGTGCGGCAAGACCACCCGGGGGAGGGGCGGCGACTTCCGAGAAGGGTTTATTACTCCTAACACGCCGTCGCGGCCCGCGCCCGCTCCTGCCCTCGCTTTGAGCGGCACACCCTGGAGATCACTCTTGACATGCGTCGCATGAGGGCCATAGCGTCTCCGACAAGGTCTGAAACACAATCCCGTCCTTCTTGCCCCCCAAAGCTGGAGGAAATCATGCCAGGCTGGTACGTGCACTCGGAGGCGGCCAAGATGGCCGCACTACGACTCGAGGCGGAGGACGTGCCTGCCGCCCTGGGGTTCGGCCCTGGGGAAGCGAAGGCGCTGGGTGAACTCGCCCACAAGTGGCGCAACTACCTGGCCGTCGGCGCCCTCGGTCCCGACCTCTTTTATCTGCTGCCCGACTTCAAGAAGGAAGCGGGCAACGTCCTGTTGTCGGTCGCCAAGTGGGTGCTCGACGAGTGGAGCGTGATCGACGAGATGTTCGTGGGTTCCTGGGAGAAATGGATGGGGCCGGTGGGCGCGAACGACTCCGACCTCACGGCCCAGCTCACGGGCGGATTGAGCAACCAACTCGGCCAGGCAATGGATGAGATCTCGTCGGCGGAGTTCAACGCGATCGTCAGCCTGGCCAGCCGGCTGAACGATTGGTTCGGCCTCCTAACGAGCGGCGTTCCCCAGGGCCTAGCCGACTCGGCCTTTTACTGGTCGGACATGTTCCACTACCGGCACACGTACGACTTCCCTCGAGTCCTGGCACGGATGGCCCACGAGCACCGGGATGCTGCCCTTCAGATGGAGTCTGACCTCACCGCGGGCGGGCGCACGCCGGCGCCTGATGAGCAGATGCAGATCGACGATGCCAAGGCGGACGCGGAATCCGAGCTGGCGTTTGCCCTGGGCTGGATAACTCATTGCGCGACTGATGTCACCGGCCACCCATTTACCAATGCCAAGTGCGGGGGTCCCTACCGACTTCACTGGCAGCGCCACCACCTCGTCGAGAATCACATGGACGCCGCTGCGTACGACATGGCGCACATGGGCGACCCCGTCTACGAGGAGATGGGCACCTCGGCTCTGCACTTCCGGATCGCCTTCCGGACCCGCACGGACGCTCCGTACAACGGACGCCACGACGCCCCCGCTTACGATTACTTCAGCGGGTTTCCAACCTATCCGCTCGGCGAGACCGCCATCGACGACGAGAAGCGGACCCGGTTCTTCGACATGGACCCCGGTGAGCTTCCCGACCACCTCGTCGAGCTCATCCTCGCTGCGATGACCGAGGTCTACGGCAACGATCCCACCGTGCTCATCGATGCCCCCAACTTCAGTGACGGTGGACCGGTCATGCCGACCGGCCGTCCGAACGCCGACGCCCTGAATGTGATGTGGAACGTCGTCTTCCGCTACCTGAAGTACGTCTCCAGCAGCGGGCTGCATCCGCGAAAGCCGATGCCGCCGTCGGTCTTCAACGAGCACCCGTTCCCGACGCCGCCCGGGGGAGCACTGCCTCCCGAGGATGACGGCCGCGGCGGCGATCCGGACGACGACACCAACCCGCAAGGCCACACGTTCAACGTGATCGACTTCCTCATCAGCCTGCTCGCGTGGATCAAGTACATCGGCCAGGTGGTCGAGTGGCTGGTGACGGTGGTGCCGGGCCTCGCCCTAGACGCCGCCACCTTCCCGGCTCGGGAGTTCCTGTACTACACGGTCGTATCGCCCCTGTATTCGCTCTTCATGGCATCTCGGAAGCTTCTCGTCCTTGAGGGGTTCCTTGTCCCCAAGCCGGAGGAGATCGAGGCCGGCCTCATCACGCTGGGCCTTCAGACCGGCCACCAGCGTCAGACGCTCACCGCGGACCTCAACGATTCGACCGGGTTCGCGCCGTCCTCCGTCACGTTCGACGAGCCGTCCGGGAGAGTGAAGGCGACGGACGAGTGGGAGGCCGACCGGGCCTTCCCGCGGCAGTCCATGAAGGACCCAATCCCCCAGGTCAACCAGGTTTTGGCGCCGCTGGGGTCGAGCATCCCGGCCACACTGGGCGTAGGGGAGTCCTATAGCCACTGGGTCGTCCCATGGAGATACCCTGACACCGACCTTGCCGGCGACCGCATCGGGTGGGAGCCGCATCTGACTCACGTCGGTCCGTGGAAGCAGGGCGCCGTTACAACGGACCTCTTCGACCGGGCCGACACCGACCTCACCGCCGCCGCCCGGTTCGAGAAGGCGACAACGCCCGAGGAGACGTCGGCCGCGTGCCGTGATCTGTTCCCCAGCGGCGCGCACCTCGGCAATCCTGTGGATTACAGCCTTTACCTCGTGCAGCGCCTATGCGCCAACCAAGCGGTTCCGAGCTTCAATCTCGACTCCGATCGGGGTTACGGGTTCCACTGCTGGGACTATGACCGACACAACCGCCGTCGCGTCATCCCGCGGAGCGTCGAGGACTTCCACTGCCCGCAGCCGTTCGGGGTGATGCGTTTCGCGATGGAACAGCCGTGCACGGTGCCCGAGCAGTACGACCCAACCTGGAGCGCTAACGACCCTCTGCCGGTCCCTCCCCCCGGGCCCCAAGATCCACGGTTCGTCGTCAACCGCTATCGGCCTGAGGTCGGGTTGCGCATCCACTACCTCGACCCGGGCCTTGGCCAGGATGGATGCACTGACCTAGCCTCGACGACCGCAATCCAGGAAGTCGGCACGCTCGAGCGGGATCAGGCTGGCTTGAACCCGGACGGATCTGAGCGCTGACATGGCGACCGGCGATCTTCCGCGTGACAAGCACCAAGCTGTCACATCCGAGCAGGACGCAACCCAGCGCGGCACCACGCAGAAGGACGAGGAGGATGCGCATACCGAGAATCCGCATCGCGAACTGCCGCCGGTCGACCCCGCATTCCGGCCGTCGGACACGGGAATGCGGATTGACCGCCTGCTGCGCGAGGACAAGCCAAGGCGGCGCCCGCAGACGCTCTTCCCGTACCTTCTCGTTCGGGCCGTGCCCGGCGATCGGGGTGCCCGGCCGCTATGGCCGCCGACGGTGTGCTGGGAGAGCTGCGACATTCACCTTGTGCCGGTCAACGCCGGTGCCTTCGACTTCGGCAAGACCGTTCTCCAGCCGGTAGCGGGGCAGACATACCGCGTGTTCGTTCATATCTGGAATCTCGGCCGTTTTGCCGCTTTTGGGGGCCGGCTAAGGGTGTGGTGGGTCGAACCAGGCTGGTTCATGGGGACCAGCGATCCGCGCTACCAGCCACATTTCATCGGCGGGGCGTACTTCGACCTCGGCGATCGTGACAGTCAGGAGGCCCATCGGCTTGTCGAGGTCTCCCCGCCCTGGACGGCCGTGATGAACAATGGCGGGCACGAATGCCTGATCGCGGCCGTTGAGTGCGCGACCGACCCATGGGACGGACAGATGTACGCCAACACCCATCGCCACGTGGCCCAGCGCAACGTCAACCTGATTGCCGGCGCAGTCAGCCTGACGCCTCTCGTGAGCCGTCTCGGCGGGATGATGTCTAAGAGGGAGACGCAGCTGTTAATCACACATTCGAGCATCAGTCGGACGAACTTCGTGGGTGCTCATGAGCGAGGGCTGGCCCGAGGTCGCGAGGCGCCGGCGGGATGGGACCACAGCGGCCTCGTGTTCGGCAACGAAAACCGGCCGATCGCGGCGGTCAGAGGGGTTGGCGACGCCATGCGGTTTTTCGACCTCACCCACCTCGGCCGGGTTCCCTTGCCCGGCGCCCGGTTCGGCCAAGGGATCGCCATGCCTCACGGGATCGACAGGGAGCTCCCCGTCTTACTCGCCAGGACGCTGGGCGTACGCGATCTCACCGGTGCCCGTATCGCAGCGGCGCTGACCGCGGACGGCGCGTCGCGAGTGCTGAGGTTCATCGTGACCGACATCCAGGGGCGTTCGATGGGGTACTCAGTGGCAGCGACGACGCGCTGATGAAAACATGAACCGGCTTCGGATGTACGCGATCTGACGAGCGCCGTACGAAACCTCAGTCCGTTGGAAACGGTTCGTCTCCGACGGCTCATGGGACGCCGAAGCAGTGATGGAACAGTGATCCTGTCGTATTCTCGGAGTTGATGCCAAACGCGGCGAGTCTCAGAAATCTGCGTCCCTGGCGGCGCTACCGGGATTTCGACCCATTGCTTGCCGTACCGCACCCGAACCTGAAGACTGGTTGGTGCCGACCGGCGGGTCGGCACCGTGGCCCGGTAGACTCCTCGCTCGGGGAGGGCACCCATCGCAACGCTTTCTACAGTGCCGTCCGCCATATGCGCGATCAGCACGATCTGCAAGACAACCATGCGCTGGCCCGACGAGCTCGTCAGCCGCACGGCGTAAGAATCGCCCCAGCCTAGCGCTCGAGGCTTGCGCGCCAGCTCCGCACGCGGCTCGTCACCGTCGAGGCGCTTTGCGCCTGCTGGACGAATCGTCGCCTTGTCCAAATCCGATGAGATTGGCTTGCTCGCCCCTATGGGAACTGGACCCGTCATGCCGATCGATTCTAAATGGGCTCGCGTAGTTGGCTGCACGTGAGAGGTCACAGAACCGACTGGAACATCGGGCCGCATGATGTATACGAATGCAACCAGCCCCGCCCCGATCACGAAGATAATCAAAGCCCTGAGCGTCCTTCGCAACAACCATCCTCCTCGCCGACAAATGGTACGTCGGGGAACAGACGCCCTCGAGGGGCTCTGAGCAGTGATGGAACAGTGATTCGCTTCTCGGAGTTGATGCCAAAGGCCATCGCCGACGTGTCTCACGAACGGCTGACCAAAACACCGAACACCTTGAGCACCGAGAACGTTGGTTGCGGAGAGCTGGAGCTACTGAGTCTGGTCTCCCTGAACTAGCCGAAGCGTGCGCCTCTGATAGGCCATCCGGTGAGACGAGTCCAGTTCTCCGTTTAACCGCGCGCCGAACTCCAGGGCTTTAAGCACCGTTCTGGGATTAGTCAATACGGCCTGCATTGCCTTGATCGCATCCCGCTGACTAACTTCGCCCAGGGCTCCAGCGAGTGCAGTTAGCATCGCGTGCCGTTCGCGCTCCGTGAATCGGGGGCTCCTCGGCCGCCCCTTCGGGTTGCCGGATTGACCAGGCTTCCAAGGCCGCAGATTTCTGAGACTCGCCGCTTTCGGCATCAACTCCGAGAATACGACAGGATCACTGTTCCATCACTGCTCCCGCAACCAGTCGAAGCGCGATCGCCGCGAGCGTCGTGCGGCCGGCAGCCCGGGGCTCCTACGGTCGATTGCGTGGGTCGTGTACGGTCCGACGTCGCAATATTCTGGTGTTAACGTGGCAGCGTCTATACAACTCGCTGCGGAGGACTTTCGCTCCACGCCTAGGCGCCGCGCCGTCGCCGCGTGCGCGCATCGTAGGCGCGGGCGCTGCTGCGTCTCAGTAACAGCTATTGGGAGTCAGACATGTCGAACTGATACACCGAATCGGCTGGCGTCCTATGACCGCGCGCTGTAGGTTGGCGCTGCTTGTCTCGTACCACTGGGAGGGCCCTATGGCCGATGCCGTAAAACGAGTTCTGAACTCGGTACGCGAGGCCGTCGCTAAACTGAAAACAGAAAAACCGGACACAGAGAGTGAAAGCACCGAGGAAGCGTTCAGAGTTGTCTTGCGCACGTTGGACGAACTAGCACCGTGGCCGAAACAATATTCGGACAGGTTCGACGACATTCGACGCGCTACCAAGACCGCGTTAGCGGTGTTCCGGCAGGGTAAGGTGGAGAGGGCGCGCCAGTTGCTTGAAGACCTCCTGTAGTTGTACTCATGGGCTTCATTACTCATGCGGCTCGGGATGATCGATGAAGAGGGCGCCAACATGAAGTATCTCAAGCCCGATCCAGCAGTTGAAATGGATATAAAGCGGCACATCATATTCGGTGATATTCCAGATGATGCCTAACAGCTCAGCCGGACGCGCGCAAAGGCGGGCGCCAGCCACACCTCACCCTCGAGGGCGCTCAGAGCAGTGATGGAACAGTGACCCGCTGACGCTAACGGGACGTACTATCCGGTCGATTTATAGCGTTGCTATCCTGCGGCCGCATGCACGATGATCTCTCGGCGCTTGTCTACGCCATGGCCGACTTCATCGGAGACCAGCGATCCGGCCAAACATGGCTACCGCATGACAGTCGCTTGCCGCTGCGGCATAGTTTTCGAGCGTTGGGGTCACCGAACGTGTGCCGTGTAGGACATGCTGCAGCTCGAGCTGCAGGCGTTGATGAACTGAGGCGTGCGTCGGGTGCCGACCGACGGATACTTGAGCCTTCGAGGGGAGAGCCGTGAGAATCCCCACCTAGTGCGCGAACTGGTGCGGTGCGGGAAGCCTTCGTGCCGCTGCGCCCATGAGCAGAAACACCTGCCTGTTCAAGCCGATGTGCACCTTCAGCACTAGCACGCGTTGTCTCACGTTCTCGGTTCTCGGCCGGTTTGTTCGGGACCGCAACAACCTCCGGGCAGAAATATCCAATATGCATGCACAGTTCTGCTCACTGTCTTAGGGACATCAAACTGCCTGTTTTCAAGACGCGGCTATTTTGCTTAGGGGAACAACCCGTAGACATTGAAACCCAGGCGCATCAACCGCTTGGCACTCCAGACATGCTGATCCGTCTCGCTTCCGGAAAAAGGTTGGATCATCGAAAACAAAACGCAGTCGCTACTGCATCCTCGGCAACTGGAAGCGTACCTGGAACTACTCGATTCGACCGGCGGATACCTCGCGTTGCTATCGGACAGACGGCAGACCGTTCCCGAACCCGTCTTGACTGACCCTCGATACAAACGGCCTGCGGCAGCGGCGCACTTTACGTGGCGTGACGTGTACGCATGGGCTCGATCGCTTGGCGTGGGACCCGACAATGCGATGCTCAGATATTTCATGGCCTATCTCGAATCCTTAGGGTACGCGCCACTGAACCTAGCTGGAGAATGGGCGCGACTCTTCGCTGATCGAACCGATCCGCTGAATCAAAAGGTCCAGGTGCAATTTGGCGAGGTGCTCTTCAAAGCTATCGAACCGCTGCTGAAGGATTTCGTATTGACGGGTGTATCACACAAAGGATGGCAGGCGGTTGCTCGAACGCTTGGACAACATCGGTATCGCCATCTTGTCGTTCTTCCGCTTCCAACACGCAATGGATCAATCAATGATGAGCGCCGTCATTTTGTGTCTCAACCGGTGTTGGTAGTCGGGCTTGTGTACGACCGCTTGGAGGATGCGGAGGCCATGTATGCGGCTGGATCCGCAGAATTTCGAGACGGGGAACGCATATGGGTGTCGATTCCGCCGCAAATCATCAACGGCAATCGCTGGCGGCTCGAGTTCGCCACCGCACTGGAACCGTTTCTGACGGGTCAGGAGACTATTGAGGATCGACTCCAGGCGGGACTCCGGCCGATGTTTGAAAAGGTTTGGCGACTGGAACGAGAGTGTATTGCGTCTGCGCCGATGGATTGGGCGGGCCCGGGCGTCCAGCGCCCGGGGTCGAGCGATTATGAGCCTCCTACGCCATTACGTTCGCGGGATGATGTATCGGGAACGCCGCCGTGCGAAGAAGGCCATATCACGCCCCCACAGTGCGAGATGATCTGACTACGGCTTCAGCTAACACGACGCTTCGCATGAAGCTGCCAATGTAGATGAAGTTATCGCGTTGAAACGAGAATAGGCGCTCCGCCACTATTTCGCGTGTCAGAGGTACCGGCATCGGTCTCCTCCGAAATTAGACATTGTCCACATTCATTGCTTGGTACGCTGCAGTGCCCCAGTCGCCATTCGGCTTCACGCCCCGCCAGCGATGCCAACGAGGTGCCACGCGGCGGATGAGGCTCGCGGTAGTCCGCCTCAAAGAGTACAGCTGGCGCCGAATGCGGATCAGCTGAGCGCAGGCATGCTCCAAGAGCCCGGGTTGCGTACCGTATTCACCGAGTCGAGATAGGTCCGTTTGATCTGATCACGGACACTATTCGACCGATACGTATCGCGCGAGCCAGTGTACAAGCGGCCAAGGATGCCGGCCGCCAGGCGCGCACAGTTGCTGTAGGTGACCGAAAATTCGCCGATTGCCTGGCCGGCGGCGAGTTGCTTGGCGACGGCCTGCGCGAGTCGGCAAAGACTCTCGGTCTGGAGCGTGGCGGCCAGGAGGTTGCCGTGATAGCACTCCAGACCTCGTCGCTTCGCAATTGATTCGAACGCGGCCGGAAACCAGACTACTCGCCCGCGACGTCCCCCATACAACACGTGGCCCGCCGGTGATTGCTTGATCTCGATGATCGACGCGGTCAACTCCTTCAGCTGATTCTGCTTCCAGAACTGGCTCCAGCCGCTCCAGGCGTCGAGCGCCTGATGAAGCTCCTTACCGCTCTCCACCGGCGCGTCAACGTTGACGTCTTGTGCGTCAAGCACGCTAACCACGGCGAAGACCTCTCCAGGCTGACCGGGTTGGACGGTTGGTCCATAGGCAGTGGCGCGGAGCATCGCGATTGCTCGATCGAGTAGCGCGTTCAACGGAACCGATACGGATTGGCCGGTCGCTTTCCAGTCGTATGAGTTCTTGCTCCGAACCTGAAACCCGAACTCGACGGCGTCATCCAGAGACCAGGCGCCCTTCGCTTGCACGTCCGCGACTACGGCGATGCCCCAGGGATATACGTATCCACGCAACGAGACTGCACCTGGCACCCACGCGGCAGAGACCGTCGCATCCACGTCGCAGTAGAGCGGTACGAGGCCGCGCCAGGCCTGCCTGGGCTTGACGTTCCGAATTCGCGTCTGCTCGAGGTAGTAGAACCAGAAGAGCTTGCCGGCGTGGCGGTACCACGGCATCCGATGCTCGGACTCCCCAGACTCGACCCGAGCCAGCTCTGCCTGGTAGAGCGGCTCGCTCAAGAGGAATTGGTACGGGATAGAGGGGGAACCGAGCGACGCAAGCGGCTCGGGCAACGCCTCTGTCTGGAGGAACGAAAGCTTGAGCTCGTTGATCACCATGCCTTGACGTCCCGCTTCCCAGCCGCTACAATCACGCTGACTATTTGGCCAATGAGTGGTCGAGCCACTAGGCCCGGCAAGGGCCACCACAGGCTCGGGAGCGGCTTCGGTCGTTCCCGAGCCTTCCCGCTTCTAGAGCTTTCGCGCGACTTTAGCTCATCCTGACGATCGCCTCTCGACCCGCGTACTGCGTGATGCTGTCGACCTTTAGATGGTAGGGGTTCGGCACGGAGCTAGCGGTCTCCCAAGTCAATACCACCAATTGCGGCTGATTGTCGCGCGCCGTCCTGAGGCATTGAGCTAGTTCCGCTGGGTCCGCGCGTCGATCGATGAGCTTTCGCGCAGTTTCCTGGGCCTCCAATGCTTCGTTGGTGGTACCTGTCCACGTCGCGACGATGAGCGGTGCGACCCAGACCAGCGTCTGTCCCTCCTCGATAGGCTCAAGCATCAGCGCACTCACCCCTACGTTGTTCACGTTGAATCGCACGCGGTTGGCGAGAACCTCGCGTCCGCGACGCGACAACTTCTCCAGCGTTGCGATCTGATCGTCCTCCGTATCCGGCACCCGCTGCTGCCGGCGGTGGCGGGTGATCAGCGCGAGCACCAGGAAGGTGACGGTGCCCAGGGCGATGCTCGAAAGCCAGACGTTGCGGAGATCGCTTGCGCCGTACCGAACGAGATAGTCTGTCCCCGTCAGCCACGCATACACCCACGCGAACACACCCGAGAACGTCACCGCGACGATCCAGAATCCCGGGGAGGTCACCGGGACGTCGGGTACCTTCGAGTACCGGCCAACGCCCAGCACACCGAGCGTGACGAGCAGCTGCATGCTGAAAAGGAAGAGGGCGCCCGGGAGCAGCAGGAACGACGGCACGCTGAGCAGTTTCAGGACCTCCGACTCGAAGAACACGCCGACCGTGGCCTCCTTCTCCACCACGAACTGACGCTCGTGACGATGCCCGCCCTCCTCCCACTGTGCTTTGACGGAAAACGCCACCGCATGCTTGCCCGGCGTGACCCGCGGGGCAGCGGCGAGTGTCAAGGTCCGTGACTCTGTTGAGCGCTCCGGCACATCGAAAGGCTCGATGGACGGGAGACTCAGGAAGCTCTTCTCGTCAGGCCGAAGCACGCTGACACTGGTGATCCTCACGGGCACGTCGAGATTGTTCTTGAAGGTCAGACGGCCGAGGGCTGGCCGCGTCTCCGTCACAGCGTCGAACGATCCCTGAACGGTGATCTCAATCGGCGCGCTCGCCGCGCCGGTAGGCGGCTTGACGGTCAGTGTCGCGAAGCTTCGCTGAACTCCAGGCACCGTCGCCACGGTGTAGTTGATCTCGAACTGGATCGTCCCCGGCAGCCGGGCGCGTTTGAGGTCTTGCACCCAGACGGTCCACACCACCGACTCAAGGGGCCTCACATGTGTGGCGGCGAGCGAATCAACCTTAACGGAGAGGGAGTCGTTGGTGAAGGCGATCAGCTTCGGCCGGTCGAGGGCCTCGGCAAGCCCGTTCTGTGCGATCACGCGTACTTGGACACGCTCGTACCAGGGCGACACCTCTACGGTCGCCGGCTGCACTTCCAGCGTCACCTTGCTCTGCCCCCAGGCCGTGTCGGCTATGGCCAGGCTCACCGATATCAGCGCGAACCCGAGCGGAACGACACCGCGTCTCCCGACAAGCGACCACATCCTCATTCCGCCGCTGACCAGGGCATTTGCCGGAGAATTTTCGCAAACGCTTTCGGCGACGCGCATCGCTAGGTTGTCCGTAGTGGGCGTTCCCGCGCGCGTATCATTGCCGGGGGGCTCGGTATTGTCAATGCTGCCGATGAGTAGAAACCAGAACTGTAGTGTAGGTTCTCCCTTCTGCTGGAGCGCGAGAGCCTGAGATCCTGATACCCTCCCCCAAGCCAGAAGCGATGAAGACCAGCACTCAGCGTCACCCGAAGCTAGAAGGCACTGCGGCCATGGATTTGGTGAGCGTTTTGACGGCCGCTCCACCGACGTCGGCCGCTGCTCCGCCGCGCCAGCCTCTATAGGCCGCGGCCGCCTCGAGGCTTGAGTCTCTGAATCACAAGACGGGGATATGTGCCTTCAGCGATTGGTTGCTGCCGGCGATCGGGCCGCGCGCTGTTCAAGCATGTGCCACGTTGGATAAGACTGCTGCGGTTCGATCCATGTATTGAGCAGTCGGGTCTCTTGACGACTCGACACGTACCGCTCACTGTGTGCGATCGACGAACGATTAAGTCAGATGCGACTCAAGACCAATTGGCGAACACTGTGAGTCCGAGGCGCTGGTACGGTGCTCCGCGTTATCGCAGGACGCTCTTAGTTACCTCTTAGGGAGGTTAGCCCATGAGTGCGATGTGCTGCGTCAGTCGATGCATGGCACTAGCGAGCTCCGCATTCATCCCGCTGAGTATCGCAACTATGCTCGTCCTTAACAGTCCCAGTTTTTTGGCCGAGGCTGAGGAGAAATCCAGTGGTACGACAACAGGAGCGCAGCCAAGAGTCACGAGCGTCGTCAGCGACGCTGACGGCAAGAGCGAAGGCGCGCTGAACGAAATTATCTCTATCACCGTTGCCAATCTTTCGAGACTGAGAGATGAGGCGACATGTCAGGGCGACTTCAAGAAAAATGACTGCAGAGCAAGAGAGATCGTCCTTTTCGTCAATCAGCGAAAGATCGAAGGCACCAAGCCGCTGAGTATGTCCACAGACACTCTTAAGTTTCGCCTGGAACGCTCGGCGAAATCTGATGAAGTGTGGGCAGATCTTCTTGGGGCGCCGCGACTCGATAGCACCTTTCTTCGTTTGCCGGTCTCCGTGAGCGTTGGCCTCGCCGATGGTTTAGCCGTACCTGCAGTCGTCGCCGACGATAAAGCTTTCATGATCATTCGGATTCGTCCATTGTGGTCACTGGCGTGTCTGATCTTGTTCGCAGTCATGATCTACTACCTGATGCGTCTCTCCTCCGAGAGCTCAATGCTCCGCGAGAGCACCGGCGACCTGCTGAAGCCACTTAACCTGCGGGCCCAGTACAGTCTGGCGCGGTTTCAGATGGCATTGTGGTTTGTTTTGGTAGTCGCTGCATTTCTATTCATCTGGTTGGTCACTGGCAACTACGACACAATCAATGAAACCGTCTTGGTGTTGATTGGTATAGGCGCTGGAACGGCCTTGGGTGCTGCAGCCGTTGACGCCAGCGGGGAGAGAAAAGAGGCTTTCGCGAAGGCGATCCAGGCGTTGCCTCAACCGAACATCCCGCCTGCGGATAAGAAGGCAATCGAGGAGAAATGGGGATCTCACGGCTTCATTGTTGATGTCCTGAGCGACTCCAGCGGCATCAGCTTCCACCGGTTCCAGATGTTCATTTGGACTCTGGTGTTGGCAATTCTGTTTCTGTACTCCGTCTGGAGCAGACTGAGTATGCCCACCTTTAGCGCTACACTACTCGGGCTACTCGGGATCAGCGCCGGAACGTATCTAGGATTCAAATTCCCAGAACAACGCAAGTGAAGGCGAAGGATTATGTGCGCACTCTTCGTCTCTTCAGCATCAGGGCGGCGGCGCCAGCCAGATCGATGTCAGGCCCCCGAGCCGGAGAGCAGTAAGAGGCGCTCAGAGAGCAGGCTCTGTGCCTCTGCCAGCGGAGGAATCCTCTGATGGGACGAGTCGGCACGATCCTATCGGGCCTGGCGGTGCTGGCCATCGTCGCGCTCTTCAGTGTCGTCTGGGTGGGAGTGTTTGTGCTTACGTTGATCGCAGTTGGTGTGTGGAAATTTCAAATGCTCCCAGAGGGAGTCCGCAAAGCAGTCGCCAGCGTTGTGATCATCGGGGTCCTCGTCGGGCTGGTGCTCGCCGGTCTCGCGCCAAATCCGGGGAATCCCGGCAGTGCAGCGCGAAGCCGGGTTCCAGGCTTGGCCGCGGTGGTCGGCATCCCCCCCGCCGACTACGCGGCCGCAGCGCGGCCACCGGCGTTCGACGAGAAAGGAGAATTCCGACAGGAGTTCCATCGGCTCGTGTTCGAGTTGCAGACCCAACGTGATGCTGTGGAGCGCGCGCTCTCGCTGCAAACGCTGGCGGATCGTGTGATTGCCTATGGACGGACGCAGAATATGGCACTCAAGGATCTCATCGACGCGAAGCGCGCCGTGGACGAGTCCCTCGATCGGCAGAAGCTGCACTCGGTAACCGATCTGCAGCGGCGCTTGGCGGACTTCGACGGCTTTATCGCTCGGATGGAGCGAACGAGTCTGACGGTTCCGCTGTCCGAGGCCCAGCGGTTCTTCACCGATTTTCGGCTCCAAGCGCGGACGATCTCCCTGGCAGACGTGCATGATGCGACGTCACGGCTTGAGAACGTTTTGAACCAACTGCAGCGGCAGGTGGTCGGAAACGACGTCAAGGTGGAGACGCGGCTCGGTATCGACCTCAACGAGCAAGCAGACGGCTTGGTCCGTGAGCAGATCGTCGCGATACTACCCACAAAGGTGAAGGTGAAGATCGTCGACGCTTCGGAACTCACGCTCGGCCTTGACACCGGCTCGGGTACCAACGAAATTTTCGTCTCCTATGAGGATCCACGGATCGGTAAGCCCCCGAGTAACATCAAGCGCATCCCTGTCCTAGCTGGCGTCAAGGTTGTGACGATCACGCGGCGGAATACCGGGCCGGCTGAACTCAAAGAGTTGCCAACCCGTCTGCGACTGTGGCCGTTCAAATATTTTCTGGTCTCCTGGCCCGCACCGACAGCAGTGAAGCTGCGGGCCATACTCGATCTATCGGATGTCGGTGGTCCGCCGGAATTTCCCTACACCTTCGATGTTCCCGTCGACGCGCCGATTCGAGAGATTCGCGTCCCTGCCGCCTCCCACTATGCCTCAAGCTATACGTTTAAGACGCCGCGCCGCGAAGGTCCGGAGGACGTGCTTGAGCCAGAGACAGAGTTGCGGCCCGCTTACTTCCTGACCAATCGTCACATTTGGGTCGAGCTGTTACCCGCCGCGCTCGTGTTCCGCAACTCCACCGTGCAGGGGTGGAAGAACTACCTGTTCCCCGAAAACCTCGTCGCTGGTGTCGTGGTCATGTTCCTTGGGGGCTTATGGGGTGTGTTGACGCTGAAGTGACGCCTGCCTCAGAACAGGCAGCTTCCTGTCCCTTGGCTGTAGCGAGTTCTCCGGCCCTACCGGTACTTGCCCGTTGCAATGAAGACCGCGAGGATCTGCATTTGGTCCGAGAGCACGTGAAGTGCGCAAAAATGTCCTGTGGCTGTCGCCTTGTTCTCTTGAGAGAAGGCGCGTGAGGATCCCTTGAGCACTGAAGTGCCCTTGTGGGCTGAGATGCTCAACAAGCTGGTCACGCCGGTGATCGCGGGGGTGAGCGCGTTCTACGTGTGGCTCCAGTACCAGCGCGCCCGGCGGTGGAAGGCCACCGACCTTGCCGCGACCCTAGTCGGAAAGCTGGAGACCGATCCCAGCCTGTCGCTGTCGTGCCATGCACTTGACTGGGGCGTGGGGCCGCTGCTCATTCCCGAGCAATACCGAGCGTTCTTTCCTCGCGACGCCTCGGGTGAGTATCCCGGCGTCATGCAACACGATCCCGCGGTCCTGGCGCGCGCCGTCGAGCCGGAGCTGAACGCGGTGACCCTCGCTGAGCCACGAGGGCTGGTCTACCGGCACTGCTTCGTCAAGCTCTTCGACCACCTGGAGAGCATCTCCACCCTTTTGGAGAGCGGGCAGCTCCGGAGGGAGGACCTCGGGGATCTCCGATACTGGCTGGAGATGCTTCACGAGTACCCGTATGCCCCGGGTACGCCGAATGGGCGTCAGATGTTTCGGCCGGCCCTGAAGGCCTGGCGATACGTCGGAATCGCCGAGCTTGCCAGGACGCTCGAGATCAAGGGCTGGGCGACCACTCCGTAGTTGAGTCTGCCGTGATCTCTCCTACATACTTCGCTTTCTGACACCACACCCGGCTCGAGGCGCCGGCCGACATCGATTGGCGAGGACTTGCTCACGACTCGCGGTGAGCTTCATCGCCCGCGTCGCGAAGTGAGGCTGCTGCCCAAGGGATTCGGTTTAGGGTCAAGGCCCTTCGACTTGCGGCGGTTTCATCTCCGCAGTTTCTGAACACGTTCGAATTAGCGTTGCCAGGTTGATCGCAACAGCGCAGGTAAGCGCTCCAACGATGAGATGGTGCAAAAACGACGCTCCCCCGTGGCCCAGCCGGCTTGCAGGCCCCACCCATTGAGTATTGCTGCGGAGTTGATACCCACTGGTAACCCCAGGCGTTGCATAAACACAGCGTGGGCCAGCATTGTGAAGGTGAACGCCGTCTGATAGGTTGACGGGCCTTGCCAAAATAGATAGGCGACGAGGGCCGTAGCGGCGACCTGAAGATAGGTCCACGGAGAGAGGATTGCTTCGTCTAGTCCCGATTTGCCTGGGTGCGGGTTCATGTGCGGGCGATCACGCCCGGTACCAACGCAAGGAGAATGGTGGCAACACCCTGAGCCGCGCCGGCTTTCCCGGAGACCCGGTTACGTGAGTGTCGCCAGCTCGACCGAAGCCGAGTGGTGACGGTCATAGGCCTGCTCAAACTCGTCGGGGGAAACATACCCGAGCGGCTCGAGCAGGCGACGCGTGTTGTACCACGCGACCCACTCCAGCGTGGCGAACTCGACGTCCTCGACTCCTTTCCACGGCCCGCGGCGGTAGATCTCTTCGGTCTTGTAGAGGCCGATGACGGATTCCGCGAGCGCGTTATCGTACGAATCCCCGGTGCGGCCGACCGACGGCTCGATCCCCGCCGCGGCCAGGCGCTCGGTATACCGGATCGAGAGATACTGCACACCGCGATCGCTGTGGTGGATCAGTCGCTGCGTGCCGTCGAGCTGCCGATCGTAGAGCGCCTGCTCGAGGGCATCGAGCGCCAGGTCGCTCCGCAGCGAACTCGACACGCGCCAGCCGACGATCCGACGGGCGAAGACGTCGATCACGAAGGCGACGTACGCGAAGCCCCGCCACGTCGCCACGTACGTCAGGTCTGCCACCCAGAGCTCGTTCGGCCGCGTCGCCGTGAATTGTCGTGTGACGAGGTCCGCCGGGCGCGGGGCGGCGGTGTCAGGTGGCGTCGTGGTCTTGAAGCGCCGCCCTCGGACGACCCCGCGAAGCCCGAGCTGACGCATCAGGCGCTGCACGGTGCAGCGGGCGACCGTGCCGCCCTCTCGCCGCAGTTGCTGCCACACTTTGCGAACGCCGTAAACTTCACGATTGGCCTGCCACACCCGGCGAATGTGCGCGCCGAACTCATGGTCTCGACGCCCGCGCGGCGGGCACCGCTCCGGATCGCGCCGACGGGCGCGCTGCTCGTAGTACACCGACGGGGCGATCGGCAGGACGGCGCAGATCGGCTCGACCCCAAACTTCGCCCGGTGCTCGTCGATGAATCGCACCATCACTTGTGTCGGCGGTCGAGCTCCGCCTTGGCGAAATATGCCGACGCCAAGCGCAGGATCTCGTTGGCGCGGCGCAGCTCGACGTTCTCCCGCTCGAGCTGCTGGACGCGCTCACGCTCCTCGGTGGTCACGCCCGGACGTTTGCCGGCATCCCGCTCGGCCTGGCGGACCCACTTCCGCAGCGTCTCCGCGCTACAGCCGATCTTCTCAGCGATCGACCTGATCGCGGCCCATTGCGACTCGTGCGCCGCCTCGTGTTCCACCACCATCCGCATGGCCCGCGCCCGCACTTCCGGCGAAAACCTCGTCGGCTTCGGCATGGCCCCATCCTCTCAAGGTCTGGAGCCTCCGGGAAAGCCGGCGCGGTTCACCCAGTGTCTCGATGCGACGCGTGCGCAGCTTCTGACTGCGGTCATATGACGATCTGTCTCAACAGCACACTTAGAACTTTATGCCTAGGCCGAAGGTCAGTTGATCTTGCTCGATGAATTCTGGAGAGTCCTTGCCTCTGGTATAGGAAGTCTCAATACTGATGCGGTCCTTGTCATCAAGGGAGTATCGAAGACCCACGCTCAACAAGAAAAAATCTCGATTGGGCGCCATCAGTTGTTTGAACCATGTTACTTCCGGAGCGAGATGTAGCCTCTCCCCGAACAATATCTCGCCGCTAGCCCGGACGTAACTGTTCACATAACTGGACATCTTTTCGAGCGCCTTCTTGTCACCATCGTTCTCGACGTCCGCGCCAGACACGCCTACATAGGGTCGCCATCGCACGAACAGGGGTAGTTGCCCGAGTTGCTTGTACTCTCCAATGCCAATCAGCCGAAAGTTGGGCGTATATTGTGCCGTGCCACCAAGTAGCGCCGACCTGTAGTCGCGATCTGTTGTGTAGTCGAAGGTCGCGGCAATGATGTGGCCCGACCACCACGGACTTGTGACGCTCCGAATGACGGCCGCGTCCACACCAAGGCGATGAACTACCTTGTCCCGTCCGACCTTCGAGTCCGTCGAGACATCCGCTTCGATCGCCGCGACTGGGCTCCACACTAGCGTGGGACCACCAAGCTCATGCTTAAACTCGTGTGGGGAGAAGGAGAGGGCGCCGCGGAAATCAAAGACGGTGCTGGGGCGCCCCTCGTCCCGCGTCGCGTCGTGGTCTCCGAAATGCGTAAGAGCCACCGACGCCGGGCGACCCACATCCTTGGCATCAAGAAATGACTTCCTAATACTGAGCCCCCACTCCTCGGGATAGTCGAGGGGCGACTTCGACGGCCGTATTTCGCTCTCCTGTCCGCCTCTCGCCGCGGCCGCGGATCCCGGCGGTGGTGGCAGAAGATCTCTCACCTTGCCTGAAAATGGGAACTCCTCCAGATCCGCTTCTTCAAAGGCGGCGAGATCGGATTCACTGATGACTTGGCGACTCCCGGTCACCCGGTTCATGATCAGCGCCGCCTGTCGCTTACTCACGGCCCTGAAGGCATCTGCATTCTGCTCTGTGACAACGAAGCCGGCAGACCGCAATCTTTCAGCAATTTTGCTCGCCTTCGATTGGAGGAAAGCTTCCAACGCCTCACGGTCAATCTCAGCACCGGCTTTGACGTTCATTGCCTCCCGGACTTGCTCGAATCGAGCCCTGCGTTGGTCAGCGTCGGGCGCTCCTATTGCCACTAGCGGCATAGCGAACAGCGTGGCCAACGGAAGCATCAGTGCGCGGAGTCTCATAGGCCCTCGTTCGAGTAGTGAGCTACGCGAGCATGCGAAGTACGATGTCGTCCTTTACCGCATTCGCTGTTCCCTTGACGTCGCTTTTCCGAATCGGCCCGCCGATCAGGTACTTCTTTAACTCATCGTTTAGTGCCACCAGCAGATGTTCAACAGTGGCGTCTCCGAGCTTTTCACTGACACTCTCGGTCGGGAGAATGTCCTTCTCTTGGACACCACCTAGCGAAGCGATCTGCTTGCGGAGGCTAAGGCGGACGCGCTCGCTTACTTTTGCCTCGTAGAGGTCACGGTCGCCGACCGAGCTCTTTGCAACGATGGACTTGACGAGCTCGCTGATCTTTGTCGATTCGCTGACCTCGGCTTTGGAAATTGGCTTAGTAAGGAGATCTCCGAAACCGATCGAGTTGCCGTTGAGTCCCAAGCGGAACTCGTTCTCAAGGAACTTCTGATCGAAGCCGATCGGTGGCGTTCCTAGTCTCATGCTCTGGGTGAGCGTGACTTTGTTCGTGTCGTCCTTGAACTCATTTATGAATACCTCAAGGCGGCGAAATACGATGTCTGTCAGCGCCATTTCATTGCCCTCGCCCGGTCACTGTCCATATTCCGCCAGCAGCCGATGCTTGCTTCCGGGCCTACTCGCCCAACGCTCGGTTCAATATCCGCTCCAGACCCAGTCAGCGACGGCCCGGGAAAGCGCGTTCCTTTGATCTTCGGACACACGTGTCTGGATCACACTCCTTTGGGTTGCACGGAATGATCCGGCAGCTCTCTTGTTCAACGGTAGATTGGAGGCGTCTCTCGTTGATCTCGACCTTATCCACCTTCCGCAGCAAGAGGTTCTCGATGAATCCGCCCACCGATCTGAACCTCGACGTGACCTCATTGACGAAAGCACGATCAAGCACTTGTTCCACATCGGTCAGCACGATCGTGGTGATCGCGGCCGACCCCAGATTCGTCACGTCCGCAGGAACGGTGCGGTCCACGTAGGCCTTCACAAGTACTCCGACCCCTTCCCCCGTCACAGCAACGGACAGTGGGCGGTCATAGAGTGTTGAGTAGTAGAGGCCCTGCGCCTTCTCCCATCGTGCGACTGTTGCCTTGATCTCGCCGTCCTTGACGAAGGACGTCAAAGGTTGCGACTGCTGGGCGGTAGCGTTCGTCCACGAAACTAGTAATCCACAAAAGAGTGCTATGCATGTTGCGCCCGCTCTCATTCCTCAGTCTCCTTTGGCGCTACGTTCCTCCAACAGTGAGAAGCGGAAGAACAGGTACCAGACTGCGAGGACAATCAGAGCGACAAGACTGAGTTCGAAAAATCTCCGCTGAAGAAATAGCTCGAGATTCAAATCTCGGAAGACGTACTGGCCGGTTGCGAGTTGAAAAGTTAGGCTGCCCCTGAATCGGGACCCGTGAAGCAAGGATGCGTAGAGCAGAACCCAAGTAGGGGCTACAAAGATGAGGCCCCAGTTCCGGTCTCGAATCCTGGCGCCCTTTGCTAGGATAGCGATCCCGATGGTCCCACCGAAGAGCACAATTGCCCAGTTCACCAGGAGGTCGCTCGTCTCCTTCATTCCCTGGACTGCCTTCTCAAAATTCTCGACAGACCCTGGTATCTGATGCGCCTTGGTGCCGACACTCCCCGTACCGAGCGCCTTCTCAAAGTCAGCCGTCAGGTAGACGGCGCCATAGTAAGCACCAAGAGCTAACAGGCTCGCCACCAGGAGCTTCAGGGTGCCTCTGCCTACGCTCGCGGGTGAACTCGGCTCGCGCACTTCGGGAGCAAATCCGCTCATCCGAACTCCTGTAGGGTTGTGAACAACGTGGCTCGCCAGCTCCGATCTACGCGAGATGGCGCTCGACAGCATGATGAGCGCCCATGCCTGCTTTGACTTAGGCGCCTGTGATGCCCCGGCGACATTGGTACCTTGTAGCTCGGCAGCCATGAGGATCGGCGAGTCCGTCGACGCAGTCGAGAGACAGGATTGCCGATCAGTGGGACAGGACTGTTGCAGTCGGGTACATCAAGCGCGTTGAGCAATTGCTTGGCGACTATTATTACGCTCCGAGTCAGACCGACATCAGACGGTGCTCATCAAGCTGGTGCGCCAAGCCGGGGTTCCAGGGTTCTACTCCTACCTGGCCCGGTTTGGTTCGCTTCGCAGATCAGCTTTACGGTGACGTCTCCCCCGAAAACGACGGCAGGGCAAAACTAGAGTAAGGTGACGGCTTCGGCGGTCCACCACGAAAGGACGGGACCAATGAAGCGGTCGAAA
>Ga0209382_10002877_pt1 | contig 24465 bp, 14 predicted proteins | sample SoiMetdeltSBSDD5_FD_187599 | JGI IMG/M metagenome (GOLD analysis project Ga0209382, IMG submission 187599) | Bulk soil microbial communities from a Populus tree surrounding site in Tennessee, USA - Soil MetaG P. deltoides SBSDD5 (SPAdes) (version 2) | ecosystem: Environmental > Terrestrial >...
TCGAGGAAGGCGAGCGCGGCGAAGAAGCCGAAGGTCGCCAGGAAGGCGAAGCCCGCGAAGAAGGCTGCGTCGAGAAGGACGGCGACTCCGAGCATGACCAAGCGAAAGGCGACCTGACGACTCGCTGCGTGCAGCGCCGTGCTCGTTTGCGATCAGGTGTCTGATAAAGCGCGCGGTCGAAGGCGGGCCGCGCCACGGCCTCGAGACCCGCGAGAGGCCAGGGCGTGCCCGTCCAGTGGGGCCGGCGGGCATTCGAGGGCGGCGGGCTTCGACTCTCCAGCGCCGGGCACCCTGCTTGCTGTGGGTCGCTGCAAACGAGGAGGACGCCTCATGGGTCCATGGAATCGCAGTAGGTCGTCGTTGCTGGTGGGCTCCGCAATGCTGATCCTTGCCGCCTGCGACGGATCGTCGCCGACGCAGCCGGAAGGGCCGCTCGCGTTCGCGACCATCCACACCGGGACGAGCCTGGGGTTTCCCCCCATCGGCGAGGATGTCGGTACGGTGATCGGCGATGGCGACAGGTGGCAGGCGAGGTGGCAGGAGCTGGGTCGGACCGGGCCGGCGCCGGCGGTCGACTTCTCCCGCGAGATGGTGCTGCTCGCAACCGGCCCGGGCTGCTGCGGCGAAACCGCGATCCGCTCGGTCGGCCAGAACCGTGGCCGCGTGCTGGTCGACGTGCTGAGCCAGGCCAGCAACAACACAATCTGCATCGCGGCCGACTACTCGGTGCACGCGGTGAAGGTGCAGCGGGTGTCGGGCCCGGTCGACTTCCTCGTCACGAAGGCGACGAAGAGCTGCGGGGGATGAGGCCGCCGAGCGGCGCCGCGACGGCGGCGCCCTCGTCACGCCGCGCGGCTTCGGGCGGCAAGCGCCCGAAGCCGTGGAGGATCGCCTCGAGCGCCGGCAGCGTCTGCCGCAGCCTCCGGGCGCGGATGGCCAGGTCCCAGAGCGGCTCGAGCTTCTTCCAACCGACGGCGTAGGCGAGGTGGCGGAGGCCGCCGACGGCGGTCGAGTGGTGCCGGGCGCCCTCGAGGATCGACCGCCAGCGGTAGAAGCGCTCGTAGGCACGCCAGTAGCCCGCCTCGAGCGCCGCGGCGGGCATCGCCGCCGTGCGGAAGACGACGTGACGCGTGTCGTAGAGGTCCCAGTCGCGGTGGAGCAGCCGCCCCGCGGCCTCCATCCGGGCGTGCAGCGGCGTGCCGGGGTAGGGCGTCAGGATGTGGAACGTCGCGGTCTCGATCCCCTGCTCGATGGCCCAATCGACGGTACGGTCGAACACGCCGTCGTCATCCTCGTCCATGCCGAAGACGAAGCTGCCGTTGACCATGACGCCGAGGTCGTGGAGGCGCCGCACCGCCCTCGCGTAGTCGTGGTGGAGGTTCTGGACCTTGCTGGTGGCGCGCAGCGCCGCCTCGTTGAGCGTCTCGAAGCCGACGAAGAGACTGCGCAAGCCGGACTCGGCCGCTTTCTCGAGGAGCCCCGGCCGCAACACGGACTGCACCGTCCCGGCCGCCTGCCAGAGCCGTCCCATCCCGCGCATGCCCTCGAAGAGCGCGGCGGCAAAGCGCGGGTCGCCGAGCAGGTGGTCGTCGAGGAAGTAGAGGTGCCGCCCGGGAAGGCGCTCGATCTCGGCGAGCGCGGCGTCGACGCGCTGGGTGTAGAAGCCCTTGCCGCCGGTGAAGAAGGCGTCCTTGTAGCAGAAGTCGCAGTGGTGCGGGCAGCCGCGCGAGACGACGATGGAGTTGGGGACGAGGTAGAGGTGTCGCTTGATGAGGTCGCGACGCACGGGCGGGAGCTCGGCGAGGGTCCTCACGGTGGAGCGGTAGACCTTCTGGGCGCGGCCCGCCGCGAGATCGGCGAGGAAGACCGGCCAGGTGTCCTCGCCGGGACCGATGAAGATGGTGTCGGCGTGGGCGGCGGCCTCGTCGGGGAGGGAGCTCACGTGCAAGCCGCCGAGAACGACGTAGGCGCCCCGGCTGCGGTAATGGTCGGCGAGCCGGTAGGCGCGCGACGCCGAGGTGATGTAGACCTGGATCACCACGAGGTCGGGGCTGTCGTCCAGTCCCTCTTCGGTGAATGCCTGCAGCTGCTCGACGTGCTCGTCCTCGAGCTCGATCTCGACATCGGGCGGTAGGTACGCCGCGAGGGTGGCGAGGCCGAGCGGCGGGAAGAGCGAATACTTGATGGGCCGGAAGAAAGGGCTCAGCGCCTCGGTGAGCGCCGGCAGGATCATCTTGACGCGCTGGACCGTCTTGACGGGCATGGCCACCTCCATGCCGGACCCTAGCCGCGCGATGGGGCCAGGTCGTGACCGACTGGTGAGGAGCTGGTGAGCGATCCGGGGCGCCATGGAGACGGCGGGCGGGGGCAGGCCTCGCCCCTACGCTCGGATCGCATTGCCGGATCCGCTCGGGTTGTAGGGGCGGGGCCTGCCCCCGCCCGTCCGCTCTTGCCCGTCCGCCTCTTGGCCAGCTCAGATCCCCGGAGGGTGCTCGAACATCTGCCGCACCTCGAGCTCGCCGGAGAAGTCCGGGCCGAGCACGTCGACGTGGAGCTGCATGAAGTCACGACCCATCTGGATCGCCTCCTCCTTCGACGACGCCTTGAGGACGGCGTAGCCGCCGATGAGCTCCTTCGCCTCGGCGAACGGCCCGTCGATGATCTTGATCTTGCCCTTCTCGACACGCACGAGGGCGCCGGCCGAGCTCGGCAAGAGACCACCGGACTCGAGCAGGATGCCCGCCCGGGCCTGGTCCACGCTCGCCTTGCCGATGGCCTCCATCAGCGCGGGGCTCGGCGGCTTGCCCGCCTCGTAATCGGTGTTCGCCTTGACCAGCATCATGAAACGCATCGCAACCTCCTTAGGGGTTTGTCGTAGAGGGGATCCGGCCCCCTTCATATACGACGACGAGCGGGTGGGCCGGGAATCGACACGTCCGGACGCGCCATTCGGATCGCTGTGGCTATAGTCCAGCCCATGCAACTCCGCGAGCCCACCGGCGCGCGAGCCGAGCCCTCCGCGAGGCCGGCAGGGGCCAGGCCACCCGGGCCACGAGGCTCGCTGCTCCTCGGCAACCTGCCCGAGTTCGCGCGCGACCGGCTCGCCTTCTTCGCACGCCACAACCGCGAGCTGGGCGACGTCGTCGCCGGGCGCTTCTTCAATCGCCGCGTCTACCTCCTCGCCCATCCCGACGACGTCGAGCAGGTGCTGCTCGTCCAGAACAAGAACTTCGTCAAGCACAGCTTCTTCTTCCGTCACGTGACCGCTCTCTTCGGCCGCGGGCTGCTCACCAGCGAAGGCGACTTCTGGCTGCGGCAGCGGCGGCTCGCCGCCCCCGCCTTCCACGGCAAGCGCATCGCCGCCTACGGCGACGTCATGGTCCGCTTCACCGAGCGCATGCTCGACGGCTGGCGCGACGGCGAGGCGCGCGACGCGCACCACGAGATGATGTGGCTGACGATGCAGATCGTCGCCAAGACGCTCTTCGACAACGAGGTGAGCAGGGGCGACATGGAGGTGGCGCACGCCTTCGACGCCATCGTCGGGGAGATCTCCGTGCGCCTGCGGCTGCCGCTGCCGATCCCGGACTGGGTGCCTCTCGCGCGCAACCGGCGCTACCTCGCGGCGGTGCGCCGGCTCGACCGGCTCGTCTACCGCTTCATCGCCGAGCGCCGCGCCGACCCCCGCGACCGCGGCGACCTGCTGTCGATGCTGCTCGAGGCGCGCGACGAGGATGGCCACGGCATGAGCGACACGCAGCTGCGCGACGAGGTCGTCACCATCTTCCTCGCCGGCCACGAGACGACCGCCATCGCGCTGTCGTGGGCCTGGTACCTGCTCTCGCGCCACCCGGAGGCGGAGGCGAGGCTCGGCGCGGAGCTCGACGCGGTGCTCGGCGGGCGGCCGCCGGCGACGGACGACCTTCCGCGCCTCGTCTACGCCGAGCAGGTGGTGAAGGAGGCCATGCGGCTCTACCCGCCCGCCTACGTCATCGGCCGCGAGGCGGTGGCCGACTGCGAGATCGGCGGCTGGCGGATCCCTGCCGGGGCGACGATCTTCATCAGCCAGTGGGCGATGCACCGCGACCCGCGGTTCTTCCCCGACCCCGAGGCCTTCCGTCCGGAACGCTGGACGAAGGAGCTCGAGGAGACGCTGCCGCGCTACGCCTACCTCCCGTTCGGCGGCGGCCCGCGCGTCTGCATCGGCAACCGCTTCGCGATGATGGAGGCGGTGCTCCTGCTCTCGTCGGTGGCGCGGCGCTTCCGGCTGCGGCTGGCGAGCGCGGAGGAGATCCAGCCCTTCCCCTCGGTCACGCTGCGGCCGACGGGCGGCGTGCCGGTGCGGCTCGAGGCGCGGTAGCTCGGCCGGCGACGACCTGGGTCGATGAGCCCGGCGAAAGCCGGCTGTCGCGTCCGTCTATTGGATATGGACGCAACACGTGCCCCGAGGGACACAGGAGCCGACTCATGAAGCGCCTCATCGTCTGCTGCGACGGCACCTGGAACCGCGCCGACCAGGAGTACCACGGCCAGCCCTGCCCGACGAACGTCATCAAGCTCGCGACGCGGGTCGCCAACCGCGACGCCGACGGGGTGCTGCAGGTCGTCTCCTACGACCAGGGCGTGGGCACCGGCAACCTCGGCGACCGGCTCACCGGCGGCGCGTTCGGCGCCGGGCTCGCCGACAACATCCTCGACGGTTACCGCTTCCTCGTCGCCAACTACGAGCAGGGGGACCAGATCTTCCTCTTCGGCTTCAGCCGCGGGGCCTACACGGCGCGCAGCCTGGGCGGCATGATCCGCAAGGTCGGCATCCTCAACCGCAAGTCGGTGGGGAGGTACACCGAGGCGATCAAGCTCTACCGGCGGCCTGACGCCACCGCGGACGGCGAGGCGGCGAAGGCGTTCCGGCAGAGCTTCTCGATCTGCGGCGACCAGCCGACGCCGATCCACATGGTCGGCGTCTTCGACACGGTCGGCGCGCTCGGCATCCCGCTGCGCGGGCTGCGCTGGTTCACCAAGAAGGACGAGCAGTTCCACGACGTGCAGCTCTCGCGGTCGGTGGAGCATGCCTTCCACGCCCTGGCGGTCGACGAGCACCGCGCCCCCTTCCGGCCGACGCTCTGGCTGACGCGCGACGAGAACCAGGACGTGCAGCAGGTGTGGTTCGCCGGCGCCCACAGCGACGTCGGTGGCGGCTACGCCGAGACGGGCCTCTCCGACATCGCCCTGCAGTGGATGATCGACCGCGCGAAGGGCGTCGGGCTCGCCTTCGACGAGGAGGCGATGAAGGCACGTCCGCTGCGGCCCGACCCGAAGATGGGCGCGCACGACTCGCGAACGGCGTTCTATCGTGTCGCCCGCGGCGTCGAGCGCGAGATCGGCTCCGGCCCGGTCGACCCCACGAAGCCCGAGGACAGCGCGAAGCAGCGCGACTCGACGCAGTCGCTGCACGAGTCGGTGCTGCAGCGCTGGCGCGAGTGCCCGGACTGGCGGCCGCCGGCGGTGGCGAAGTTCCTCGAGGGAAACCCGGGCGGCGGCGAGATACCGGCGAAACTCGCGCCCGTCGGTTAGTCGATCGACCGAAGCGGATTCCGGACGGTGCGCGATGCGCACCCTCCGCCGGAGCGCCCGGAGAGGGTGCGCATCCGAGCGGCGTTCCGCGTAGGGTGCGCACCGCGCACCATCCGGGATTCACGGCCTACACGCCCAGCAACACGCCGCGCGCCGCGGTTCCCGTCATCCGTGCCACTCCCCAGACGTACCACCCGAGCTGCCGCCGGTAGCGCTCGCGGGCGGGGCCGGCAGCGTCGGTCTTGAAGTCGACGACCACCCAGCCGTCGGCGTCGCGGAAGATGAGGTCGATCACTCCCTCGACGAGACTGCCGTCGTCGAGACGCTGGCAGAACGGCAGCTCGCGCCAGAGCTCGAGGGCCGCGGCGGCGTCGTGGCGCAGGATGGGGTGGGCAAGCGCCTGGGCGACGACCTCGGCGGCCGCTTCCACCTCCTCGGGAGGCGCCGCGAGCAGGCGGCCGTGCACGCGAGCGACGCTGTCGATCTCGCCGCGGCCGGCGTCCAGCCGCGTGTCGCGCAGGACGTCGTGGACGAGCGCGCCGAAGCGCTTGCCCGCCGGGCGGCCTGCCGCGCGCGGCAGCGCCTCGTCGGCGATGAGCGCGGCGGCGGGCGGGTCGTCCTCGAGGGTGGTGACGATGGCGACGCGCGCCGCGGGGACGATCCCGCGCGCCTGCGCCTCGGCGAGCGCCTGCCGCCATCGCCGGTGACGCCCGAGGTCCTCCGGGACGATGGCGGGGTCCTTCGGTTCCGCGAGGAGGTGTTCCTGACGCACGCCGAAGTTTTCAGGAGGGGAGAGGTCGAGCACGGCGGGGTCGAACCAGGCGACGGGATGGCCGCCCTCGCGCGCCTGGTGGAGTCCCGGGCGGATCGACGGCGGCGGCTCGCCGAAGAAGCCGCCGGGGAGGCCGAGCACGGTGGCGGTGCCGCTGCGCGGGGAGCCGGGCGCCGCCTCGACGGGCTCGAGCGCGCGATCGCGCGCCGGGTACAGCGCGGGGTTGAGCGCACCGACCCAGCCGCCGTATTCTCCGGCGCCCGTGGTCGGCACGACCAGGAGGTCGCGGGCGCGCGTGGCTGCGACGTAGGCGAGCCGTTCGCCCTCGGCGGCGTCGCGCACCTGCTCGCGCGCCGCGTTGTCGTGCAGGTCCCAGGGCGCCCAGCCGAGCAGCGGCGCCGCCCACAACCCGCGCTCGCCGTCGACGGTGCGGCTCGCCTCGTCGCGCGACAGCCGGCAGGTGATGTCGGCGAGAACCACCACCGGGAACTCGAGCCCCTTGGCTGAGTGCACGCTCAGGATGCGGATCCCCTCGGCGCCCTCCTCGACGACGGCGGCCTGGCGATTCTCGGCGGCGCCCGCCTGCGCGTCGAGCAGCTCCACGAAGCGACGGAAGGAGAGGCCGCCCCGCGCTTCGAAGGCGCGGGCGAGCTCGGTGATCTGGTGGACGTTGGCGACCACCTGGTGGCCGGCGGGGCGCACCGCGAAGCCGGCGAGGGCGCGCGTCGCGCGCAGCAGCTCGTGGAGCGTCTCGGAAACGGGCACGCGGTTGCGCTGGCGGTGGAGCCGGGCGAGGAGGGCGAGCCCGTCGGCCACCGGCGCGAGCGCGGGCGGCAGGTCGTCGGGGCGCGGCTTGAAGGGGTGGAACGACCCGAACCGCGCGCGCCAGTGCAGCAGGGTGTCGTCGCCGAGGGCGAGGAGGCTGCCGCGCAGGGTGGCGAAGACGGCGAGCTCGTCGTCGGGGTGCTCGACGGCGCCCAGGGCCGTGCGCAGCGTCTCCACCTCCTCGCGGCGGTGGAAGGAGCGGCCACCGAGCAACACGTGTGGCAGGTTGCGCGCCTCGAGCTCGCGCAGGTATGGCTCCGAGACGTCGGTGCCCCACGAGAGGAAGCGGCGGAAGAGGACCGCCACGTGGCGCGGCGCGACCGGCACTCGCGTCGGGCCGTCGGCGCCCGCCTCCTCGACGTGCCAGCCGCTCTCGCGTAGGAGCCACTGGAGAAAGCCGCCGACGACGCCCGGCAGGCCCTCGTCGATCGCCCACCTGGCGACGAGGCCGTTGCGCCCGAGCGGGCGCGGTACCGGCAGCGCCACGAGCGCCGGCTGGTCGCCGGCATCAGGGCGGTGCTCGGCGAGCGGGATGTAGGCGGGCTGGCCGCTCTCGCGGTCTCCGGTCATCACCGGGGCGAAAGCGGCGTTGACGGCACGCTGGATGCCGCGCACCGAGCGGTAGCTCGTCGACAGCTCGAGCCGCGCGACGCCGTGGCCGGCGAGGCGCTCGCAGATCTCCTGGTAGAGGACGACGTCGGCGCGGCGGAAGCGGTAGATCGACTGCTTGGGGTCGCCGACGAGGAAGAGCGCGCCCGGCCGCGGCCGCGCGCGGCGCCAGTCGGTCTCGGCGGGGTCGTCGGCGGCGAGCAGCAGCAGCACCTCCGCCTGGAGCGGGTCGGTGTCCTGCACCTCGTCGACGAAGAGGTGGGTGAAGCGGCGCTGGAAGTCGGCGCGCACTCCGGCGGTGTCGACGATGAGGTTGCGTGCCAGGAGCAACAGATCCAGGAAGTCGAGCGAGCCCTCGCGCCGCTTGCGCTCGGCGTAGGCATCGAGGCTGCCGGCGAGCGCGTCGCGCAGCGCCGCCGCGAGGTCGGCATTGGCGCGGCGCTCGAAGCCGTCGAGGTTGGCGAGGAGCGCCGTGCGCGCGGCGACCACCGCGTCGCGGTTGGCCGTTCCGAACTTGCGGCCACCGCCGAGCCTCTGGTTGTCGCGATGGCGGAGCTGCCTGCGCAGCGAGAGCAGCCGGGCCTCGAGGGCATCGGGGTCGCGAGGTCCGGCCGCCTCGGCGCGCTCGATCCAGCGGGCCTCCTCCTCGACGGCCCGCATCGCCCGGCGGAGCGGATGGTCGGCGGGCCCCTGCGCGACCATCGCGGCGAGCGCGGCGAGCTCCGTGGCGAGCGCGGCTACCTCGCGCTCGCGGTCGAAGGCCTCGCGCCGCCACGGCGTCGGGTGGTCGCGCCACTCGGCGAGCTGCCACGCCGCCGCGGCGAGGCGGGCGAGCGGCGGGTCGGCGCCCCAGGTGGTGAGCGAGAGACGGCTGAGGGCCCGGCGCAACACGGGCGCTTCGGCGCCGAGGGCGTCTTGCACCCAGCGCTCGAAGACGCGCCGAAAGAGGGCGGCCGCCTCTTCCTCGTCGAGCTCGACGAAGTCGGGGTCGATCCCCGCCTCCACCGGACGCGCGCGGAGCAGCTCGGCGCAGAAGGAGTGGATGGTGCCGATGCGCGCCTCCTCGAGGTGCTCGATGGCGGCCTGCAGGCGCTCGCGTTCGGCGGCGTCCGTGACCTCGCCACGGCGGCGGTCGAGCGCCTCGCGCAGGCGAAGGGCGAGCTCGCCGGCGGCCTTCCGGGTGAAGGTCACCGCCGCGATGCGGTCGATGGTCGTGCGGCCGGTGGCGAGGAGGCTCACGAGCCGGCCGATGAGGACGGTGGTCTTGCCGGTGCCGGCGGCCGCCTCGACGAGCAGCGACTCGTCCAGCGACGTCAGGATGCGCTCGCGAGCGACGGCGTCGGCGGCTGCGGTCATCTCGCGTCCCCGAGCGGAGAAAGATGGTGCGCGGTGCGCACCCTACGATGCGCGCTCTGCGATCGTCTGCGGGCAGCCAGGGCCGGCGCGGCGCTCCGAGGTAGGGTGCGCACCGCGCACCATCCGGCTCCCGCCTCTCGCTGCCCCTTCACTCGTACCTCCGCACGTCCATCAACCGCTCGAGGTCCTCTTTCGGTTTCCGCTTGACTCGCAGCTCCTCCCACGGCCCGCACACGGCGCGGTAGTCGCAGCGCCCACACGCTCCCTCGCGCGGCGCGGCCGGCAGGAAGCCGCTCGTGAGCGAGTGCTCGAGCAGCTCGAGGACGCACCGCAGCGCGTAGAGGTTGAGGTCGTGGAGCGGGACCTCGAAGACGCGATAGCCGCCGCGGCGGGTGCAGAAGTAGAGCCGCCCCGAGCGCGCCGGCTTGCCGAGCAGCTCGCCCGCGGCGATGGCGTAGAGCAGCGGCTGCAGCGTCTCGCCGTGGCCGATGGTGATGAGCTGGGTGTCGGGCGGCCGCCCCGTCTTGTGGTCGGTGGCGCGTACGAGCGTGCCGTCGGCGGAGGTCTCGACGAGGTCGATGGCGCCGCGCAGGCGCAGCTTGCCGAGGATGTCGACCGGTGCCGGGCGGCTCGCGGGGTCGCGGGCGTCGTCGGCCGGGAGGCCGAAGGCGAGCTCGAAGAAGCTCGGCACCCAGGTTCCTCCACCGGATGTCCCGGCACCGGAGGCACCGCCACCGGAGGCGCCGTCGATCGACTCGCGCACCCAGCCGCGGAGGTCGACGCGCATCTCCTCGATCTCGCTCTCCCAGACGCGCGGCAGCGCCGGAGCGAGGCGCTCGCGATAGTCCGCGGCGAGCCGCTCGAGCGTCTCGTCGAGGAGGTCGAGTGCCTCCTTGCGCCGCTCGGCGGTGAGCGGCAGGGCGCCGCGCCGCTTCATCTCGCCGAGCCAGCGCGCCTGGATGGCGTGGAAGATCTCGCCCTTGGTGAGCGGGTCGAGCTCTTCGAGCGGCAACGCCTCCTCGCGCGGGCGCAAGCCGTGAAGGGCGTGGAGGGCAAAGCGGTAGGGGCACGCGGCGAGCGTCTGCAGCGCGGTGGCCGAGAAGGCCCGGGTGGCAAGCGCGTTGACGAGGACCTCCCATGCCGCGCTGTCGGGCTCGACGAGGCCGTCCGCGGGCGTGAACTTGCGACTCCAGCGCGCCCAGCGCGCGCGCAGCGAGCGGGCGAGGGCGGGCTCGAGCTCGAGGAGGAAGCGCGCGCGGCCGCGTGACTCGGCGTCGGACGAGTTGAGCAGCGGCGCCAGGATCGCGATGTCGTATTCGGCATCGTCGATGGCGGCCTCCGGCACCCGCGGCGCCGGCCAACCGCGGAGGAGCGAGGAGGCCTCTGCGGCGCGTCGCAGCAACGCGCCGTGGCCCGGCAGCGCGCCTTCGACGGCGCGTGCGAGGTCGAGCGCGTAGAAGGAGGGGACGCGAACGCGGCCCTCGCGGCCGTCGAGCGTGGGGAAAGAGGCGACGAGCCGGGACTCGGCGGCGCCGAGCGCGAGTGCGAGGAGGAGCCTCTCGTCGGCAACGCGGTCGTCCTGAGTGGGGAGCGGGGCGGTCGTGGGAGCGGCGGCGGCGAGGGCGCGGCGATCGTCGTCGAGCAGCAGCGGGTCCTCGAACGCCTTGCGCGGGAAGACGCCCTCGACGAGCCCTGGGAGAAAGACCGTGTCGAAGCTGCGGCCGCGCGCCTCGTCGAGACCGCCGATGAAGACGCGGCCGAAGGGCGCGCCGAGGGGGCTCGCGCGCAGGTTGGTGAGGCGGTCGGCGAGCGCCAGGCGAACCTCGGCCAGGCTGACCGGCCCGACCTCGGCCATCGGCCGCAGCTCGGCGAGGGTCTCGAGCACGCGGGCGGGCTCGCGCAGGGCGCGCGTCGCCAGCCGCTCGAGCTGCTCGAGCCACCGCGACCACGGCGCCGCCGCCGGGAGCTCGGCGAGCGCCTCGACGAGCGGCAGCGCGAAGCGCTCGAGGGTGGCCAGGCGCTGGAGTTGGCGATCGAGGTGCGCGGCGCGCCCGGGGTCGTCGCCGGCGCTCGCGTCGCGGTGGACCTCGAGCTCGTGCCGGAGCCCGCCGAGGCGCCGGCGCCAGCGGCCGAGGCCGCCGATCACCGAGGCCTCGACGAGGAGGCGCTCCCAGTTGAGCGGCGTCCGCAGGGAGCCGGCGATCACCGGCGAGGAGTCGTCTTCCGCGGCCTCGGCGGCGGCAGCCGCCGCGTCGACGGTCGCCCTGGTGTCGCCGTCGCCCGTGGTGCGCGAGATGCCCTCGCTCGGCATCGCGCCGAGCGACTCCTCCTCGTCGGCCTCGAGCCAGGGCACCGGCCGCTCGGGAGGCGCGCCCTCGGCGTCGACCGCCGGCACCTGGCCGAGCGAGAGGTATTCGGCGAAGCGGTTGGCGGAGAGCCGTTCGAGCGCGCAGTCGAGCAGGGCGAGGAGCGCCCGCCCGGCCGGGTGCGGGCGCACGACTCCGCGGGTGAAGAGCGCCGGCACCCCGGCGCGGCCGAGCGCGCCCTCGAGCAGCGGCTGGTAGCGCTCGGGGTCGCGGAGCAACACCGCGCAGCGGTCGAACGGCGTGCCGTCTCGCGCCAGCTCGAGCAGGCGGCGGGCGATCTCGACGCACTCGGCGCCTTCGCCGGGCGCCGAGACGAGTGCGAAGCCATCGTCGAGCGGGGCCTCGGGTGGGGAGGCATCGGAGTGGAGACCCTCAGGGCGGAAAACGTCAGGGCGGAAGACGTGAGCTCGCGCGCGGGCGACGGCTCGCTCCCGCGACGGCGGCTCGTCGAGCGCGACGGCGCCGGCGCCGAGGGCGCGCTCGAGTGTGGCGACCGCGCGCGTGCCGGCCGCGGGAGCGACGGCCAGCACGTCGGGCGCGCGCCGCGCGAGGGACGCGACGAGCGCCTCCTCGAGTGGCGAGCCGAGGGCGAGGTCGAGCAGGAGCAAGCGCACGCCCACGTGGCGCGCGGGAGGGTCCTCGGCGACCCGTTCGGCGGCGGCCGCGAGCAGCGCCGCGCCGTCCGCGAGGCGCGCGTGGTCGAGCTCCGCCTCGTAGGCCTGGAGGATCCGCGCCAGGTCGGCGCCGCGGTCCCCGCGCCCCGCGAGCGTGGCGGGCGCGATGCGGTGGTGGCGCAACTCGGCGAGCGTGCGCACGAGCGCGCGGGGCAACCCCGGCGCGCTCGCCACCGCGGCGAGGAACGCGAACGGCGCCTCGTCGCGGCAGCGCGCGAGGGCGCGTGCGACGATCGCCTCTGCACCGAGCGCCGTGAGCGGGGTCGCATCGTCGCCGCCGGCCAGGGCGAGCTCGCCCGCGAGCTGCGCCACCGTCGAGACGTGGGCGCCGAAGACCCCGCCGGCCGCCGCCGCCGTCTGCCGTACGAGCTGCTGCCCGGCGCGACGCGACGCCGCAAGGACGACGCTCGGCCGCGTGCCGCCGGCGACGAGCCACGCCCGCGCATGGTCGAGTCGAGGCGCGGCGGCGAGCGAGGTGCGGAGCGACGGCATCGGCGACGGCTCGATCAAATCACGCCCGCGCGCGCACCCGCGGTCTTGAAGCAGGGGGGCCTTCGCGCGCGGGCCGGCCGGAATTCGTCGCACGTGTCCGTCAACAGGGGAGGCACATTCCCCAACAAATCGCTTCAGCCTGCCGCTCCGTACTGTCCCGGATGACGAGTTTTCGCGCCTTAGAGAATGCAGGGGGTTGCCGGTATTCGTTGGAAGCGCGATGATCAAAGGGTCTGGGGTGCCGGGAGGCGGCCCTGGTGGGGGCGGTTCGCCTCCCTACGGGCCGACAAAAGAGGTCGCTGCACCTCAGGAGGAAGCGCACGCTCTGCGGGGCTGGACAGCCAGACCGCAGCCAGGCCCCGACGTGCGTGAGCGGACGATGAGCTCTCCGAATTCGCGGGATCCCCAGGCGGCGCTAGCGGCGTTGAACGCGCTGGCGAAGGCCGGGGACTGGCCGAAGGCGGCCAAGCTGGCCATCCAGCTCGAGGACGAGGAGAAGATGGTCCGCTACTCGCTGATGGCGGCGCTCGGACGCGTGCCGCCGGGTGTCGAGCGGATGAATCCTCTCCGAGCGGCGCAATATCTCGTCTCCGTGCAGCGCCACGAGCAGGCGGCGCTCCTCTTCGAATACTCCCAGGACCATCTCAGCGCCGCCCGCTCGGCGTCGGCCGCCCGGCAGTACGGCGACGCGGCGCGCTACTTCGAGCGCGCCGGCGAGTGGCTCGAGGCGGCGCGGAGCCACCAGACGAACGGTCGCCCGAGCGACGCGCTCAAGGCCCTCGACCAGGGCGAGCGCGGTCTCGACGCTTCGGGCAGCGGTCGCGCCGCGCTCCAGCTCGAGGAGCTGCGCCTCGTGCGCGCCGAGCTGCTCATCGAGCAGGGCAACAAGGGCGCCGCCGCGGGCGTGCTCAAGATGCTCGCGCCGAGCGTTCGCCGCGCCGAGCTCCTCGAGCGGGCCGGTCTCAAGTCCGAAGCGGTGCAGGGCTACCTCGAGGCGGGCGCGCACAAGCAGGCCCACAAGCTGGCCGAGAGCGTGCCGAATCGCGAGCTCCTCGTCGCCGAGGTCCATCTCCAGAGCGGGCGGCCGCTCGAGGCGGGGCACATCTACGCTCAGCACGGCATGCCTCGCGAGGCCGCCGAGGCGTACGAGAAGGCGGGTCAGTGGGGCTACGCCGCCTACCGCTGGGAGGCGGCCAACCAACCGAAGCGCGCCGCCGAGGCCTACGAAAATGCCGGCCAGCCCGCCAACGCCGCACGCTGCTACGCGACCGCGGGGATGACCACCGCCGCGGTCGATGCCTACGTGCGCGGCGGCAACGTGCACGCCGCCGCCGACCTCCACATCCGCGCCGGGCAGCTCCTCGAGGCCGCCTCGCTCTACCTGTCGAAGGGGGACAAGGCGAAGGCGGCTGCGATCCTCCTGCGCATCCAGCCCGGCGTTCCGAGCTATCCCATGGGGACCCTGCTGCTCGCTCCGCTGCTCATCGACGAGGGATTCGCCGCCGACGCCCTCGAGCGGGTGCGTCGCATCACCGTGCGCGGCGGCGAGATGGACGCCGACACGCTCAACATGGAGCGCAACTACTGGGAGGGGCGCGCGCTCGAGGCGCTCGGGCGCATCTCCGAGGCGCGCGACTGCTTCAACATCGTCGCCGACCTGAACCCCGGCTACCGCGACGTGCAGCAGCGACTCGTGCGGCTGCACCCATCGCAGCAAGTCGCGATCCCCGACACGCCGGCGACGCCGGGGCCGATCCTGATGGTCACCCCGCCTCCGATGCGGATCCTCCGCGACCAGCCGGAAGCGCCCGACGACGTGCTCGCCGTCGGCGGCCGGGTTGCCGGGCGTTACGACATCCTCGCCGAGGTGGGGCGGGGCGGCATGGGCCGCGTCTTCAAGGCGCTCGACCTCGAGCTCGGGGAAATGGTGGCGATCAAGAGCCTCGTCGGCGTCAGCGACGGGGGCTTCGGCGAGGAGGCGCGGCTGCTCAAGGAGCTGCAGATCTGCCGCCGCATCAGCCACCCGAACGTGGTGCGCGTCTTCGACCTCGGGCGCGTCGCGAACGGTCTCTTCCTCACCATGGAGTTCCTCGACGGGCGCCGCCTCGACGACCTCATCCTCGCCGAGTCGCCGCTTCCTTTCGGGCGCGTGCGCGGCTTCATGAGCGAGATCGCCGCCGGACTCGGCGAGGCCCACCAGCTGGGGATCGTGCACCGCGACCTGAAGCCGGCGAACGTCATCGTCACGCCGACGCGGCTCAAGATCCTCGACTTCGGCATCGCCTCGGTGACTGGCGCGCAGGCTCGGATGACGCAGACCGGGTTCGTCATGGGCTCGCCGATGTACATGTCGCCCGACCAGATCCTCGGGCTGACGCTCGACGGCCGCTCCGACCTCTACACGCTGGGGCTCCTCGGCTACTGCATGATCACCGGCCGCGAGCCGTACCAGGGCATCGAGCCGATCGTGCTGCTGCGCAGGAAGCTCCGCGAGCCGACGCCGGACATCCGCCTGCACCGCCCGGACACCCCCGAGGGCTGGATGACGGTGATGACGAAGTTGCTCGCGAAGAAGCCCGAGAACCGCTACCAGTCCGCGCGCGAGCTCATCGATGCGCTCGAAGAGCTGCCGGTCGAGGACGCCGAAGAGGTGTCCGAGGAGTCGTGAGCCGGACCGGACGGGCGGGGACAGGCCCCGCCCCTACACCGGACCTCGATCCGCGCCGACGACGCTGAAGACGCGCGTCTCGTAGGGGCGGGGTCCGCCCCCGCCCCGCCCGATCCAGTGAGCCGCCGGCGTGCGCCGCGCCCGCGCTCCGCCACGATCCCGCCACGCGCGCGCCGCCCTCGCCTCCCGGCGGGGGCGTTATCGTCGCCGCGGCTCATGCCGAGATTCCGCAGTCCGCTCGAGCTCCGCCTCTGGCTCCTCGCCGCGTGCGTCGTGGCCGGTATCTACGCCTCCGCGTATTCCGTGCAGCTCGTGCTAGACGAGCTGCGCGAGCGCAGCCTCCTCACGTCGACGATCTGGGGGGTCCTCATCGTCGCGGGCGCCGGGGCGCTCGCCGTCGTCGCGCGTGGTCGCCCGAGCCCCTGGGAGCTCGCCCTGCTCGTCGCGGCGGCGGGGGCCTACGTGCTGCTGCTGCGCCATCTCACCATCATCCAGGAGCGCATCCACCTGCTCGAATACGGCGCCGTTGGCGGCCTCGCCTACGCGGCGCTCTGCGAGCGGTGGGGAGTAGAGGACGCCGCGGCAGCCGCACGCCCGCGCTGGCAGCGTTGGCCGGCAGCCTGGGCGGTGCTCCTCGGCGGCGCCGCCGGCTGGGGGGATGAGCTGGTGCAGGCGCTGCTGCCGAACCGCCACTACGACATCCGCGACGTCGTCACCAACGCCGAGGCGGCGGCGCTGCTGGTGCTGGTGCTCGCGGCGCGGCGACAGCTGCGCCGCTGAGATCTCCCGAATGATCTCGGAAGGCCTTCGAAAGGCCTTCGGCCTGACCGCTCTCGCTTACAATGGCCCCGAGCTATCCGTGGCGAGGGTGCGCATTTGGGCCTGGACACCAGCGGGCTGCTGGACGACAAGTACGAGATTCTCAAACGCCTGGCGATCGGCGGCATGGGCGACGTGTATCTCGCCGTCCATCGCCACCTGCACGAGCAGCGGGTGGTCAAGGTGCTGCGCGCCGACCTCGCGGCCGATCCCGACGCCATGCAGCGCTTCCAGCAGGAGGCGCGCATCGCCACCCAGATCAAGCATCCCAACGTCGCCATCCTCCACGACTTCTCGCGCCTGCCCGACGGCCGTTTCTACATGGTCATCGAATACATCGACGGCGAGGACATCGGCAGCCGCCTGAAGAAAGGGCCGATCCCCGTCGACCAGTCGGTCGAGCTCGCCATCCAGGCCCTGCGCGGCCTCGACGCCATCCACTCGGCCGGCCTGATCCACCGCGACATCAGCCCCGACAACCTGATGGTGACGCGCGACCGCCGCGGGCGCGCCCAGCTCAAGATCATCGACCTCGGCCTCGCCAAGGACCTGGCGCCGGAGGCGGAGCTCGAGCTGACCCAGGCGGGAGCTTTCCTCGGCAAGTTCCAGTACTGCTCGCCGGAGCAGGCGGGCTACCTCAAAGACGCGCCGCTCGACCCGCGCAGCGACCTCTACTCGCTCGCCCAGGTGCTGTACGAGATGCTCACCGGGCTGCCGCCCTTCGAGTCCGAGAGCCAACACGGCTTCGTGCTCAAGCGGCTCACCGAAGAGCCGCTGTCGTTGCGCCGCCGCAACCCGAAGGTGCCCCTGCCGGCGCTGCTCGAGGGGGTGGTGATGCGCGGCCTGGCCCGCGACCGCAACGCGCGGTACCCGGACGCGCCGGCGTTCATCACCGCGCTCGTCAAGGTCGCCGAGGGCCTCAAGGAGGTCTCCACCCAGGAGCTCTCCGCCGACGCCGTGCAGCAGGCGCTCGCCAAGCAGGGGTTGAGCCGCGAGCCGTCGCAGTCGCCGGGCCGCCCGGAGGCGCCGCCCGCGTCGCCGCCGCCCGGGCCCGCGACGCGCCCCACGGTGCCGCCCGCGAGCCCTCCGGCGGCGGCGCCCCCTCCCGCCGCTGCAGCGAGCCCGACGACGAAGCCGGCGTCCCGTCCGGGCGCGAGCGTCGAGCTCTCGAAGACCGAGCGCGACGCGCTCCTCGCGCGGATCGACCGCGCCGCGAGCCGCGTCCAGGCCGGTGGCCAGCTCCTCGCCCAGGCCGAGGCGGCGCTCAAGGAGGGACGCTTCGAGGACGCGCGCGTGCACCTGCAGAAGCTCGACAGCGTGACCCCGGCGCCGCGCGGCGTGCTCGAGCTCAAGCGCCGGCTCGCCGAAGCGGAGGACATCGCGCGCCGGCGCCAGCAGGTCGTGCAGGCCGAACAGATGATCGAGAAATATCTCCTCGACCGCTCGCAGACCCTTGCCGGGCTAGCCCTCGAAGCGTTGCTCGACCTCTACCCGAACCACCCCAAGCGAGCCACCTACGAGAGCTGGATCTCCGGCCTCGCCGACGAGGCGGAGCGGCAGAAGCGCGCCGAGCGCGTCTTCCGCGACGGCCAGGAGGCGGTGGCGCGCGGCGACCTCGCCGCGGCGCGGAAGAGCCTCGAGGAGGTCGAGCGGCAGGACCCCACCGGCAAGCTCGCGGACGCGCTCCACGCCGAGATCAACGACTTCGAGCGCTCGCGCCAGGCGGGTCAGCAGGCCGCATCGGTGCGGCGGAAGGTCGAGGAGGCCATCCGCCGCGGCGCCGTCGACGAAGCGAGCGAGGGGATCGACCAGCTCGCGGCGCTCGAGGTCACCAAGGTGACGCTCGACAACCTGCGCGGTCAGGTCGAGGACGCCCGCGCCCGCCAGGAGCGCGACGAGGCGACGGTGGCGCTCGAGCGCGCCTACCGCGAGGCGGTCGCCAAACACGACTGGCACGCGGCACGCGAGATCGCACATGGGCTCGAGACCGCCGCGCCCGACAGCGGCAGGCCTCGCCAGATGCTCGCCGAGATCTCGCGTTTCCAGGAGGTCGAGCAGCGCCAGCAGGCGCTGGCCGAGGGGCTGCGCGCCTTCGACGGCTACCTGCGCGCCGGGCAGATCCCGCAGGCGGAGATGGCGCTCAAGGTCCTGCGGCAGTTCGGCGCCGACGACGAGCGGGTGCGCGACGCCGATCGCAAGCTCGCCAAGGCGCGCGGTTAGGGATGCATCCCTAGTGTGACTCGCCGACTTGTGCCACGAACCACGGTGTCGGGACACTAGTTGGCGGAGCCGATCTTCGTCGACACGGACAACGCGCTCGGCTCCCCGGGCGGTGACGTCGACGACGGTTTCGCCATCGCCGCGCTGATCGGGGCCCGGCTGGCGATCGCCGGCGTCGGCGCCTGCGCCGGCAACACCAGCGCGGAGCTGGCCCACCGCAACAACCGGCGGCTCTGTGGCCTGCTCGGCTTCGGTGGCCCCGTGCTGCCAGCCGGCGAAGCTCGTGCGTTCCTTCGCAGTTTCACGGGTCGCGCCGCGGCCCTCGGGCCGCTCTCGCACCTGGCGGAGGCGCGTTCGGTGCGCGAGGTCGTCGCCGTCGGCGGCACTCTCCACGGGCCAGGCCGGTGGCCCCCGGTCTTTCCCCACGAGTTCAACCTGACGTTCGACCTCCGGGCGACGCTTGCGGTGTTCCACTCCGACGTTCCGCTGACCATCGTGCCGCTCGACGTGGCCCGTACTCTCTGGGTGCGGTGGGCGGACCTGGAGGCCCTCGCCAACCCCTTCGGCGAGCTGGCGCGTCGGGAGTCCCGGCGATGGTTCCGCCATCTCCTGTGGGCCCGGCAGACGAGGCGGTTCGCCATCTACGATCTCGCCGCTGCCTTCTACCTGATCGGCGGCGAGGGCATGACCGTCGAGGAGACGACCGCCGAGATGCGGCCGAACTCCTGGATCGGCTTCGGCCGTGGCACGCGCGCGATCAGGGTCTGCACAGCGCTCGACCGCGAAGTGCTCTGGCGGCGGTTCGTGCGGCTTGTCGAGCCCCACTGACGGCCGCGCCCACGACGTACAATTCGGGCATCGTGACCGACGATGCTCCGCTGCCGGGCTCGCCTGGGTCTCCAGCCGCCGAGCGCCTGGATATCACGGCCCTGATCGAGCAGGCGCACGGCGGAAACAGGCAGGCCGCCGACGAGCTGTTCGCCCGCGTCTATGCCGACCTCCACCGGCTGGCGAAGGCGCAGCTGGGCGCGCACGGCCGCCCGGGATCGACTCTCGACACCACGGCGCTCGTTCACGAGACCTACCTCCGTCTCGCCAAGCCCGCCGGCGTAGCTGCCGAGGGACGGGCGCACTTCTTCAACCTCGCTGCCCGCGTCATGAGGCACGTGATCGTCGATTTCGCGCGGCGGCGCGATGCCGAGTGCCGCGGCAGCGGGACGCCGCGCTTGGAGCTCGCGTCCGCAAGGGAACCGAGCGGCGAGGACGCTCGCCTCTCGGCCGACATCCTCGCCCTCGACGCCGCCCTCGATGATCTCGAGCGTGCAAACTCCGACCTCGCCCGGCTCGTCGAGCTCCGCTTCTTCGCCGGCCTGCCGCTCGAGGAGATTGGCGAGCTTGTCGGGCGCAGCGACCGCTCGCTCAAGCGTGATTGGCGACGCGCCCGCGCCTTCCTGGCGGCCCGGCTGACGGCTACCGCATCGGCGGTTTGACGTCGTTGCGCACCCTGGCCCCCGATCCTGCACGCATGCGCATCCACGGATAGGGGCCAGAGGCCGATGACCGCGACCTGGGAAACTCACTTCGACGAGCTCGTCGAGCTGGACCGCACGGCGCGGGAAGCGCGCCTCGCCGAGATCACGCGCGAGGACGCCGAGCTCGGTCTCTTCCTCGGCAAGCTCCTGGCTGCCGACGACAGGCAGCCGACGTTCCTCGGCGACGCTCTCGGCAAGCGTGCTCCCGCCTACATCGCCGCAGCATTCGACGGCGCCGCAGCGGAGCGAGACCGTAGCGGCGAGCTGATCGGCCGCTACCGATTGCTCCGCTTGCTGGGGCGAGGCGGCATGGCCGAGGTCTATCTGGCCGAACGCGCCGACGGCGAGTTCGACCATCGCGTGGCGCTCAAGCGCGTCCTGCCGGGGCTGGCTTCCGAGGTGATCCACGTCCGCTTCCTGCGCGAGCGTCAGATCCTCGCCCGCCTCGAGCACCCGGGAATCGCCCGGCTGCTCGACGGTGGCCGCAGCGCCGAAGGCGACCCATACTTCGTCATCGAGCACGTCGAAGGGCTACCGATCCTCGAGCACTGCGACGTTCACCGTGCCTCGCTCGCCACCCGATTGCGGCTGGTGATCGACGTCTGCGACGCGGTCGACGCCGCGCACCGGCAGCTGGTGGTTCATCGCGACATCAAGCCCTCCAACATCCTGGTCGCTGCGGGCAACCAGCCGAAGCTTCTCGACTTCGGCATCGCCAAGCTGCTCGAAGGCGAGCTCACCGAGGGCCAGACGCGCGTCGATGGATTGGCCCTGACCCCCTCGTACGCAGCCCCCGAACAGATCCTCGGCGAGCCGGTCACCACGGCGACGGACGTCTTCGCGCTGGGCGTGCTGCTCTTCGAGCTGCTGGTCGGCGCGAAGCCTTACCCCAGGGATGCACGCCCGCTCGCTGCCCTGGTCCGTCAGGTCGGCGACGAGATCCCCGAGCGTCCGTCCGTCGCGTTGCGCCGCCGGTCGAGCGAAGCGACGGCAGAGCGGCGGAGAGAGATCGATCGACGCGTCCGCCGCCTCGACGGGGACCTCGACACCATCGTGGCCAAGGCGCTGGCGCGCGATCCGCATCGCCGCTACGCGAGCGCCGCGGCGCTGGGCGAGGACCTGCGCCGCTTCCTCGAGCGCCGCCCGATCCTGGCGCGCCCCGACTCGCTGGGCTATCGAACCGCGAGGTTCTTCGCTCGCTACCGGCTCGCCGCGGCCGCCGCCTCACTCGCGCTGCTCTCGATGCTTGCCGGCCTGGGCGGCGCCCTCTGGCAGGGCGCCGTGGCGCGCAAGCAGGCGCGGCGTGCCGAGCGCGTGCGCGACTTCCTGGTCCACATTTTCGAGCAGGCCGACCCCAGCCAAAGCCGCGGCGGCACGATCACGGCGCGGGAGATCCTCGACGCCGGCGCGCGGCAGGTCGAGCACGAGCTCGCCGCCGAGCCCGCTCTCGAGGCGGAGCTTCTCGACGCCATCGCGCAGGTCGAGCGCAGCCTCGGGCTGCCTCGCGCCGCCAAGGCGCGCGCCGAGCGCGCGGTCACCCTGCGACGGGCCGCGCTGGGCGAGGACGACGCGGCGACGGCGGCGAGCCGCGTGACCCTCGGCGAGGTGCTCGTCGACCTCGGCGACAGCCCGGGGGCGAGGCGCCAGCTGGGGCTTGCCGCCGGCGCCGTCGCGGACGCCCCGGCGCTCGCCCGCCGCTTGGCGGAGGCCCGGGTCGCCGCGCTCTGGCAAGCCGACGACCACGAGCCGGCGCTCGCCGAGGTGCGACGCCAGATCACCCTGACCAGCGGGCGGTTCGGGGCCGGCAGCGCGGAGGCGGCGCGCTGGCAGCTCACGCTCGCGGGTTTGCTCATGGACACGTCGCGAGTCGCCGAAGCCGTGCCGCTGGCACGCGCCGCCGTGGCGACCCTCGAATCCGCGCCCGGCACCAGCGGCCTCGAGCTCGCGCGAGCCCGCGTCGCGCTCGCCAACGTCCTCGACACCGCCGGCGAGTCGGAGGCAGCGGTGCGGAGCTTTGCCGCGGCGATCGCGCTCCAGCGCCAGGTGCTCGGCGCCAACCACCCGGAGGTCGCCTTCACCGAGATCCCCTACGGCTTCGCCCTCAACGTGACGCACCAGTACGAGGAGTCAGAGCGCGTCCTGCGCCACGCCATCGCGGTGCTGCGCCCGCTCGAGCACTTCGAGCTCGCCTCGGCGCAGCGCTACCTGGGCTTCACCCTGATGTCCCGGCGCCGGTTCGCCGAGGCCGCGACGTTGTTCGGGGAAGCGGAGGAGATCTTCCGGACCAGTCCCGGGATCGGCCCCGACCATTCGCTGACTCGTGCCGCCCGCCTGTCGCGTGGGTGGGCGCTGGTCCGCCTCGGTCGCCTGGAGGAGGCGGAGCCGGTGCTGCGCGCGGCCACCGCCGACACCGAACGCGTGGAGGGCCCGCAGAGCAATGGGCTGCGCAGCGCGCTCAAGTACCTCGGCGAGGTGCGCCGCCTGCGCGGGGATCCGGTCGAGGCGCTGGCGCTGCACCGCCGCGCCCGGGCGATCGAGCTCGCGGTATTCGGCACCACCGAGCATCCCGGAGTGGCCGCCTCCAACCTCGAGATCGCGCTCGACCTGCTGGTGCGACCGACTGCCGCCGGGCTCGCCGAGGCACGTCAGCTCCTCGACCAAGCCATCGCCTTCCAGCGCCGCCACGACGCCGAGAGCTCGCGCCTCGACGAGCTACTGGAGACCAGCGGCCGGGTGGCGTTGAAGCAGGGAGCCCGCGAGCGGGCAGCCGTCGAGCTCGGCGAAGCACACCGCCGGCTGGCAGCACGGCTCGGCCCCGACGCCGCGGAGACGGTGGCGGTGCGCGAGCTGCTGCGCGACGCCGTGCCGCGCTGAGCCCGCGTCGGATCGCGCACCCTCCGAGCCGGCCCCTCCGGCCGCGCCGCGTCGAGCGCGCACGCACACACCGCCGGATCCTGGCCCCGGTTGGCCCTCCGCTGCGCATCAACCAGCAGAAGCCTGCGGAACGTCAACCAGGAGACGCTCATGAAATCCGGTCCACGTCGCGCCCTCATCGCCTCGGTCCTGCTCTCGATCTCCCTCGACCCGCTTGCCGCGCAGACATCGGGAGCCCTCGACCCGTCCTACGGCGGCGGCGACGGTATGCGGCCCTTCCAGCCTACCCTGGCGTCCAAGGCCACCAACGTCTTGGACGCCGCTGTCGCCCCGGACGGAACATTGTGGATAGGCGGCAGCGCCCTGGTGGGGAACTTCGACTCCTTCGCCTGCCGGGTGTCCTCCACTGGAGGAGGGCACAGCTGTCTGGTCGTGCCGTTCGACCTCGCCCCCAGCGGAGTCGACGGCCTGCGGGCGGTGGCGGTCGCACTGAACGGCGGAGCGGTCCTCGCCGGTAAGGCCGACGGACCGGCCGGCGACCCCGACACGCGCGCCATCTTCATGCGCCTGACCAGCGCCATGACGCTGGACTCGACGTTCGGCGGTGACGGCAAGGTGGACCTCAACCTCTCCGCTCCCCTCGCCGCCACCGCCGTGGCCGCGCGGTCCAACCTCACCTTTGTCTGGGCAGGGTACATCGACCAGTCGCTGTTCGGCATCCCCAACCGCAACATGCTGGTCGGCGTGCTGCTCGACACCGGTGTGCCATCGCCGGACTTCGACGGCGACGGATTCCGCGTCGTGAGCTTCGACGCCGGGGGCGACCTTACTGATGAGGCCCACGACATCGTCGTGCAGAGCAACGGCGACTTCGTCGTGGTCGGGAAAGCGAGAACGGGCAACAACGACGTTGACTATGCGATCGCTCGTCTCGACTTCTTCGACGGCAGCCTGGACACCAGCTTCTCCGGCGACGGCAAGGTCCTGGTCAGCTTCGCCGGCGAGGGGGAGCCCGACAGCGCCACATCGGTGGCCATCGACCGCTTTCGTCGTATCGTCGTCGCAGGGAATGCCGGCGGGGGGGTCGGCGTCGTGCGCCTGTTGTTCAACGGCGAGCTCGACCCGTCGTTCGGCATCGGCGGCAAGACGACCTTCTCGATCCTCGAGACCGGTGACCCCCGCGGCGAGCCGGACGTCCTGATGATGCCCGGAGACCGGATCCTCGTGGCGGGCGACTTCGACCCTGGCGGCAGCGACCTCAAGGACAACTACCTGGTCATGCTCGAGCCCGACGGCGACCTCGATCCCACGTTCGGCAACGGCGGCAAGGTCACCTTCGCGACGCTGCCGGAGCTGTCGGATCCCGCGCCCTCGCTGGGCGGCGCCGCGGTCTTCGCAGGCAAGGTCCTGATCGGCGGCGACGCGGGTAACGAGCAAAACGAGCTGGGGTTCGCGCTGCGGGTGTGGATGAGCCGCATGTTCCTCGACGACTTCGAGACCGGCAACACAGCGCAGTGGTCGGCGACGAACTGAGCTCCGGCCACGGAACGCTCGCCTTCTCGCTCGCTCGCTCGTGAAAGAGGGCCCATTGATGCGATTGCTTCGTTCGGCTCTGCTGGCGACTCTTGTCTTGGCCTGCAAGGGAACCCAGCCTATCGGCGCCGACCCTTGGCTCAATGACGCG